>ERZ1027237.1381-NODE-1381-length-11493-cov-4.428921_pt1 | contig 11493 bp, 10 predicted proteins | sample MGYA00519264_ERZ1027237 | MGnify/ENA primary metagenome ERZ1027237 (study PRJEB26926, sample SAMN06164640) | human gut metagenome | biome: ENVO:00009003; feature: ENVO:2100002; material: ENVO:00002003 | host: Homo sapiens | place: USA | collected 2012 ...
GTGTGTTCCGTTGGGTAGGCGAAGCGTACGGAAAGAAATTGGGATTCCTTGCCATCTGGGTACAATGGATTGAAAGTACGATCTGGTATCCGACTGTATTGACATTCGGTGCTGTATCTATCGCTTTCATCGGAATGAATGATACACACGACATGACACTGGCCAGCAACAAATACTATACACTGGCCGTTGTGCTTATCATTTATTGGCTGGCTACCTTCATCTCACTGAAAGGAATGGGATGGGTAGGTAAAGTAGCTAAAATAGGCGGTATGGTGGGAACCATCATCCCCGCTGCCCTGCTGATTATCCTGGGTATTGTTTACTTGGCATCCGGAGGGCATTCCAACCTTGACTTCCATAGCAGCTTCTTCCCCGACCTTACGAATTTCGATAACGTGGTATTAGCGGCAAGTATCTTCCTCTTTTATGCCGGTATGGAAATGGGCGGTATCCACGTAAAGGATATGCAAAACCCTTCAAAGAACTATCCGAAAGCAGTATTTATCGGTGCACTTATTACTGTAATCATCTTCGTCTTGGGTACATTCTCACTAGGTATCATTATCCCGGCCAAAGATATCAGCCTGACACAGAGTTTACTTGTTGGCTTCGACAACTATTTTAGATATATCCATGCATCCTGGTTATCACCGATCATCGCTATTGCTCTTGCATTCGGTGTGCTGGCAGGTGTATTGACTTGGGTTGCCGGTCCGTCTAAAGGTATTTTTGCCGTAGGTAAGGCAGGTTACATGCCTCCGTTCTTCCAGAAGACAAACAAACTGGGTGTACAGAAGAACATCCTGTTCGTACAAGGTGGTGCTGTAACAGTATTGAGCCTCTTGTTCGTAGTAATGCCTTCCGTACAGAGCTTCTATCAGATCCTGTCACAGTTGACAGTAGTTCTTTACCTTATCATGTATATGTTGATGTTTACAGGAGCTATCGTATTGCGTTACAAGATGAAGAAGTTGAACCGTCCGTTCCGTATCGGTAAGGGTGGTAATGGATTGATGTGGTTCATCGGCGGACTCGGTTTCTGTGGTTCTCTGTTGGCATTCATCCTGAGCTTTATCCCGCCCAGCCAGATTTCAACGGGTAGCAATACAGTTTGGTTCTCCGTATTGATTATCGGTGCCATCGTTGTTGTGGCAGCTCCGTTCATCATTTACGCTTGCAAGAAACCGACTTGGGTTGATCCGAATACTAACTTCGAACCCTTCCATTGGGAAGAACAACCAAAAGTTGCAGCAAACGCAGCAACAGCCACTGCAACAGCAGCAGGCACAACAAGCACAGCTACGGCAACACCAACTGCAAATCCTACCGTAAATCCAACTAGTACAACAAATAATTCCGGTACACCTAAATCATAGGGATACAACCGGAAAACATAAAAATGGGACTGTACAGATTGACGTACAGCCCCATTTTTTATTTTGGACGGTAAGAAAGTGAAATGACTCCATTTCATTCCCCCAATTCAAAAAAAATCGTCCCATGAGATGAATCTTTTCGACCCACGAGACATTTATTTTTGCCTCATGATACAGATTTTTTCATCTCATGGGACGAATTTCATCGTCCCATATAGCTAAATTCTTATTCCTTTAGCGCATCCCACGCTCTTCTATATCCTTCCGTAAGTTCCTGCATCACCTCAGCAACCGTCTCTATCTGTTTACCATAAAGTAGTGCAGAAGCCTGACCAATCTCCAGTTCTCCTTCTTCCAGATCTCCATAGAAAATCCCTTTCTTGGCACGTCCATGAGCCAGAAGAATACGAAGTTCATCTTGTGTAGCCCCCACGGCTTCGGCTGCCTCTACAGCGTCACGGAAATTATTCCGCACCAAACGTACCGGAGCAAGCTTCTTCAACAATAACCGGGTATCCCCCTCCTGCAAACGCAAACAATATTCCTTGAAATATTCATGAGCTGAACTTTCCTGAGTCAATGCAAAACGCGTACCTATTTGTACTCCTTCTGCTCCCAACACCCGTGCAGCAAGCATAGCCTCACCCGTAGCAATTCCTCCAGCAGCAATCAATGGTAAGGTAGTAGCAGCACGCACGGCAGGCATCAGGCACAAAGTGGTAGTTTCTTCCCTTCCGTTATGCCCACCGGCCTCGAAGCCCTCAGCAACAACAGCATCCACACCCGCCTCTTCGGCTTTCATCGCAAAGCGGGAAGAACTGACCACATGCACCACTGTCACTCCCCGCTCTTTCAGCCATCCCGTCCATTTGGCAGGGCTTCCGGCGGAAGTGAAAACTATATTGACTCCTTCCTCTACCACTATCTGCATGATTTCTTCAATCTGCGGATACATCAATGGAATATTGACTCCAAAAGGATTATGTGTAGCAGCATGGCATTTACGGATATGCTCACGTAACGTTTCAGGATGCATGGAACCTGCCCCAAGCAAGCCCAGTCCACCCGCATTATTTACTGCCGACGCCAAGCGCCAGCCACTGCACCAAACCATACCACCTTGGATTATTGGATATCGAATTCCGAAAAGGGAAGTAATTCTGTTCATAGTTTTTCCGTTTAGGGATTATTAGGAAGAAACAAGAAAAAAGGATGAAAGGTTCGGAAGAAAAGGCGAATTGTAATAAAAAACACACCCGGAAATACGAATTTACAACATACATATCACCGGATGTTCAAATTATACAAATCCTTAATTCTTAATCGTCTTGACAGGTTCTTTACCCCGTACCGTTACCGAGTCTCCGTATGCACGTAACACTTCCAGCGTACGGGCACGGCGCTTACGCCCCTTGACGTTCCAGAATTCTTTGGTAAAAGGTGCCATAAAATCACCGGAAAATCCCATACCGCCACTAGCACCCTGCCAGCTACCTACAGCCATATTATTAGCCCGTTCTGTCATTCGGTAGCGCATTCCGGTTGCCTCTATTTCATCCATACTTTTACGGACACCCTTTTCGAAAGGCGTCTTTGCCCAATCGGAATAAATGCGAAGTATTTTAAGTTCATAGAAAGGATCCCCTCGCCACGTGTCCTTATCTATTTTAATCTTCTTCTGATACACCGGGTCCCAATTGTACTTCGTAGTTGCAGTATACGGGCGCAAGGTAAGAACAACTTTCTTCTTCGGTGTATTTGGTATTTCGGGAAGTGTTGTGTTGAAATCCAGCCATTGTTTCTCCATCGATATCTGCTGTTTACCCAGAGGTTCCTGTACTCCCATCTCTTTCAGAACTTCCGGATTCAGCTTAATCTCTCCTTCTCCATCCAGCAGACGGCGCAATCGCAGAGAGTCCTGAGGTGTCCAGTTCTGAGCGCAAACGGGAAGGACTACTACTAAAAGCAGTCCGATTATAGTGCAATATTTTCTCATTTATTTATTTTCTTACCACCACATATATCCGCTTCCACAAAGCGGTTCATCATAACAAGGGTCTATGGTCCACATCGTACGGGGGTATTTGCGGTTTTCCCACCAGCGGCGATAACGGGCGGAAGCATCCAGAACTTCATCATCCGATAAGAAGTAAATGCCTTCATAATTCTCTGCATCCACATGTACCATTTTGCACCCCATCGAAGCATTCTGCCCCAGACGGATTGTTTCTACTGTCCACAAAATACACTCACCTAAACGAAGCTTGCCACCTGCGGAATAAGAAACCGGAGCCAATGGGAAAGAAGGAATTACCGTCAAATCTTCGGCATACTTCAACAAGTCCCCTATGTCATCAACAGTAAACCGGGGAATAGTGTTCAGACCTTCCGGACTTTCGACAGAGTATTTTCCAGCTTTTAGTTGCTTGACGAATAAATCCACGTCAGGATTATTGTAGTCCAACGTCTCTTCCGTACATGATACAAAGGAAAGAGAAAAGAAGAATATCAAAATGGCCATTACGGCACGTATATTAGAAATTGCTTTCATTGTTGCATTGTATTAAGGTTAATATGTCATACGAACACCGCAAAGTAGATTAAGGTTCGTTGGACGTTCCGTTCGCAGCGTTTTTGTTTGCGAATCCGTATCAAAATGATGAGATACCGTAGGCTCTGCAAACAGAGCAATCCGGTCGTTCAACTTATAACGGACTCCCAAACCTGCCGCAATGGAAAGTTGTATAGGCTCCGCTCCAAAACCATTGTCCCCGGCTCCGGCTATGCATTTCTCGGCAGCACCACCCAATGTAGCGTAAAAGTCTACTTTAGAATTGCTTGCCAGCACCGCATTCAGTTTTACCGGAACAGCCAGTGTGTGTATCGTATGGTCTCCGTCAAGACGGTTGTATTGCAAACCTGCCTCCAGAGAAAAATGTTTGTTCAAACGACGTTCAGCAGAAACTCCTGCGGTGAACGGCATCCCGAAATCCCCCTTTGGCAACGCTGTACCTATACCTGCTTTGAAAGCCCATTTTTTAGCAGAACCACCCGCATTGGTAATGGGGAGCGCCTTATCGGAATCTGAGCCAAGCTCTGAATTTGTGGCAGCGGGATCAGTAGCCGTGGCATGATGATTATTTTCATTCCTTGATGAAGCTGTTTGACCATACATTCCGTTACCTTGGTGGTGATTACCATATACGCGTTGGGAAATTGTAATGGAGACAGTGACTGATACAGTCTCTTCATCATCACCATTCGCAGCAAGTATGCCTCCGGATGATACTGGTACAGGATTCTTATGACCAGGATTTTGCGCTGTAGGTTTAGTCTCATGAATAGAGGGGAACTTTTCCTGCACCACATCTCCATTCAAGTTACCTTCCGGTGTCAGTGTAGCCACCTTGGTGAATGCTTCCTGAATCTCATCTTTCGGAGAGAAGTACCAGAATGCAGCGGAAGCAGCTCCAAGCACTAATACTACAGAAGCCGCCGCAGCCACCCGGTAGAAGCGTGGAGTAAGGACAGAACGTTTCTGTTTCTGTCCAGACAAGTTCCCCGCCTGTCCGAAAGCAACAGTTGCAGAAGTATTGGTTGCATCGGTTTCAACTCTTGACAGGTCGCCTTTCAGCTCCTCCCAAAAGCCATCCCGCACCGTCATCTCTGCACCAGAGAGGCGACTGCGGAACAAACCGGTTATTTCATCATTTCCTTTCATACTCTGTATATTCTTTAATTCTTTTTGCTAACAAATTCTTGGCGCGATGCAGTTGCGAGGTGGATGAATGTACCTTAATACCAAGCATTTCCGCTATCTCCTTGTGTGATTTCTCTTCAAACACATACAAGTTGAAAACGGTTCGGCATCCATCGGGTAATTCTGCCACAAATGCCATCAACTGCTGTTCGGAGAGGCGGCTACCGCTATCGGCTATACTTGCTTCGTCGGGTATGTCAGGCAATTGTTCTTCGTTCACCACCAGTTGGGTGATGCGTTTCTGCTTTCGCAGATAATCTATTGCCTGTGTCACCATTACTCTTGTCACCCACGTTGCCAATGCACATTCGCCCCGGAAAGTGAAATGGGTAAAGATTTTGATGAACCCATCGTGCAGTACGTCATGCGCGGCATCTTCATCGCCCGTATAGCGGTAGCATACCGCAAGCATCTGCTTGGAATAAAGGGTATACAATTCCTTACGTGCGGAATCCTTTCCTGCCCGGCAGCCCTCTATCAGTTCTATCTCATTTTCCAATGTCAGTGCTATTTTTTACGGACGCCTCTTCGCGTCGTTTGTTAGTTAGACGCAGCTTTCCGTAGAATGCTGCAATGTTATATCTAAAAAGAAGTTAAAGAATGGAGATTATTTATACTTTGCTTCTATAATTCGTATTTGTTCTCCCAACACTTGTTCCAAATCACTAAACTCTTCCCAGTCCAGAAAATTCGGAACTAGAGCCGTATAATTAACAAATGTATCATTATTCAGTAAGGATAGAATATTCTCTTCAAAGTTCCCTTTACTGCTGATAATCCTAAGACGGTGTTCTTTTTTTATAGAAGATAAATGAGTCATTACCGCATCATTTTTCATCTGATAATACTCAGTCACATTCTTTTGTAGCTTTCCCATCTTATGGTAAGTTTGCAATATACTTTGCAATAACCGTTTATCAGGAATATATTGCATCAGCGAAGAACCTTTCAACACATCCAGTGCATCCGTACTATAATCGAATGTGCTCATGTTAGAGAAGAATTTCTTATATTTGACTAAAGTATCTGATGGAATAGTTGAAATATCCACTCTATGTTCTATGAGTAACGCACTCATGTGTATATCGATATCCAGCAAAGATTTTACTCCCATCAATGATTTACGGTTACTTTTCAATTCATCCGCTACCAGTTGCATTACCGACTGTACTTCCTTCTGGCGAGCATGTGCAGTAAGTTTATCACTTCCCCAAAAAGTCACAATGATACCTGCCGCCACAATACTGAACTGACGGAAATAGTCTCCCAATCTCCAGCCTTTAATCGTAGACTTTATCTTATCTATATTTCCCATAAGTATTTATCTTGAACCATATTTCTGCTCAATAGCCTGAATCATTTCATCAATCTTTTGCTCTATGCGTTCTTTATAGCCGGGAATAAAATATCCCTGTGGAATTCTCAGAAAGTTTCGTAGCTTCCTATCTGAAAGATATATCTCCCATGCTTCCCATTTTCCCTCATTAACCATATTTGTCTGTTCATCAGTCAAAGTCAAATAAAAAGGAATAGCCGTATTTTCCTTCATATCATAATACCCATTCATTGATAATTTGACCCCTTCCAATGCCTCATAAACATCAATCAATGAAAGCAAAAACTCTTTATCAGATATTTTCTGCATCAGCATAGAGTTTTTGAGAATATCCAGTGCATTCCGAGTATAAAAAAAACTACGAATTTGCCCCATAGAATAGCGAAATTGCTTCAGCGAGTCTTCCGGTATGGTCCGAACATTCATATCATGCTCCACCAACAAGGCGGAAAGGCGTTCATCCGCACTGAACTCAGACACAATCTTTTCGAAGTTCTTCCGATTGTTTTTCAGTTCATCCCTAATCAGCAGCATAGTAGATTTAATGTCTTTCTGCTCTGAGCAACGAGTCACCAGTTCACTGCCAACGAAGGTTATCAGCACACCGATCACAACAATAGAAGTTTGCCGTATATACTCGCCAGGCTTCCAATTTCTGATAGTAGTTTTTACCCTATTCCAATCTATCTTTTCCATACTTTCCAAGTATCTATGAAAAAAGCCTCTCATTAAGATTGCAATATGATGGCAAACTTATGAGAGGCTTCTTGCTATTTTCTAAATACAGCCTTTCGCCTTTGTCAACATGCTTTAAAACTCATATCCAATCCTTTTACAGAATGGGTCAGAGCACCTACAGAGATAAAGTCTACGCCACATTCGGCATAATCGCGCAGCGTATCGAAAGTGATACCACCCGAAGACTCAGTTTCATAACGACCGCCTACCATATCCACAGCCTTCTTTGTCATTTCAGGCGTGAAGTTATCAAACATGATGCGGTCTATGCCACCAAGATCAAGCACTTGTTGCAATTCATCGAAGTTACGTACTTCAATCTCTATCTTGAGGTCTTTACCTTTTTCCTTGCAATATTCTTTAGCACGATTGATAGCCTTGTCGATGCCTCCGGCAAAATCCACATGATTGTCTTTCAGCAAAATCATGTCGAACAGTCCGATGCGATGATTTACACCACCACCAATCTTTACAGCCATCTTCTCAAGGATACGCATACCGGGAGTAGTCTTACGGGTATCGAGCACACGCGTATTCGTACCTTTCAGTTTCTCAGCATATTTATGCGTCATGGTAGCAATGCCACTCATGCGTTGCATAATGTTCAGCATCAGGCGTTCTGTCTGCAACAGAGACTGCACCTTGCCTTCCACTACCATTGCTATATCGCCCGGCTTCACCTCAGCTCCATCATTGATGAAGACTTCTACCTTCATAGTAGGGTCGAAACGACGGAACACTTCTTTGGCAACTTCGATACCAGCCAGAATCCCCGGCTCTTTAATCAAAAGTTTGGATTTACCCATTGCCGTAGCGGGAATACACGAAAGGGTGGTATGATCTCCGTCACCTATATCTTCTGCAAAGGCGAGATCTATCAGCCTGTCAATCAGTTCTTCTTCCTTATTCATTCGTTTTATCTATTCTTATTTGATGTATAACATATTTGTTCTGTACTTTTCTGAAGAAACAATTCACTCGAAAGTTTCCATTTGCGGTTCCCAAAGTGCCGATGATGAAACTTGATTCATCCCGCTTTCCTTCGTGATTCACATTGAAGCTACTGACTTTGTTCTCGGCAAAAAAATTAGCCATAGTTCCTTCTGCCGTTTGCTTGTCAGCATTGGTCGTGCGATTATGGATAATCAGATCCACCTTATCACCCAGATACCTGTTTAGTTCCTGAGAGTTTCCCTTCTTGAAGGCCACAACCACCCCCACAGGTACGTCCTGAGCAAAGATCGAGGACACCCATAAGAAGAGGCAGGTCAACAATAAAACTACTCGTTTTTTCATAATCACAAGTATTAATGATACGCAAAGGTAAGCATTTATTGTAAAATACAATAAAAAAGCGCTAATTTTGTGCACAAATCAGAATGTAAGCAGCATGAAAACAACATTACTCGTCGTAGGAAGAACTGTAGAACAGCACTTTATAACTGCCATTAACGACTATGTACAGCGTACTAAACGCTACTTATCCTTCGAAATGGAAGTTATCCCGGAATTGAAGAATACGAAAAGTCTTTCAATGGAAGTTCAGAAAGAAAAAGAAGGGGAATTGATATGCAAGGCATTCCAGCCTGGCGACGTGATTGTATTGCTGGACGAAGGAGGAAAAGAAATGCGCTCCATAGAGTTCGCGGACTATATGAAGCGCAAGATGAACACCGTAAATAAACGGCTTGTATTTGTTATCGGTGGACCGTATGGTTTCTCACCCAAAGTATATCAGGCAGCACATGAGAAAATGTCCCTTTCTAAAATGACTTTCTCGCATCAGATGGTGCGGCTGATTTTTGTAGAGCAGTTATACCGGGCCATGAATATACTCAATGGCGGTCCTTACCATCACGAATAACGATCTTAATTAAGATCTTGACACCTGGAATCCTGTTCCCGACAACGCCATTTCTACAAATCGTGCGCAAGGGTTCGGTACATCCTGCGTCAGTATCTCACGGATGCGCAATGCAGCCTGCGGATCTTTCGCCACCATATACAAATAACCTCCCCCACCTGCACCCGGCAGTTTATATCCCAGTGTGTAGTCCTTAATCTTATTGATAATTTCTTCTACCGCCGGAGGATTAGTACCGCAATCCAGAGCTTTGTTCTGCATCCACGTTTTACCAATCAATGCGCCATAGGTTTCAAAGTCGTTCCTTTGAATGGTTTCTGCCATATCCAATGCATGCGCTTTCATATTTTCCAATATAGCCAAATGCGCAGATGAGTTTAGGAACATGGAGCGCACAATCTCTGCAAGGATACCTTTAGCAGTACGTGTAATTCCCGTATAATATAATAGGTGGCAGTCACGATATTCAGGATGCGTAAAGAGATGTTCAGGCAACCAGTGTATTAACGGATTCTGTACAAACCCGGGTTCTGTTTGCAACAGTTTGATGCCTTGTAACACTCCGCCATACTGATCTTGCCAACCACCACCCGTTGTCAGTAACTGTTCCAAAGCAAGTGTACGACGGCATATTTCATTCTTATCCCACATCAAGCCACAGAAATCGCTTAAAGAGCCTAAAACCGTAGAAGCTAATATAGAACTGGTTCCCAAGCCCGAGCCTGCAGGAATAGCAGACAATAAAGTAATCTCTATACCTGTGCCGAATGCCTGCAACTGTTTCTCCAACGAAGGATAAACCACTTCTGAAAACGCCGGACCAAAACCAGCCAATGTCAACGCTGCTTTCGGAATAGAGAAAGGAGAACCTATCTTACAGTAATCCTGCAATTCCTCGAAAGTATTCACTACTTCCATCGCTCCCATATCAATAGAACGCAACACAACGCGATATTCTTTGCAAGGTTTCACATAAACCTGCAAAGGAGGTTGTCCATTCAGTTCAATCGCCAGATTCACTACATTTCCACCGGCAAAAAGAGAATATGGCGGAGTATCCGTCCAACCACCTGCAACATCAATACGTACGGGACTGCGCCCCCAAACAATCTGATCGCTGTATACATTCAGATATGGGCTGCTTTTCTTTTCATATAAATCAGAAAGTAATCCTTCGCGCAGTAATCCGAAAGCCTCTTTTTCATCATTCTGAAAGTCTTTTCCGTTCAGTTTATCTATCTGAGCCCGAAGCATCCGATTATGAATACGCTGCATCTGAGGTGCATCAGCCGGCAACACATCCGGTTTATCTATCTTCAAACAATGGAAATCCTCGGCAACATCAGCCAAATCCAACTGATAGAAGACACTCTTCTCATAATTGCGTGCCAGCAACTCCCAATTACCTTTCCGGAAACTCTCGCGCTGGGCATATAATTGACGTAAATCAGCTTTCGCTGAGATTTCATCGGCAGAAAGACGTTGACTGTTCAGCCAGATTTCCTTACCTTCTGTCAATTCCGGCTCCGAAGTCATCCAGCGAAGTACTTCGCCCATCTGCTCAACACCTTCTACCACAGGGAAAATTCCGGCAGCCTGTAAGTCATCTTTTCTTCCAGTTACATCATCCGGAGTCAGTCCACGCTCCGCTAACCAATCAGGGAAGGAAGTCCCCAGATACAAAGTTTTTTCATCCCGGATATCTCCTTTAGATACATCATCGAAACCATACGGACGAACTGCCCAATGCTTCTCTGCAAGAGGCACAATATCTATACAAACCCCATCCGGTAATTCTAACGTCCAGTCATTTTCCGGTACTCCCGTAATGATTTGCCGGGAACCTATCTTCCATGATGTACCAACAAAGCTATTTTCAATCCAAAGGTTATCATTATTGGAAGAAAGAGAGATACCTACTTCTGCATTCTGTACAAATATTGCAGGATTTGGCTTTACTTTCCGGTGCATGATCTGACGCTGATCGTACACCCTATTTTGTAAAGTAACAGTTGAGGAAAGTAGTTCACGACTCGTGCCGTAGTGGTAGAATTCTCCACCGGGTAATGGCAATATAGCTACAGACAGCCTATTCAACTCATCATCAGTAATGCGTGGATGATTACCAAGGGATAAGCCGAAGTCTGAATACAAGTCATAGTACTTTAAATCAGAACCCGAACCATCTTTCAGCGAACGCTTCATCAATAGCTCTACAGCCCGATCACTCAGTAACCAGATTCCTATATCCATCAGGAAGAGATGAGTCTTGGAAAGATTCTCCAGTTCCTGCAATGACGGTTTCTGCAACATAAAATCCAATGCTTCCGGTTGTTTCCGGTCAGAAACAAACACTCCATGATGTGTCGCTAATACCGGATCTACCCAAAGTCCGTAACATACCACATCTGCATCC
>ERZ1027237.1383-NODE-1383-length-11482-cov-6.851667_pt1 | contig 11482 bp, 7 predicted proteins | sample MGYA00519264_ERZ1027237 | MGnify/ENA primary metagenome ERZ1027237 (study PRJEB26926, sample SAMN06164640) | human gut metagenome | biome: ENVO:00009003; feature: ENVO:2100002; material: ENVO:00002003 | host: Homo sapiens | place: USA | collected 2012 ...
GTATATGGAGAGCGGCAGCGGCCCGGACGACGGGAACACTGACAAAGCCTCCTTTGGAAAAGACCACATCGGGCTTAAGCTGCTTCAATATCTTCTTAGCCTCCCCAAAGCCCTTAATGACCTTGAAGGGATCCGTGAGATTCTTTACATCAAGATAACGTCGGAATTTGCCGGTGGAAACACCATAATAAGGAATATGAAAGTCTTCGATCAGTTTCTTTTCGATGCCATCATAGGAACCGATATAAGATATTTCAAAGCCTGCCTTTTGTAAATGCGGCAGCAGTGCAATATTCGGAGTAACATGGCCGGCTGTACCGCCGCCGGTCAGTACAATTTTATAACCAGTTGATTGTTCCATACAGATGCCTCCCATTTTGGTTCGATACATGAAAGTATAGCAGATTCCTTCTGCGTTTTCCATAGAAAGTCCGTTTTTTGTCGAAATAATCAGATAACTGATCCCTCCCATAATAAATATATAATTATATAATATATTCAGATAACTGTTCAGAATTATAGACAGGCATGGAGGAAGGATTATGTTGTCATTATTACAAAATTTCCATTTTTTATCTGTTTGTATGATAGTATTTCTATCTTTAAGTATTATATTCCAGACAATTGCAGGTGTGATGATTCACGTTTTATTGCAGGAATCTGAGAATATGAGTATGATCCGGAGTAACGCATTGAAGCAATGCCGCCAAAAGTACGTAAATTATTACAAATTAAATGGCAGAATGATAAACACATCCGTGTATGTGGATAAATTCATCAAAAAGCTGAAGCTGTTGGGGATACCTTTGACCAGATACCTGCAGCTATCCGGACAGATGATGTTTTTCTTTATCTTATCAACGGGGATCAGCATTTTCCTGCAGTTGTCATTTGGCAAAACACTGTTTGATATGGTTCCCTATTATTTAATCAGTATTCTGGGCTTGTATCTGTACTTTTCCGTGATGAGTTTTACGAACCTGGAGGAAAAAAAGAAGCTCCTTAAGATCAATCTGGTAGATTATCTGGACAATCACCTTTGCCCGCGGCTGGAAACAGAGCTGTCGGCACTGGACGAGCTTAGACAGAAGGAAACTATGGGAAAAGCCGTTTCTGATAGAACGAAAGATCCGGGAATCGTTAATTTTTCCCAGCAGCAGGAGCTGGAAGCCCTGCTGGAGGAATTATTATACGAATCATGAAAATAAAGTAAGAATCGCCCTTCCTGTTTCGTCTATCCCGTTTTCGGAATTCTCTGATTGACGATAGCGCCTTTATATGGTATATCTAATAACAAGAAATGGTACTTATGTCCTATTTTCAAGTTATTGGAGATGGTGCTTATATTAGAAAAATGTGGAAAACATGGCAAGCTTGCTGTTACTGCACACATAGCTGCCGGACACGGGCTGTCTGGCTTCGCAGGAATATGATTCCGGAGTGAGCAGCAAAACTTTGCTTATCTTGTGTTGAAAGGAATTACGACATGAAGAGGGAACGGGGAATACTGATTTCCGTAGTCACAGCTGCATTGGTGATGGTGCTTTTATGTATTTTCTTTACGTCAGACCGTGCAGTTTCTGTAAAAAAGCTGAAGAAGTGTGTACCGGATGAGGTTCATTTTGAGGAGGATGGCAGAGAGCAGTATGATTTTCTGATGGAGGCATATGGTGAGGCACCCGGTTCAATTGTGTTTTATACAGCACATCAGAGTGTTGCCGTATATGCAGACGGAGAAGAGCTTTATACACTGGAGACATCAGACAGTATATGGGGTGATACACCGGGCTGGAGATGGTGCTTTGTCGAGCTCCAGGACGGGGTGAGCCGGGTCTGTGTACAGCTTACGCCATGCTACCAGATGGCAGCACGCCAGGAGCAGATCTTCTATATCGGTGGCGGGAATGATATATATATGGGACTGCTCCAGCAGTCGATGCCGGCGTTCCTCATAAGTATGATTATTGGGCTTGTGGGTTTATATATTACCCTATACTGGATAGTGATCAATAAAGGAAATCAGGTTGACGGAACATTACTGTATCTGGGAATTTTTTCTATTTTGCTGGGACTGTGGTCTGCTAATGAGACAAATATGGCTGCACTTATTTTCGTCAATCGACAGGCATGCTCTTATCTTGCATTTGTTACCCTCATGATAATGCCGATGCCATTTCTCCTGTTTGCGAAGAGCTTTCTGGAGATCCATGACAGCCGGTGCTGGAAAATCATCTTTGTGATGGACTTTGCTGTGATCGTTCTGGACCATATCCTGAATATGACAGGGTTTTACGAGTTCAGGCGGAGCCTGTGGATGACACATCTGATCATTCTTCTGGTGATAGTGTACGTTCTTGTGGCTATTATAAATAAAATGGTGAAACGGCAGATTGACCAGAAGCTTAAGTATTGTGTGGGAGCACTGATACTGGTATTTCTGGCTGCCATAATCGACCTGATCGGATATTATAGAACCGGAAATAATGCCGGTGTATTCGGAAGAATCGCATTTCTGATTTTTATTCTCCTGTTTGGAATAGCGACAGCCAGACAAACGGTTGCAAGCCTGAAAATGGTACGTCGGGCAGAGGAGCTTGAGCAGTTTGCCCTGAATGATTCCATGACGGGAATATATAACCGGAATGCCTATGATTATTATGTCAGAAATGAGAAGCAATTTGCCGGCTATATGATTGTGACCTTTGATTTAAACAATCTCAAGCAGTGTAATGATCATTATGGTCACCGGGCAGGGGATGCTTATCTTGTCAATGCGGCACGTATTATCGAGGATAATTTTGAACGTTACGGTAAATGCTACCGCATCGGCGGGGATGAGTTCTGCTGCATTATCCCGGAGGGAAGTGGCTGTAAGATCAGGAGCGTGCTCCGTAAGCTGCATCAGGATGTAGAGATATTAAACAATAAGAACATTATTCCGGTCGAGGTGGGAATTGCCTGTGGCTGTGCGGTTGCCACGACTGAGGATACCGATCTGGAAAAGGTGCGGGAGCGTGCCGATGAGGAGATGTATCAGAAAAAGAGAGAAATGGGGCTGTAAAAAAACAGTTCTAACGAAATGCCATAGCGACATCAGTTGATGTTGCTATGGCATTTCGATTCTTTTCTAGACTTTTCTCTAAAAAAATGGTTCATTTAATAAACCTGTGCAATTACAGGCTAACTAACTACGTCTATTAGGCTAAATCTCAAGCTATTAACTGCACTCGTTTCCTTTTATTGTGATATTTGTAAAGGTTGTAACCACAAGAAATCAGCGTAAACTCTAAAATTACAGCTTTTTCACCTCTCCGAAAGAGCCTTTTGTAAGATCTGTCCCACTTAATAACTCCAAATGTTCCTTCCGACTGAATACTCCTATTCATACACAACAGTGCCCCGTGTATGGATTTAAGATTAGAAATGACCTCTTGGTGAAATGATGTTAGTTCACGATTTATCTGTATCGTACGGTTCCCAGATGCTCTCTTGCAGCATTCAGATTTATACAGACAACCTTCGCAATTCTCACATTCATAGATTTCTTCTGTTCGGCCATATTTGTTTCCGCGCACATGTTTATCGTATTTATAGATGAATTTCTTACCATTAGGACATATGAGATTTCCTTGTGAGTCTCTTTTAAAATTCACTGCGCGATACGGATTATTATGATACTTTTCATTCTTTGTTTCTTTTTCAAACATGGTAAACTTCATGAATTTCTCCATACCATGTTCCTCGCAATAAAGGTAATTATTGTAGGAACCATATCCGGCATCTGCAACAGGATATTTAGGATAATGGCCATAGGTTTCTTTGAATTTTTCCATTAGTGGAATAAAACACTCCATGTCAGATGCATATGGCTTTGCATCAATGACAGCTATGTATTCATCGCATACGGCAACCTGCATGTTGTATGCTGGAAGAAGCTGATCATTTCCCATGTAGTCTCTTTTAATCCGCATAAAGGTTGCATCATGATCTGTTTTTGCGTAACTGTTTCTACTTTCTCCACATATCTCTATGTGCTTTGCGTAAGCCTTTAATCGTTCCAAATATCCCTGTAATTCCTGGTATTGCTTCTGATGTAGACTTTTCCTATGACCTATCCCAGATACAAACTTTGAACAATCAAGACCTGTTACCTTACGGTAGTTTTCTAGCAGTGTTTCTACATAATCTATCGCGTAATTCTCTCGCTTTTCCAGTCTTATTTCTTGAAAGTTAAGTACTTCTGAATTCATTGCATCTATCAGCAGAGATATTTTTTCAAATACCTTGTCACGATTCTTGATACAAGACTTTTTCCATACCCAGGTGTAACGATTTGCGTTGGCCTCCATCTTGGTTCCATCGATGTAAGTATGGTTCAAATCTACATGGTCTGTTTCAAAGAGGTAACTGTTAATATCGCTAAATATCTGTTCAATAGAAGTGGTAAGTTCCTTTCGGATAAAGTTGCCGAAAGTGGCAAATGACGGAGCTTTCATATCGTCAAGAAGATACATATATCGGATATCCGTTCGGCACATCTTTTCAATTTCTCTTAATGAGCTGATTCCATGCTCCATGAATGCAAACAGTATCACCTTTAATAACTTCTGTGCATCACATTTTGGTCGACCTGTTCTGCAGCCTTCCTCTGCAAAGTATGGTGTTAGGTCAATGTGATCCATTACATCACAAAAGGTATACACCGGATCAGAAATATCAATAAGTTTTTCTAAATCCAGTGGTAATTTTAACTGTCTTGGTGTAGAATGATTATTAGTGTAGTTGGTTAGTCGCATAACTAATTATATCAAAAAATCGCTGTAAGTTCTATGCTCACAGCGATTTTTCTATTAAGGGACTTTTTTTACAGCCCCGTTCTATTCCGCTTTTTCTGTAATATTCTGCCTTGTCCTGATACATCTGCTTTTCAGCTTCCTGTAGCAAAACATCCAGATCCGTGGATACCTTATCCGCCCAGACGGTGCCGATGGCCATGTTGACGGAATGCTCAAGCATCAGCTCCCGTAACCGGCTTACCCGTTCCGCTAACGTATCCTGGTCGATGGGGGAGCAGACCACTAATAACTCATCTCCTCCGATACGGAATACTCCGTGATCACCAAATGCTTTGGTTAAACAGGCAGATGCTCTGAGGATCAGCTGGTCACCCATTTGATGTCCCACAGTATCATTCTCATGCTTCAGACCTGTGACGTCGCAATACACGATGCCAATGCTGTGTTGCTTATTAATCTGCTGTACATAGTTATTCATGGCAAAGCGATTGCCAATCTGGGTAAGGGCATCCTTATAGCTTAAAGCTTCGAGTTTTCTCATCAGATTTCTCCGCCTGATACAGGAGACAAGAAAGGAGCCCATAATCTGAAGCATGCTGAATGTATATTCCAAAAGCATGGGTGGCGGATTATCCACTCCGTAAAACGCAATGACTTTTCCCTTATCATAGATAGGAACAACGACAATGGAATGAATCCCCTGCCGCTTTAAATTTTCATACTGTAAGGGATCCGATTCCCTCATTTCTTCCAGATCCTGAATGACGATACATTTTCCCTCATCAAAACAGTGATACCAGTTTGCACAGATCTCCGGCGGCAGATTCTGCAGATTGGCCTTTTCGGGCTTTATTCCGGCAGCAGTCCATTCGTAAGTATTGTCATCACAGCCGTTTTCATTCTTTTCGAAAATATAAGTTCTTTCACCGCTTAATGATTTACCGAGATACTCAAGAATAATCTGGATGGTTTCATCCGGAGTATCTGCAGAAAGTGCAACCTTAAGCCCTTCATTTACCAAAGCTCCCATATCCCGGTATTTCTGGATGACCTTATTCTGGGAACGCTCCTCGCTGATATCGATGGCGATTTCGATCCGGTACTTTTTCTTCCTTGCAGAATCGGCTATCAGAGTATCCTTTAAAAGCAGATATTTATCAATTACCGGATTATAGTAGCGCCATTCCTCAAAGGCTCCGACACAAAGCCGGTCGTTATTGCATATGCCACAGGGGGTGGAGGATTTCTGCAGGACCTCATAGCATTTCCTGCCCTTGATCTCCTCCAGTGATTTTAGTTCATAAGCATCCAGAGCCTTACGGTTCATGTATACAAGCTCATTGGTTTCAATATCGGTTGCATATACATATTCATTTAAATTCTCAAGAAACTGCCAGATATTCTCTATATTGTTCATTTGCCTCCAATCCATAACGGCTGACGTTATTGTTCTTATATAATAATATAGTACTTATTACCCAGTTCGATATAGAGTTATATACCAAATTTTCCATATAAAGTCAACTTATCTAAAGAGTTCCCTTTGAATGCCACAATTTGCACAACAAAGGAGTCTTCTTTTTAGGTAAAAGGTGCACAACAAAGGAGTCTTCTTTTTGGGTAAAAGGTACACAGCCAAGGAGCTTCTGTTAGGATAAAAGATGCTCAATTTTTTTTTGAATTTGAAGAGTTTATCGTACAAAAGGTAGAATTTACAGAAAAGCCGGGAGAAAGCGATAGAAGGAGTTGACTTAAAATAAGAACTCTGCTATAACAAATTTGATGAAAACAATTTAATAGGAAGGAAGTACTAATTATGGAATCCAAAAAGAATACGATGAAGACAAAATTGGAAAATATGCACCTGAAGGAAAGAATAAGCTACGGATATAGAAAAGTGATCATTATGATGCTGGTTTCCGGACTTCTTTCCATCGTAGTTATAGGGGTATTGTTTGCTAATATGATGAATTATGTGTATCGTGTTAATGCAGCAGACCAGGCAGTAAAAATCTGCAGAATGGATGTCAATGCAGCAGCAAGAAACATTCGGGAAATGGCATTGAACGAGGATGTCTCTACCTATGAGAGCTATGAACAGACAGTAGAAAACCTGCTTGCAGAGGTTGGCTCCCAGCTGGAGATTATGAAACAGACCGGAGTTGTTCCGGATGAACTGTATACGGAATATTCTTCTGCTCTTAACGATTGGGGAAACATTGGAAATTCCATTATGAAGGAAATTAAAGCAGGAAACCGGGACGAGGCAATTGAGGATATTCTGAATGAATGTACTCCTGCATTAAATAAGAGTGTTGAAACTGTAAAAAAACTGGATGAATTAACGGATGAACTGGACAGACGTGGTGTTGCGAGTACCATCATCTGTGCGATAGTCGGGCTGGCCGGTATTGTTATCTGTCTGGTTTTTGCCTGGATATTGACAAAGGAAACAAGTAAAAGAGTACTTGAAACCATTCTTGAGCCGTTACGTGCGATTGAAGATGTTGCAAAGGAATTAACAGAAGGAAACCTGCACAGTAACCTGGACTATCATTCCGATGATGAAATCGGAAGACTGGCACACAACATACGTAAGTCCACCCGTATTCTGGGAACCTATATCGATGATATAGACCGTGCCATGAAGCTCTTCTCCGAAGGAAACTTTGATGTCCAGCCTGAGGTAGAGTGGAGAGGTGACTTCATCGGTATTCTGAATTCCTTTATGGCATTTGAGAAAAGCATGGCTGATACCGTGAAGGGAATCCAGCATGTATCCGAACAGGTTTCAAGCGGTGCAGAGCAGGTAGCTGCAAGCTCCAATGATCTTGCGGAGGGAGCAACCAATCAGGCTTCTGTTGTAGAAGAGCTGACAGCAACCGTTACAGGTGTTTCGGAGCAGATCGAGCATAATTCGAATGCAGCAAAGGAAATCAGCGGAAGAGTCGAGGATCTGGGTGGTGCCATTCTGGAAAGCAATGGAAAAATGCGTGAGATGGTGGATTCCATGAATGAAATCAATCAGGCATCACAGGAGATTGACAAGATTATTGCAACGATTAATGAAATTGCTACCCAGACCAATTTACTTGCATTGAATGCATCCATTGAAGCAGCCAGAGCCGGAGAAGCCGGAAGAGGATTTGCTGTAGTGGCAAATCAGGTGAATGTTCTGGCAGATCAGAGTGCACAGGCTGCAAAGGAATCTGCAGCATTGATTGAAAGCTCTGTAAGTGCTGTGGAAAAGGGCATGGTGGTTGCAAAGGAAACTGCAGCACAGCTTGAAGAGGTAGCGGATACTTCCAAAATTATTACACGAGAGGTAACCGGTATTGCAGAGACGCTGGAGACGCAGACCGCTGAAATGAAACAGATTAATATCGGAATTGAACAGATTAACGATGTGGTACAGACGAATTCCGCAACATCGCAGGAATGTGCAGCTGCCAGTGAGCAGATGAACAACGAGGCAAATGGTCTGAGAGAAATGATCCGTAAGTTTAAGGTTGCAAAATTCGAGGCTTAGTATCATACCAGACACAATTAATACCATATGTGTAGTAAGGCATGAAATATCGGGAGGGAAGGGACACGGTATTAAGTATGGATGTTTACAAGGTAATTAAAGAGATTGACACCCAGAATGTTATTGAAATCATTGATCCTTGTATGGATGATTTCCTTTATATCTTTGATTTACAGAAGAATATGATGAAGATTTCGCAATCGGCGGTAGGACGTTTCCTGATACCGGACAGGATCCTTAACAATGCTTCGGATGAAATGCTCCATGCGATCTATGAGGAAGACCGTGCGATGCTTGCAAAACATATGCGCAGTATCACAGAAGGCAAGGAAAAGAATCACAATCTGCACTATCGCTGGCTTGATAAAATGGGAATACCGGTATGGATTAACAGTCGTGGAGTAGTAATTGATGATGAAAACGGCAGGCCGGGTTATCTGATCGGCTGTTTGAATGAAACCGGAAAGCCGCAAAGAGCAGATAATGTCAGTGGACTTTTGGGAGGATTAGAATTCTGTTCTTATCTCCACTCGCAGGCAAAACCGATTACACATGGCTTTCTTATGCATATAGGAATTGATAATTTCGGGGCGATTAACGGAGCATCGGGCTCTCTTTATGGAGATTATATCCTAAAAAGTGTAGCAGACTGCATGACAGAATGTCTTTCCGGAGGCCAGAGGCTGTATCATCTGGTAGCGGATCACTATGTGATAGCGGATCTGGAAAGTCATACGAAAGAGGATGCCGTACAGTTAAGGAAAAGGATCTGCGATAGAATAGAGGATTTTATTGTTGCGGAAAAATATGAAACGGTATTTACCGTTTCTGTCGGAGTTATTGATGCAGAGACTATTTCGGAGGGCTATGAGGAGTGCCGTAAGAAATTTGAGTTTTCCCTGAAGCAGGCAAAGACCAGAGGAAAGAAGGGCTTTTATTTTTTCAATCAGGAGGATTATGAGTCTTTTCTGCAGAAAGAAAAAATCGTCGCTGCTCTGCGTAATGCAATCGCAAATGAATTTGAAGGCTTTGAGGTATATTATCAGCCGATTGTGGATTGTGCATCAAGGCGTATAATAGGAGCAGAGGCACTGATGCGCTTTTCCATGATCTCCGAAGGAGAGGTGGAAAGGATTTCCCCGTTTGAGTTTATTCCTCTGCTGGAGGAGACTTCATTAATTATTCCTGCAGGAAGATATATTCTGAGTGAAGCAGCGAAAATGTGCCGTAAGATGCAGCAATATATTCCGGGCTTTAAGATGAACATAAACATTTCCTATGTCCAGATTCTGCAGGGAAAGATTGCGGATAAGATTATTTCTGCAATACAGGAGAATGAATTGAAGCCGGAATGCATCTGCGTGGAAATGACCGAAAGCGGGTTTATGGATATGACGCCTGCTTTTTGCGAATTCCGTGAAAAGCTTGAGGAGAACGGGATTCCGTTTGTGATTGATGATTTCGGAACAGGTTATTCCAATCTGCATTGCATCAGGGATATGAATCCTGGCTGTGTTAAAATGGACAAGGATTTTACATCAAAAGCAATGAGTAATAAGAGAGATTATGAGCTGTTTGAGAAAATCATTGAAATGGTACACTGTATAGGGATCAAAATCTGTATAGAGGGCATAGAAAGAGGAGAATGGCAGCTGGCTATGAAGAGGCTGAAGGCTGATTATCTGCAGTCAGGGTTCCTTTCGTTAATGGTCATTGATGTTATTTTAAAAAGAAATGCAGCATTTTTTCATACAGGTGACTGGTATAGGGCTGATATCGCATCGGCAGATCCAGCCAGGTTTTCTTATCGACAATACTCTTATGGTGGGAAAAGGCGTCAAAGCCAGGCTTCCCGTGATAGCTTCCCATGCCGCTTTCACCGACACCGCCAAAGCCCATTTCTGTTGTGGCAAGATGAATAACCGTGTCATTCATGCAGCCGCCTCCATAGGATAACTCCTCGTTGACCCGCTTCCGGTGTGTCTTATCGCTACTGAACAGGTAAAGGGCAAGCGGTTTGGGACGGTTCTTTAAGGTCAAAACCAGTTCATCGAAATCATCAAAGGTAAGGACAGGAAGGAGTGGACCAAAGATTTCCTCCTGCATGACCGGATCCTCAAAGGTGACATTGTTCAGGATGGTCGGGGCAATCTGCAGGGTTTCCTCATTGGTTTCACCGCCTGCAACGACCTTGGCAGGATCAATGAGACCGCAGATCCGTTTAAAATGCTTTTCGTTGATGATCTTACCATAACCCTTATTTTCAAGCGGAACGGTTCCGAACTGTGTGGTAATCTGTGCTTTGAGTTCTGCAATCAGCTCATCCCTGATGCTGCGTTCACAGAGCAGAAAATCAGGAGCCACGCAGGTCTGCCCACAGTTCAGATATTTGCCGAAAACAATCCGGCGTGCAGCCAGCTTTAAGTTTGCGGTGTGATCGACGATACAGGGACTTTTTCCTCCCAGTTCGAGTGTGACGGGGGTGAGGTGGCGAGATGCGGCTTGCATGACGTGACGCCCGTATTCGACACCTCCTGTGTAGAAGATGTAATCGAACCGTTCTTGCAGGAGTAGCTCGGTGGTTTCCCGATCGGCATCGGTAACGGCGATGTATTCTTCCTCGAAACATTCGTCGATAAGTTCTTGCAGAGCGGCAGCCGTACGGGGTGCTTCGCCCGATGGTTTGACGATGGCACAGTTACCGGCTGCTATGGCTCCGATAAGGGGGGATAAAGCTAATTGCAGCGGGTAATTCCACGGGGCAATGATGAGTGCACAACCGTAGGGCTCGTAGTGAATGCGACTTTTCGAGCCGAAGAGAAAGAGGGGGGTAGGACGACGTCGGTCGCGAGCCCAGCTTTGCAAGTGATTTTTTATTGTCCGTATTTCGTGGAGGAGGAATCCGATTTCGGTGGCATAGCTTTCGAATGCGGATTTTCCCAAGTCGGCATGCAGGGCTTCACCGAGTTGTTTTTCCCGACTAACGAGAGCTTCGGCCAAGCGGTCGAGAGCACATAGCCGGAATGGAATTTCTCGTGTGATGTGTTCGTTGAAGAATGCTTTTTGAAGTTTTACCAAACGGGTGTATTTATTATTTGTCATCATTCGATTTTTTTTGATAAAGATAGCGAATTGTTTCGTAGGAAGGAAAATTAGG
>ERZ1027237.1387-NODE-1387-length-11455-cov-3.762368_pt1 | contig 11455 bp, 7 predicted proteins | sample MGYA00519264_ERZ1027237 | MGnify/ENA primary metagenome ERZ1027237 (study PRJEB26926, sample SAMN06164640) | human gut metagenome | biome: ENVO:00009003; feature: ENVO:2100002; material: ENVO:00002003 | host: Homo sapiens | place: USA | collected 2012 ...
CGTCGGCAGCGTCAGATGTGTATAAGAGACAGATTTTACTATCTATGATACGGATGATCAGAAAACGGTAATCAGGGAAATATGCAAACGTCTTAATTATGACACGAAAACCCTGAAAGAAAGAACATTAATTGCGGCGATTTCTTCTGCAAAGAATGAAATGCTTACACCGGAGCAGTTAAAAAAACGTGCCGGGGATAATTTTGGGGAGCAGAGAATTGCAAAAGTATATCAGGAATATCAGGAGCAGTTAAAGAAGAATAATGCACTTGATTTTGATGATCTGCTGGTAAAAGCGGTCGAACTGCTGGAAAGCTGTCCGGATGTACTGGATTATTACCAGGAAAGATTCCGCTATATCATGATCGACGAGTATCAGGATACAAACACCGTACAGTTTCGTTTCGTCAGCCTGTTAGCGGCAAAGTACAAGAATCTCTGTGTTGTGGGTGATGATGATCAGTCCATTTACAAATTCCGCGGGGCAAATATTGAAAATATCCTGAATTTTGAAAAAGTATTTCCAGATACAAAGGTGATTAAACTGGAACAGAACTACCGTTCGACCGGAAATATTTTAAAAGCGGCAAATCAGGTTATCCGGAATAATACAACCAGAAAAGATAAGGCATTGTGGACGGATAAGGGGGACGGAGAGAAGATTATCCTGAAGCAGTATGACAATGCCTATGAGGAAGCCGAAGGAATTGCCTCGGACATTGCAAAAAATATCGAGATGGGAAAATACACTTACAGTCAGTGTGCCTGTCTGTACCGTACCAATGCGCAGTCCAGGGCATTGGAAGAAAAACTGATTTCATGGAACATCCCATATAAACTCTTTGGCGGTGTAAATTTCTACCAGAGAAAAGAAGTAAAGGATATTCTGGCTTATTTAAAAACAGTCGATAATGCGAGAGATGATGTAGCGGTAAAAAGAATTATCAATATTCCCAAAAGAGGAATCGGACAGACCACACTGGATAAAGTCCAGGCATTTGCCAATGCAAATAATATCAGCTTTTTTGATGCATTAAAACGTGCGGAAGAAATAGATATTGCGGCAAGAACTGCCAATAAAATCCGTGATTTTGTAAATTCTATCCGTGTTTACCGGAGCAAGCTGGGCGAATTTCCGCTGACAGAAATCTTTGAGGATATTATAGAAGGCACTGGTTATGTGGCAGAACTGCAGGCGGAAAATACGGATGAAGCACAGGGAAGAATAGAAAATATCGATGAATTATTAAATAAACTGACCGATTATCAGAATGTGTCAAAAGAGCCGACCTTATCCGGATTCTTAGAGGAAGTGGCACTGGTTGCGGATATTGATTCTTATGAGGGAAATACGGATTATGTTGTGCTTATGACAATACACAGTGCAAAAGGCCTGGAATTTCCAAAGGTATATCTGTGTGGCATGGAAGATGGACTGTTCCCGGGATATATGTCCATTACCTCGGACGATCCGACCGATCTGGAGGAAGAGAGAAGGCTCTGTTATGTAGCCATTACAAGAGCCATGGAGAGCCTGACCATCACATATGCACGTTCCAGAATGGTGCGCGGCGAAATCCAGTACAATAAGATTTCACGGTTTATCAAAGAAATTCCGCCATTGATTCTGGATAACGGAAGAACAAAGAGCCAGGAAAAACATAGCGGCAGTGAAAAAGAAGAATTCTATTCTGCATTTTCCGGAAGTGTGACAGAACCTGCAGAAACAGGAAAGCAGAAGCGGAGCTATGGCATGGGAACATCTGCTGCAAGGGCAGCATTTTCAAGAAATTCCTATGCTGGAACACTGGGCGGATTCGGAAAAAAAGCGATGTCTGCAAGTGATTTGATGAATTCCGGTCTGGTACAGAAAGGATTCGGACAGGCAGCTGCTGAAACCGCCGCAGGACAAGGTGCATACGGACTGGGCTATGAAGAAGGAGATACGGTCAGACATATCAAATTCGGACAGGGAACGGTCGTATCCATTGTTGATGCCGGCAGGGATTATGAGGTAACGGTACAGTTTGAAACTTATGGAGTAAAAAAACTCTTTGCACAGTTTGCAAAATTAAAAAAAGTGTAGTAATTTCCTGAAATTATGGTATACTATACAAAAGGATAATCTGAAACGGAGGTATTATATGAATAAGATGGAAGAAATCATTGCAGCATCCAAATTAGGAGAAATGCTGCAGAAGAAGCAGCAGGAAGAAAAGAAGAAAAATACAATCGTATGTGTACTTGCTGCATTAGGAACGGTACTTGCAGTTGGTCTTTCTGTATATTTCATTTATAAGAAGATGACAGAGAAAACATATGACGATTTTGAAGATGACTTCGACGATGAAATGGACGAAGACTTCTTTGACGAAGATGAGAATGAATTTGAGGACGATGCAGATTCAGAATAAGAAAGAATAATACGAAAGGGCTGCAATCATATTGCAGTCCTTTTTTTGCTCTATAGGAAATACCATGTTATGTTAAAGCATAAAAGTCGTGTTTCCTATAGAGTAAAAAGCCCTTCGGGCGAAGATGCACAGCTCGCGGAGGAGTAAATAGCTGCTATGCAGCATCGCTCGCGCGCGGAACAAAAGCTGTGTTACGAATGAAAATAGAGTGTGGAAGTGTGCGAAGCACACTTTTGTTGAGTATAGGTATAGGAGTATGTATGAAAAAAGGACAGGTTTTAGAAGGAATTGTAGAACGAGTGGCGTTTCCAAATAAGGGAATTGTCAGTGTAGAAGGAGAAGAACAGAAGGTCATTGTAAAAAATGCCATCGAAGGACAAAAAATCCGTTTTTCCATCAATAAAAAAAGAAAAGGCAAGGCAGAGGGAAGACTCTTAGAGGTCATAGAAAAGTCCCCGCTTCAGACAGAAGAAGAGTGTGCCTATTTCGGAAAATGCGGCGGTTGTATGTATCAGGGAGTACCGTACCAAGAGCAGCTTAAGATCAAGGAAACGCAGGTAAAAAATCTGTTAGCACCGGTGCTTTTGAATGCAGGTTATGAGTTAGATGAGATTTTCGAGGGTGTCAAAGAGAGTCCGAGAAGTCTTGCTTATCGCAATAAAATGGAGTTTTCTTTTGGAGATGAAGTCAAGGATGGCCCGCTCAGTCTTGGAATGCATAAACGCGGAAGTTTTCATGATATTGTAACGGTGGACGGATGCCGTATCGTGGATGAGGATTATTCTAAAATTTTAAGAGGTGTACTGGACTTTTTTACGGAGCATCAGGTTCCTTTTTATCATAAAATGAGTCATGTGGGTTATCTGCGTCATCTGCTGGTGCGAAAAGCTGTTAAGACCGGAGAGATTCTGATTGACCTTGTGACGACCACGCAGCCGATAGAGGGAGCAGATATAAAAGAGCTGTTATCAGAGATGGCAGCAACCATCTGTGCGCTGGAGTTAGAGGGCACTGTTGTCGGAATCCTGCATACGGAAAATGACAGTGTAGCCGATGCCGTGATCAATGAACGCACGGAACTTTTATATGGTCAGGATCATTTTGATGAGGAACTGCTCGGACTGCATTTTTCTATTTCGCCGTTTTCATTTTTCCAGACAAACTCTCTTGGAGCGGAGGTACTCTATGAGACGGCACGGGAGTATGTTGCCGATGCAGGAAACGGAAAGGTAGTCTATGACCTTTACAGTGGAACCGGAACGATCGCACAGATTCTAGCCCCGGTTGCCAAAGAGGTGATCGGAGTAGAGATCATTGAAGAAGCGGTGGAAGCAGCGAAAGAAAATGCAAAACGTAACCATTTAGAGAATTGTGAATTTTTAGCAGGCGATGTTTTAAAGGTGCTCGATGACATTGAACAAAAACCGGATTTCATTGTCTTAGATCCGCCAAGAGACGGGATCCATCCCAAGGCATTAGAAAAGATCATCAGCTACGGAGTAGAAAAGATGGTCTATATTTCCTGCAAGCCAACGAGCCTTGCAAGGGATTTAGAGGTGTTGTTAGCGAGAGGGTATGAGGCAGAGCGGATCTGCTGTGTGGATATGTTCCCGCAGACGACCGGGATAGAGACTGTGTGCCTTTTGGGCAAACGAAAACCAGATGCCAAGGTAAAAATAGGCATTGATATGGATGATTATTACCGTATCAGGGAGAATGCTGAAAGCAAATAAACCTTTACAAAACCGAATAATACACTGAATTAAAGCAGGATAGAAGCTGTTGATGCGTTAGAAGATAACGTGTCAGCGGCTTTTTCTTTTTATCTGAAAATCTATTAGTCAAATCTGAAAGGAGTCAATTCTATGGCAAAGAAAAATGTAAGAAACATGAAGGTTTGTGGACAGAGCGCTTATAAATATGAGACAGTTCCGGCAATTACATTAAAAGGAAAGTGGCTGGAAGAACTGGGATTTCATCTTGGGGATAATGGCAGGCTTATTTTTTTGTTTGAGGTCTCAAACTTTTATGTGACAAACATAACTGTCTGTGCTATTATAAAAACGATATAAGCGAAAATGACTTTTGCGGAAACGAAAGTATCGTTATATTTTTTTATCCCTATACTTCCTATAATGGGAATGAATACTTGCAAATTTGATTACTAATATTTTTTCATTATTACAGGTACAATAAAAACATGTAATAGCGGAAATGAGGTATAGTTACTTGCAGATAGAGAAGTATATTGCGGATAAAATAACATCTTTATGTGAAAAGCGTGATATCAGTAAATACAGATTATCGCAACTGTCGGGAATTTCCCAGTCGTCACTGGGAAGAATCATGGTGCAGGAAAACCTGCCGTCGCTGATCACACTTGAAAAAATATGTACAGCTTTGGGCGTGACATTATCACAGTTTTTTCAGGAAGGTAATTCAGAGAATCTGACAGAAAAACAGAAAGAAGTTCTAGGGATATGGAACGATCTGAGTACAAATGAGCAGGAAACAGTAATGTCAATGCTGCGTGGTCTTCGGAAGTAGAAGAACAGTTCGAGTATATGTATCGGCTGTTCTTTTTTTTATTTTTTGGCGTTAAAACGGTAATGTTTTTCTTGTGTACAGTAGAGTGCTATAGTATAATAAAACCAGTTTTTTTGCATAAGTATTAAAGCTATAATATGGAAATTGGCAAACCAGATGAAAGTCTGGGACGCAAAGCTACAGGGCCTGTAAAATGGCAGCCAGTTGCATGAAATGAGGTGCACTGTCTGTTTGACAGTGCTTTTTTATGGTAGAGCACTTGAATAAGTAATACAGAAGCTGTTTGAAAAAATATTGTGAAAAATAGTGTGGAGGTTATTGATAATTAATGAATGTAAAATTAAAATCTGGAAGCAAGCAACTGTAGCCTAGAGGAGGGGAGAAAGATGAAGAAGTGCAAATTAGTACAGAATATAATGAATTTCAAATTTTGTTACATTATATTTTGCACAATTATATGTTTTATTGTTTTATCCGTTCCTGCATCTGCCAAAGAAAACTCTGACAATGTTATCCGGGTAGGATCTTTTGAGGAAACTTATAATGTAGTCAATGAAAAGGGAGAAAGAAGCGGCTATGGTTATGAGTATCTTCAAGATATTGCAGGTTATGCAGGATGGACATATAAATACATAACAAGTGATTGGAAAAACTGCTTTACACAGTTGGAAAATGGAGAGATTGATATTCTTGGTGGCATTTCCTATACAGACGAACGTGCTGAAAATATGCTTTTTTCCGATATGCCTATGGGGGAAGAGAAATATTACATCTATACGGATGCATCCAATATGGATCTTACAGCAGGAAATTTGGATTCTTTTGAGGGAAAAAATATTGGTGTGTTTAAAGATAATATAACGGAGGATGTGCTTAACGAATGGGAATTAAAGTATGGTCTGCATATGCAGCATGTCAATGTTTCTAATACCGCAGAAGTTATGGACAAACTGTCGAAACATGAAATTGACTGCTTCGTTTCGGTAGAAGAATCCCGTTGGGAAGAATCGGATATTTCACCGCTTACAAGTATTGGAGAGACAGAAATCTATTTCGCTATAAATCCAGAACGTCCGGATATCAAAGAAGCACTGGATAGTGCTATGCGCAGAATCAAGGATGACAACCCATTTTACACAGATGATCTCTACAGGCGTTATCTTTCTGCACAGAGCAGCTCGTTTCTTTCAAAAGAAGAAAGTGAGTGGATCGGGCAGCATGGTGCAATCCGGATAGGGTATCTGAATCAGGATGGAGGTATCAGCAGTGTAGATCCATCAACAGGTAAACTGACAGGTGTTATTACAGATTATGTGGATCTTGCAGAAAATTGTCTGCAAGGTCAGACTCTGGAATTTGAATTAAATGGATATGAGACAAGAAGTGAACTGCTTCAGGCATTGCAGGATGGAAAAATAGACCTGATTTTTCATGCAAACCAGAATCCATACTTTGCAGAAACAAATGGATTTGCTTTGTCGGATACGCTGTTGACTCTCAATATGGCAGCAATTACGGCAAAGGATTCTTTTGATGAAAATAAAGAGAATATAGTTGCCGTTGAAAAAGATGATTTTGCATTGAAAGCATATCTTTCATACAATTATCCGCAATGGAAGGTTGTGGAATATGAAACATCAGATGCAGCAGTAAAAGCAATGCAGAAAGGGGAGACGGATTGTATTGTAAGCAATTCAGGTACTGTTTCAGACTATTTGAAAAATAATAAGCTTCATAGTGTTTTCCTGACAAAAGAAGCTGATGTTCCATTTGCTATTCAGCAGGGAGAACCGGTTCTTTTGTCCATTCTGAATAAAACACTGACATCTATGCCTACAACTCAATTTTCAGGTGCAGTAGTTTCGTATAATGCTTCCTCACGAAAAGTTACAGCGAAGGATTTTATTCAGGACAATTTACTGACAGTTTCACTTATCGCTGGAATTTCTTTTTTCGTTGTTCTGTGTATAATTCTTGATTCTTTGAAAAAATCAAAACGTGCGGAAGAAAAATCCAAGAAGTCTGCTGAGCAGGCATTGAAGCTGAATCAGGAGCTTGAAGAAAAACAGCAGGAATTACAAAATGCACTTGTAGAAGCACAGAGTGCCAATAAGGCTAAGACTTCCTTTTTAAATAACATGTCTCATGATATCAGAACACCGATCAATGGTATTATTGGTATGCTTACGATTCTTGAGAAAAGCGGAAATGATGCTGAGCGGGCAAAGGATTGCATGAATAAAATATATGAGTCATCGAAGCTGCTACTATCATTGATAAATGATGTTTTAGATATGGCAAAGTTAGAATCAGATACAGTGGTTTTTGGTGATGAATCCATCAATCTGGATCAGGTATGTCAGGAAATCACGGAGTCACTATCTTTTCAGGCAGAAGAAAAAGGACTTCATGTTATAGGAGAACATGATGATTACAGTGGTATATATGTTTGGAGCAATGCAGTTCATCTGAAAAAAATATTGATGAATCTGTTTACAAACAGTATGAAGTACAATAAGGTGAATGGTTCTATTTACATGAGTATGAGAACGATTGAAAGATCAGAAGATCACATGACATGTGAATTTAAAATAAAAGATAATGGAATTGGAATGTCAGAAGAATTTATAAAAAATGAATTGTTTACTCCATTTGTACAGGCAGATAATTCCCCACGTTCTGATTATAATGGGACAGGTCTGGGAATGCCTATTGTGAAACAACTTGTAGAAAAGATGGGCGGAACCATAACAGTTGAAAGCAAGCTTGGTGAAGGAAGCTGTTTTACTGTAATACTTCCATTTAAAATTGATACGAATGCACGGCCGGAAGAAAAAGAAGATTTCAATGCAGATATATCAGGTGTCCGGATATTATTGGTTGAAGATAATGAGCTGAATGCGGAAATAGCAGAATTTATGCTGACGGAAAATGGAGCTAAAGTAGAAACAGTGAACAATGGGTTAGAAGCTGTTCAGCATTTTGAAGCTTCCGAACCGGGAACATACGATGTTATTTTAATGGATGTCATGATGCCGGTGATGGATGGGCTTACTGCCACAAAAACAATAAGATCCCTGGAACGGCAGGATGCAAAAACAATCCCTATCATTGCTATGACTGCAAATGCATTTAGGGAAGATGCAGAAAAGTGTATGGAAGCAGGAATGAACGCACATCTTGCAAAGCCATTAGATGATAAAACAATCAAGCAGACTATATGCGAAGAATTGAGAAGCAGTAGGGACAGGTGAAAATTTATTAAACCAGGAGGTTGACAAGGAGACGTATAGAGAAATATATTTGACAGACAGGAGATTTAATATGATTTCGAGAGCAAAGAAATATGTGGCAGTGTTACTGGTTTTTGTATGCGTGTGTATGATATTTTCTCCCCTGACTGCATATGCGGCCGAGGACAGTTCGCAGCATGAAACTGTCAAAGTCGGTTTCTTTGCCATGGATGGATACCATATGATGGATGAAGAGGGGAACCGCAGCGGTTATGGCTATGATTTCCTTCGGCTGATGGCCCGTTATTGGGATGTAGATTACGAATATGTCGGATACGATCAGAGCTGGGATGATATGCAGCAGATGCTTGAAGATGGCGAGATTGACATGGTAACATCTGCCCGCAAAACACCGGACAGAGAAGAAAAGTTTGATTTTTCACGTCCGATCGGAACCAATTATGGGATGCTGACCGTCCGCAGTGACAACAGCACGATTGTGGACGGCAATTACAGCACTTACAACTGTATGCGTGTGGCGCTTTTGAACGGAAACACCCGGAATGAAGAGTTTGCGGATTTTGCAGACAACAAAGGATTTACATATGTTCCATCTTATTTTGATACGACCGCAGAGATGGAGGAAGCCCTTCAGAGCGAAAAAGTTGATGCGATTGTTACCAGTTCTCTGAGAAAAACAAACAATGAGCGTATCGTGGATAAATTTGACAGCAGCGATTTCTATGTCATGGTTAAAAAAGGTAATACAGAATTGCTGAATGAGATCAATTATGCGATCGATCAGATGAATGCGGTTGAGGGTGACTGGAAAACGACGCTTTACAATAAAAATTATGAAAGCATAGAAACTAAGAATCTGGAATATACGGAGCAAGAAAAAAGTATTATTGCACAATATTCCAAGGACAACCCAATTCGTGTTCTGTGTGATCCGACCCGTTATCCATATTCTTATAATGAAAATGGTGAGATGAAGGGGATTATCCCGGATTACTTCCGGAAAATTGCAGACTATGCCGGGATTTCCTATGAGTTTCTTACACCTGCCACCAGAGATGAGTATATTGCTTATCAGAAAAATAAGGAAGCCGCAGATATGAGTATCGATGCACGCCTGGAAACAGATAACTATGCTGAGACGAAAAAATGGGGGCTTACTGCACCTTTCATTACAATGCAGCTGGCAAGGGTGACACGGCGTGACTTTGATGGAGAAATCAATGTTGTTGCTACGGTTGACCAAACAGCATCAAATTCAATTGCAGATGCAATGGCACCCGGCGCAGAAAAGCTGATGTGCAGTACCCGGCAGGAAATGATGGAAGCTGTCCGTAAGGGTAAAGCCGATGCTGCCTTCGTCTACTATTACATGGCACAGGCGTTTGTGAATAGTGACACTACGGGCACCATGACATATACGCTGCTGGAACAGCCTACATTCACCTACCGCATGGTAGTTTCGTCAACAGAGAACCATGCGCTGGCTGGTATTCTGACGAAAGCAATGTATGCCATGCCCCAAAATCTTGTCGAAGATCTAGCAGCACGGTATACCACATACAAAGCAGCAGAGCTGACATTTGTTGACTGGATTCGTCTGCATCCTGTTGTTACTGTTTTGGCTCTTCTTATTTTTGGATGGCTGCTGACTATTATGGCTGTGACAATGGTGCGTCTCAGTGCAAGAAAAAAAGCTCAGAAGGCGGCTCAGGAGAAAGCTGAGGAAATGGCAGAACTGGCAGAGCATGCACAGGCTGCAAACAAGGCAAAAACAGCATTTCTGTCACATATGTCCCATGATATGAGAACACCGATGAATGCAATCATGGGATTCACCGGTATTGCAATGAAAAATAATCCGTCAGACGAAGTGAAAAATTGTCTGGAAAAGATTGATGAAAGTTCAGAGCATTTACTGTCGCTGATCAATGATGTATTAGATCTGACTCGCGTGGAAAGTGGAAAAGTGAAATACAATCCGGTACCGACAGATTTGAAAAGTATCACAGATTTTGCACTGGATATTACAAAAGGCTTTCTTACGAACAGGGATATCAGCTTTAAGATCCAGCGTGAAGAAGCAAAGATCCCCAATGTACTTGTGGATCCTGTACGTCTGCGAGATGTGCTGGTAAATATTCTGAGCAATGCCGTGAAGTTCACTCCGGATGGAGAGACGATTACATTTGAAGCCCGGTGTCAGGAAAAGGGCGGGGATGGATATATAAATATGCGTTACCGCATTTCGGATACTGGTATTGGCATGAGTGAGGAATTTACAAAAGAAGTTTTTGAGGAATTTGCACAGGAAGATTCCGATGTGAGAACGCAGTACCATGGAGTTGGACTGGGGATGGCTATCGTAAAGAAGTATGTAGATATGATGGGTGGAACCATTTCCGTGCAAAGCAAAAAGCATGAGGGAACCACTTTTACTGTGGATATTCCTCTGGAAATTACAGATAAGGAATGTAATAAGTCAGACACAGGTTTTTCTGAAAAGGTAAATCTTACAGGTGTGAAAGTTCTTCTTGCAGAGGATAATGAGCTGAATGCAGAAATTACGACCGTGCAGCTGGAAGAGTTTGGAATGAATGTAGAAAGAGCTGTAGATGGAAAGAATGCTGTTGAGATTTTCAGAAATCATCCGGAAGGCACATTTGATGTAATCCTGATGGATATCATGATGCCTGAAATGAACGGTTATGAAGCGGCAAAAGCAATCAGGGCGATGAATGACAGACCGGATGGAAAAAACATTCCTATTATAGCAATGACAGCCAATTCATTTGCTGAAGATGTTCAGGCATCACTGGATGCAGGAATGAACGCACATTTGTCAAAGCCGATTGTGATTGAGGAAGTTATAAAAACGATTTTAAGGTATGTTCATAATGATTAGCAGAGGTTCATGAATTAGTGGAATACAATTGACAGGGCTAAAAGATGACAATGCAGGAGTACTATAAAGCTATCGGAGGAAACTATGAGGCTGTTTTGGGACGCCTTCACAGCGAAGCACTGATTCAGAGATTTACATTAAAGTTCCTTGAAGACCAGAGTTATCTACAGTTAAAACAGGCATTGGAAAATAAAAATTATGAAGATGCTTTCCGCAGTGCGCACACATTGAAAGGGGTGTGTCAGAATCTTTCCTTTGACCGTTTGTATGAGGTTAGTAATGAGTTGACAGAACTTTTGAGAGATAGAACCGGAGAGAAGCCGGGGATACCGGAATCA
>ERZ1027237.1397-NODE-1397-length-11409-cov-4.182755_pt1 | contig 11409 bp, 9 predicted proteins | sample MGYA00519264_ERZ1027237 | MGnify/ENA primary metagenome ERZ1027237 (study PRJEB26926, sample SAMN06164640) | human gut metagenome | biome: ENVO:00009003; feature: ENVO:2100002; material: ENVO:00002003 | host: Homo sapiens | place: USA | collected 2012 ...
CTCGACTAGTCGTCGGCAGCGTCAGATGTGTATAAGAGACAGGTCTGGGAGATAACGCCCACCAGAGTGTTTGCAAGCTGGGTACGGATCTGTACCTGCTGATGCTCCGGGTACACGTCGATGATACGGTTGATGGTATCCGGCGCAGAGGTAGTATGCAGGGTGGAGAGCACAAGGTGACCGGTTTCGGCGGCGGTTACGGCAGCGGAAACGGTTTCAAAGTCACGCATTTCTCCCACGAGGATTACGTCCGGGTCCTCACGGAGGGCGGCACGGAGGGCGCTTGCGAAGTCGGGCACGTCCATGCCCACCTCTCTCTGGTTCACCATGCAGCGCTTATGCTCGTGTACATACTCGATGGGGTCCTCGATGGTGATAACATGGGCGCTGCGGCTCACGTTGATGTAGTCGATCATACCTGCCAGGGTGGTGGACTTACCGGAACCGGTAGGGCCGGTTACCAGCACAAGCCCTCTGGGGCGCATTGCAAATTCGCCCAGGATCGGGGGCAGGAACAGATCCTCCAGGGTGGGGATGTCGTTGCGCAGCAGACGGATGGCGATGGCGGTAAAGCCACGCTGGAAGAACACGTTGACACGGTGCCGGTAGCCGCTTCTTGTGGTAAAGGAAAAGTCCGTGTCCTTATGCTGTGCGATGCTCCGGCGCTGCTGCTCGTTGGTCATCTGCTCCACGATTTCCAGAATACCTTCTTCGTTCATCTCCTCGTAGCCGCTCATTTTCCGCAGCTGACCATTCAGACGAACGACAGGGTTAATGCCGTTGGTGAAATGCAAGTCGGAGCAGCCCAGCACACGCACTTCGTCCAAGATTTTGTTGATGAGAATTGCCATAGTGTTGTCCTCCTGTCTTTATACTGCATAGGTTACACGAACCAGCTCGTCGATGGACGTTACGCCCTGCTGTACAAGCTCGGATACGTTCTCACGCAGCAACTTTGTACCGTTCTTCTTTGCGCAGATTTCCAGTTCCTCCTTGCTGGCATTGTCCGCAATGAGGGTGGAAATGCCGGCAGAGCAGTGGATGATCTCGTGAATTGCGGTTCTGCCCTTGTAGCCGGTATTGTTGCATTCCGGGCAGCCCCGAGCTTCGTAGATGGGCACGGAATGATCCAGCTTCATCAGCTTGTTCTCATCCGGCGTGGACATCCGGGCGGTCTTGCACTTGGGGCACAGCACCTTAACCAGACGCTGTGCGATAACGCCGATCAGAGAGGACGCTACCATGTAGGGCGGAATTCCCATATCTACCAGACGGACGATGGTGGACGCTGCATCGTTGGTATGCAGGGTGGAAAGCACCAAGTGACCTGTGATAGCGGCACGGATACCGATTTCTGCGGTTTCCGAGTCACGCATCTCACCGATCATAACGATATCCGGGTCCTGACGGAGGATGGAACGGAGGGCAGCGGCAAAGGTCATGCCCGCCTTGGAGTTTACCTGAACCTGGTTGATGCCGTCGATCTGCTTCTCGACCGGGTCCTCAACGGTGATGACGTTTACGTTGGGCTTTGCAAGCTCACCCAGGGCGGCATACAGGGTGGTGGTCTTACCGGAACCGGTAGGCCCTGTTACCAGCATAACCCCGTGGGGACACTTGATCATGCTCTCGAACATGCGGTAGTTGTAGTCGGACATACCCAGATCGGTGATCTTCCGCAGGGCAATCTGACCGGTGGAAAGAATACGGATAACGATCTTCTCGCCGTTTACGGTCGGCAGGGAAGATACACGGACGTCCAGGGTGGTGCCGTCTACGACCTGTGTGAAACGACCGTCCTGGGGCACACGCTTCTCGGCGATGTTCATGCCGGATATCAGCTTCAGACGGGTGGTCAGGGAGTTATGTACCTGATTTGCAACGTTCATCAGCTCTACCAGATCTCCGTTGACACGGATCCGGATCCGGGTGTAGGTCTTGAAGGGCTCGATATGGATATCCGTTGCGTCCGCACGGAAGGAGTTTTCTACGATGGTGGTAGCCAGCTTTACGATGGGGGCGCTGTCTACACGATCCTTGGAGCCGTCATCGTCCTCATCCTCTACTGGATTCAGAGCGCTTACGCCCTCCAGCACGCTGTCCACGTTCTGCATGGAGTAGTGCTTACCGATCATTTTCTTGATGGCAGTCTTGGTTGCCAGCACCGGAACTGTATCCATACCGGTGGAAACCTTGATATCCTCCAGAATGTTGAAGTTGATGGGATCGTCCGTGGCAACGGTCAGACGGCGACCCTGAATGTTGATGGCGATGACCGTATGCTTCAGCGCCAGCGCCTCCGGCACCTTCCGAACGGCTTCTTCGTCGATGTCCACGGTGGACAGATCCACATACGCCACCTTCAGCTTGCCGGCAAGTGCCTGTGTAAACTTTGTTTCAGAAAGGAAGCCCAGTTCCACGATCACGTCGCCGAACCGCTTGGTGCCCTGCGCTTCTCTCTGTGCCTCCAGTACCTTCTCAAGCTGTTCCTGTGTAATCAGTCCCTGCTCAACCAGGTAATCGCCGATACGGATATTTCTCATTACCCAAACCTCCAATATATATTTGTTTTCTCAGGCAATGCCGTTCTTGCGGCACACCCTTGTATTTACTCTGAATTTATGCTAGAATAACAGTAACGCGTCCCGGAGGGACATTATCATCAAGGAGGAATCATCATGTTACCCATACTCTCCCGCACCATTGGCAGCGAATTCATGGACTGGCAATTCTATCTGCTGTTTTTCCCCATTGTCTTTCTTTACGGCATCTGCATCGGCAGCTTTCTGAATGTGCTGATCTACCGGCTGCCCAACAATGAATCCCTCATTAAGCGGTCATCCCACTGTATGACCTGTCAGGCGAAGATCCGGAAACGGGATCTGATCCCGGTGTTCAGCTGGCTGTTTCTGAGGGGCAAATGCCACAACTGCGGCGCCAGAATCTCTCCCCAGTACCCCATTGTAGAGGCACTCAACGGCATCCTATATATAGTAGCCCTGCTGGTACTGGATCTGAACGCCAACGGCATCATCTGCTGTCTGTTCTTCTCCCTGCTGATCGTGGTAGGATTCATGGACTGGAACACCCTGGAGATCGACCTGCGGATCCTGCTGTGCATTGCGCTGCTGGCGATCCCTTCGGCGCTTCTGACGGATACCCTCACCATCCCCCAGCGGCTCATTGGCGCTGTCTGCGTCAGCGTGCCCTTTTTCCTGATCGGGGAGATCAGCGGTGCGGTCATCAAGCGACGCACCGGGGAGAAAGTCCGGGGCATCGAGCTGGGTGATACCCTGCTGATGGCTGCCAGCGGACTTCTGGTTGGCCCCAAGGTGGCTGCGGTGGCTGCACTGATCGGCATTTTTCTTGCTGCGGTCTGCGGCCTTGCTTATAAGAAGATCACCGGTGAATCGAAATTCGCCTTTGGCCCCTTCCTTTCCATCGGTCTTGTGATCGGCACCCTGTTCGGCAATCAGATTGTTGCCTGGTACATCAATCATATGATTCTTGAGTAATTTCGCACAAAGGCGGCAGCCGGAGCAATCGTTCCGACTGCCGCTTATTTTTTACCGTTGATGCTCAAATGCATAGATGATAAAGATATGCTCCTTGCTGCCGGTGCGCTTGCAGGTGAATACATCTGTGCCCCGGGTTCTGACGGTTACGTTACCCGCATCATCAAAGGCATAGTAGTTGGTACCTGCATTGCTGGCTACGTTGACCAGGCTCATGGCTGCGTTGGTCTCCGTTGCGGTTTCGGAGAAGGTACGCACGCCACCGGACTTGGCAACATCCCGGTAGTTGGTAATCCGCATGGTGAAGTTCGCCATGGAAACGGTGTCTGCGTCGGTCAGACCCAGCTGCACGTCAATGGCGGTGTCACGGAAATAGGTCTCATTGATGGCAAGACCGCTGGATGTCAGGGTCTTGGGGTATACGCCCCCTGCTGCATGGCTGTTGACGGAGTAGATCCGCTGTGTGATCCGCCCTCTGCCTCTGTTCGCATCGATCCCGCCCACAGAGGTGTCAGTGATCTCCGTGCCGGACGTGCTGTAGATGGTGTTGTCGATCTCCATGACATACACGTCATAATTCAGGTATTGCGCAGTTACCGGCCGTGCCTTCTTGTCAACCACGCCGCATGCGCCGTCCAGATACCGCTTCATAAATTCGTCAATGGCCTGTTCCTCGGTGATGGCAACATCGCCGGAGGTAGGGTCATACTGCATATAGCTGCCCTCGTACACGTTGATGAAGTCCGCATAGCGAATGCTTCCCTCAATGTAACGTTTTACGTTGTCAACCGTAGCGGCACTGGTTTCATAGTTGCTGGTGCGCTGAAAAATCTTGGAAACCGGATCCATCAGCTGCATGGCACCGAACATGATCATAGAGAAGATCGCCATTACGACAACCAGCTCAACCAGGGTAAAGCCCTTTAACTGTTTCTGCTTCATGGATTCCACCTCCTGCTTGCTGCGGCTCTGCGTCATGGCGTTTCGCCCTCACCCTCTGTAGGAGTTTCGATCTCCTCCTCAAATTTCAGCGGCCCGCCATTTCTGTCGGTACCATAGGTTTCCGTGTCCACATCCACAAAATGGAGATCCGCATCCATGGCGGTATCCGGATCGGAGGAATCCGCTGTGTTGTAGGTATCCACCAGAATGGAAACCGGAGAGAAGGTGCCCTCCACCTCCAGTACCACACGGGTAAAGTTCTTGGCCGCTCCGGCAGGCACATTTACGCTGAAGCCCTCCTGGGTGGCGGAGGACACATTCTGTGTCTCCGCCTTGGGGGACTGGGCAGACACCTTCCTGTTCAGATGGGAGGTTTCCTGCAGGGTACGGTTCACGACGATGCCGGTTTCAACCATAACGGCAGCAGCAATGCTGAATACACACAGGGCAATGATACACTCGATCAGGGTCATGCCCTTTGCGGTTTTCTTCGGTTTTTTTCGCAAAAAACGTTTCATGCTGCCACCTCCTTAATAATTCTCGAACTGGATCAAAGCCCAGCTGTTCATGTAGGTTTCATCCTTCGGTGCTACCGGCGGTGTAACCGGCGGAATGTAGGAAGGATAATACAGGGATACCCATGCTCCATCGGAACCGGCATTGACGCCGTTGCCGATCATGGTGCCGATGATGCCGATGGCGTTGGACTTGACCTGGTGCCCGTTGTAGTATACGGTACAGGAGCCAAAGGTCTTGTCAACCTTTTTCGCATCAATATCCAGGAACGGTGCCATGAAGTATGCAGACAGGAATGCTGCGCTGGCTTCAAAGTTCACCTTCGGCATGTTGTAGCCGTCCTTGGTGGTCACGTTCAGATACGGACAAGCATTCTTGGTGGTAGGCCGGTAACCGGTCTGTGCCTCGATCTTATCCAGAGCATCCTTTACGTCCGGATCAGTGGGATCCTTGCTCAGGTCGCACCCGTTGTAGTTTGCGGAGTATACATAGACGTTGGGGCGCTCTGCCTTGTAGATGCCTGTGTCCGGCTTGCCGTATGCATTGTAGATCTGGAAGTTTGTTCCTGTTTCCGCCAGAGAAACATACTGACGGGTCATCAGACCAGCCTTGTTCATGGCAACAGAACCACGCAGCAGCATGTTCAGACTGTACTTGCCCTGGAACTCGCCGTTGGCGTCTGCCACGTCCTTCTTTACATAATCTGCATAGGTGCCGGTGGAGGTAACCTGGTATGCCGGGTTGCCGTCCTTGTTCAGCTTCACATCTGTGCCGTTGGTGATTTCCGCTACGGTAGCGCCGCAATCCTCAAAAATGAAGCCGCGGTAGCCGTTCATATTGCCGAAGGAAACGTTCTCGTCCACGATCAGCCAGATGGAGGGATGGGAATCGTCCGGAACGACACGGATATTCACGCCATCGTAGTTGCCGGAACGCAGCACTGCGATCTCGGTGTTGGCAATGACGATTTCCTTGCCGTTGGGCGTGTTCACTGCATCGTTGGGCTCGTATGCCCGCACGTCCATGCCGGCTGCACTGGTGGGATCCACGCTGTACTTCTGCCACCAGCTATCCACCTTGCCGCCATAAGCGGTGGTGGGCAGACCGTAGTATGCATTCTTATAAGGGTCCATTGCGGTGGACATGGTGTCCTGCAGAGTGTTGACAAACTGGCGTGCCAGTGTCACATTCTTGCCGCTGGCATCCTTGCCGGTGTAGGTTTCGTCTGTCAGACCCAGCACGTATTCACGGGTCATGTAGAAAGGATAGCCCTTGCTGGAATCGTAGGCATCCGGGGTCAGAGCCGTAGCGCCGGTGGAATCAAACACCTTGTCGGTGTAATCATCCCCAGCCTGATTGTCGTGGTAGAATTTTCCTCCCACCTTGACTCTGCCGTTGGTGATCTTGAGCTTGCCTTTTACAACCAGGTCGCCTTCTACAACGAATTCCTGGGTGCTGATCAGCAAATCGTCATCTACCACCAGGCTTCCCTCCACAACGCCCTTTTGGTTGTCAGCGTCGATGCAAAGCTCATCCTGCGCATAGATGGAACCGCCTACATGCTCCGTGGGATTATCCACCCCGTTGATGAGCTGATAGGTCCAGTTGGAAAGCAGGGAGCCCTGGTTAAAGTTAATGTAGTTGGCATACTTCTCGATCTTGAATTCCGGCCAGTACACCTGCTTTTCCACCTTTTCGGAATCCGGTGTATTGTCGTTCATCATATACAGGTTTGCATAGATCGGGTCAGTCGTGATGATACAGGTATTTCCGCAGAGAATGTTCAGCGGAATCTGATTGGTCACATTGACGCCCTTGGCACCATTTGTGATCGACAGTGTCTTTTCTACATAAATGTAGGGGATATCTGTGTAGTTGAGTGCGGCGCTTGAGCCCGCATTCAGCACCGCCGGGTTGCCGGAAGTAATGGCAATCTGGTTGTTGAAATTGAAATTTCCCCAGAAGGTAAAGCCGGAGCCAAGCTTCGGGAATACCAGTGCTGCGCCGGAACCGTCAGCGGTAAAGGAGCCATTTACAACATAGGGTGCCTCCCATTGCAGGCTTGTGGTATCCTGTGAGGAGAAGCTGCTGTCCTTGTCAAAGGAGTAGCCGCGGAGCAGATCCGCCGGATTCGACGGATCCAGATCTCTCCAACTGTTCCCCAGGTTGATACCTGCGCCGCCGAATACGGAAACCTTGGTGCCGAAGGTGGCATCGCCCGCTGTTACCAGACCGCCGCCGCCGCCGGAGGGCGTGTTGTTGACAACGCTGTCCTTTTCCTTTTTGAGGATGTATGCGGAAACGGTGCTGTCCTGGGTACCCAGCTGGACGGTGGCAGTGATCTTGATGATGTCACGGCCATCCCACTTGTTGTCTACATAGTAGTAATCCTTCCCGATGTTTTCAATGGTACAGGATTGGATTCGACCATAGGCATCGCCGGTGGTACCTGCCGTTGCCAGCCGGTCAGTGGAAATATCCACGTTGATCGGGGTGTTGGCTCGCAGCTTATAAACCCGCTCTGCCACGTCTGCGTCATTCTGCATGGCTGCAAGCACGCTTTCCACCGCCATCCGGGCGGTGTACTGTGCCTGGGAACTGGTGTAGGAGTTCTGCGCCCGCTTATTGGCAGCGGATGCAAGCCCCAGTGTTCCCATCAGGAACACCACCAGCACCATCATAACTACGATGACGGTAAACAGGACGGAGCCACCGACTTTTCCTTTCTTTTCATGATCGTTCATAAGCAAAACCGCCTTTCAATCGTTCGCTTATTCGTTCGTATGCTTACTCGCCCAGATCAGCAGCGGTGGGAACCGGAACAGAGTAGAACTTCACCACAATAGTCATAGTGGAGTGATCTACGTTTTCAGCCCGCTCCTCTGCGGTCCAGTTGGGATCTGCGTCCTCAGCGGGGCAGAAGGTGTAGTCAGAGATGGTAACGGATTCTACCAGAACGGTGGTATCCATTTTCTTGATATCTGCCAGGAAGTTCATCAGATCCTCCTTCTTGGCTCTGCACTCGATGGTGGAGGTTCTGGTGGCAACGTCCTGTGCAGTCCGTGCGCTCAGTGCCAGATATTCCCGCAGCTTCTCAGACAGCGCCTTTGCCATGGAGCCGTCCAGGTCTGCATGCTGGTTCAGGTTGTAGGAAAGCTCGTGGGGGTTCTCGTAGTAGAAATCCAGGGGAGCAGCCTCCGGATCGGTCATGGTCAGGTTGGTGACATACATGTTGTTGTCATCCAGTGCCTTGTGCAGGAACTGATCCTGCTCGGAGAACAGGGTCTCCGGTGTGAAGTACTCCGCCAGCTTGGCTGCATTGTCCCGCTTTTCGGTAATGCGCTTCTTGGTAGGCTCGATCTGGTTCAGCTTCTGCTCGGTTTCCGTCCAGGTCTGCTTGGTGGTCGCCAGGGTCTTATTGTCCGTGTTGATGCTCTTAATTGTGGGGCGAATCAGAGCGATCGCCACAATTGCAATGATCGCAATGATCGCTACAACGATCAGAATGACTCTATCTCTGTAACTCAGCTTCATTTGCCAGTACCTTCCTCTCCTGTAGTGTTCTCTGTCGTTTCTGCGGTGTCCAGATTGATGCCGTCGCCCTTGATGTCAACTGTAAAGGTATACTCGATCCGCTTGGTCACAGCCTCTGTCACCGGATCTGTTTCTTCCTTCACCTGGTAGCCCTTATAGTCCACATAGTAGAACTTGGTTTCCTTCTCCAGAATGGCGGTAACCGCTGCGGGATACTTCTGTGCCGGATCCTCAGAGGCATCAATGGACAGCGTAATATCCAGAACGCCTGCGTTGTAATCAAACTGGGTGATCTTCAGATCGGAAAGCTTTTGCTCATCTGCAACATCGCTGGCCGCCTTTTCTACAATGTCATAGGTTTCCTTGAGGATGTAGGGACGGGTCTTGAATGCGTCGCTGGCATCGGTCATCTCGCTCAACAGGGTAGTGACGGATTCCTCGGTCTTCTTGAGCTGCTCCAACTGTGCAAGCTTTGCCTTGGTTTCGGGACTGTCGATCTTGTCCTGGTAGGTTTTGATCTCGTCCTTGATGCCGTTGTCGTAGATCTTCAGTGCGCCCCATGCGCCCAGCATAACCACTGCGGTTGCCAGAACGGAAACGCCCAGCAGCAGACCGTAGGACTTGTCGGACTTGATCTTGTTGTTGTTGAAGGTGTCGGTTTCCAGCAGGTTGATCCGCTCGGTTTCCTTGTTCCGCTTGAACATTGCGCCGATGGCGTTTGCGTAGGAGGAGAATTCCAGATTCTCATAGCCGTGGATCTGGGGCGGAACGGTGATGATGCTGGTACGAACGCCCATCTGCTCCAGTGCGTTGGTCAGACGAACAAACTCGTGGGTATCGCCGTAGAATACAACGTTTTCCACAACCTCGCCCGTGTTCTTGGACTTCTGGAACTGCATCATACGGAAGATGTTCTCGTTGACTGCCTCAAATACATAGTCATCGGAGTTGCCGTAGTCCTCGGCGGAGATGGATGCAAAACGGGAGAAGGACAGCTGACCCTTTTCATAAAGGTTCAGGCTGATGAAGTTGTTGTCGATCTGTACTGCCAGCAAGGGCATCTTGGACTTGATCTTTGCGTCGGACAGCAGCACCTTGGTGATACAGTTGCAGCCGATCATAACGGACCGGAGACTGATGGTCAGCATGGAGAACACACGCTTGTAGCAGTCGATGATCTCGTAGGGGCAAGCGGTTGCCAGAACCTTCTGGACGATCTGGTTGTTCTCGTCGGTTTCCTCCCCCACGATAACGTAGGATACGGAATAGGATTCATCGATGCCCAGCTGGGTCTGCATCTCTGCCCGTACCATCTTGACAAAATCCTGTTCCTTTGCCTTGGGAATATGCAGCTCCTTAAAAATGGTCAGGTTGGAGGAGATGCTGATGATGGCCTCCTTGTCAGCCATTCTGTTGGACTTGAGCACCTGGTTGATGAGGGTTGCCAGGCGGGGCACATCCTTGACGTGTCCGTTGACGATGATCTCTTCCTCCAGGTTCAGGGTCGCTGCGGAGTTGATCCGGATCTTGCCGTTACTCTCTACGCCCTTGATGATGCGTATGTTTCTGTCGGTAATGTCAAATGAAAGCATGTTATTTATCCACCTCTCTGTTATTCGATGTTCTCAAAGGAGTCATACAGTGCGGGAAGTACGGATGCTACGATCAGACCAACCATGATACCGAGTATGATAATCATGACCGGCTCCAGCATGCCGACCAGACGCTGTACTGCGGAATCCGCTTCTTCGTCGTAGTAGTCAGAGGTCTTTGCCAGAATGTCGTCCAGGGCGCCGGCTTCCTCACCTACATAGATGATGGAGCAGAACATGGACTCGAAGATCTCCGTTCTCTGAATGGAAGCGGAAAGGGTCTCACCCTGTTTTACCTCATCCACGACTGTACGGAATTTTTCGTCGATGTAGCTGTTGTTGAGAATTGCGGAGGAACGCTCCAGGCACTCTACCATGGGAATACCACTGGAGTACAGAGAGGAAAGCGTTCTTGCGAAGCGGGCGGTGTAGATCTTGACCACCAGGGCGCCGAAGCCGGGTCCCTTGATGATGAACCGGTCCCACTTGAGACGAACGTTTGGCATCTTCATAGCGTAACGGATGCCGAACACGGCGATCAGCACGAAGCCGATGAGTATGTACCAGTACCCACGCAGGAAGTTACTGATGCTCATCATGACTCTGGTCAATGCAGGCATATCCTCCTCATTGGTGAACAGCCCTGCGAAGGTCGGCATAATAAAGGTAAACAGACCGATGACAACCGCTACACAGAGGATAACCAGGATGATCGGATACATCATGGCGCTCTTGATGGTGTTGTGCATCTTGTTTTCCTTTGCGTAATGATCGGACATACGCTGCATGATCTGATCCAGAGAACCGCTGGATTCACCGGCGGCAACCATGGAGATCAGGAACTGGGGGAAGGAGCCGCTGTGCATTTCCAGAGATGCGGAGAAGGATTCACCCTTCTGCACGTTCTCGTAAATGTCACGCCAGATCAGCTTGCTGGCTTCCTTTTCCTGCTCCCGGCAGAGAATGTCCAGCGCCTTGACCAGGGTCAGACCGGACGTGAGCATTGCCGCCATCTGACGGCAGTTGAACGCCAGCTCCTTGGTCGAAAACTTGTGCGTGGACTGCTTTAACCCCGCCGCCTCGTTGTACTCGGTGGGGAACAGTCCCTTTTCATGAATCTTCGCAAGGAAATCCTGTTCGTCCTCTGCACTCAGAGTGCCTTTCCGGATATTCCCTGTGACATCCTTCGCCGTGTAAGTATAACTCGGCATTAAAACCACCTCCAAATTTAATGACACCCGTTACAGCCGGCCCCGATCCGGCTGCCTGCCGTTTTCCACCTGTCTCTTATACACATCTCCGAGCCCACG
>ERZ1027237.1424-NODE-1424-length-11276-cov-23.136886_pt1 | contig 11276 bp, 7 predicted proteins | sample MGYA00519264_ERZ1027237 | MGnify/ENA primary metagenome ERZ1027237 (study PRJEB26926, sample SAMN06164640) | human gut metagenome | biome: ENVO:00009003; feature: ENVO:2100002; material: ENVO:00002003 | host: Homo sapiens | place: USA | collected 2012 ...
GTATGACGAGGCTACCCGCGCCGAGGTTAAACAGATGCTTGAAGCAGAGGATCCCACTCAGCTCATTGAAAGCTTCTACAAGGATCTCGAATTCGGCACGGGCGGTCTGCGCGGCATAATGGGTGCCGGCACCAACCGCATGAACATATATACCGTAGGGGCCGCCACGCAGGGCCTTGCCAACTATCTGAAGGAAGCTTTCCCCGACCTTCCTCAGATTTCCGTAGCAGTAGGCCATGATGTCCGCAATAATTCGCGCAAATTCGCCGAAATTGTCGCCAACATCTTCTCTGCCAATGGCATCAAGGTTTATCTCTTCGATAGTTTCCGTCCTACCCCCGAACTCTCTTTCGCCATCCGTCATCTCGGGTGTCAGAGCGGCGTAAACATCACTGCATCCCACAATCCCAAGGAATACAACGGTTATAAAGCCTATTGGTCGGATGGTGCACAGATCATCGCTCCCCACGATGTAAACATCATCAGCCATGTGAACCGCATCAAAAATGTAAGCGATATCAAATTCCAGGGCAATAAGGAGCTCATCGAGATTATCGGCGACAAGATGGACGCAGATTTCCTTGATGCAATCAAGGGCCTATCGCTCAGTCCGGAAATTAACAAGAAATACCACGATCTCAAAATCGTATACACACCCATCCACGGAACCGGCGTGAAGCTTGTTCCCGCTTCGCTCCGTAACTACGGATTCGACAACATTATCCATGTGCCCGAGCAGGACATCCCCTCCGGCGACTTCCCGACGGTAGCATCGCCTAACCCCGAGAATCCCCCGGCCATGGCTATGGCAATCGCAAAAGCCAAGGAAGTCGGTGCGGACCTCGTAATGGCATCCGACCCCGACGCCGACCGTATCGGTGTGGTTGTGCGTGAGCCCAACGGCGAATATGCCCTTATCAACGGCAACCAGATTGTGATGATTCTTCTCTACTACCTGATGACGCGCAATGCCGAACTCGGGCGCCTTACCGGCAAGGAGTATATCGTCAAGACCATCGTCACCACCGAGACAATCAAGCGCATCGCCGATGCAAACAACATCAAGATGTACGATTGCTACACCGGTTTCAAATGGATTGCATCCGTAATCCGCGACAATGAAGATACAGCCCGCTATCTCGGTGGCGGAGAAGAAAGCTACGGCTTCCTGGCCGAGACATTCGCCCGCGACAAGGATTCCGTTTCGGCAATCTCTCTTATGGCCGAGGCGCTCGCCTGGGCAAAAGAAAATAACATGAGCTTCCTCGAGATGCTTCAGGATATCTATCTGAAATATGGATTCTCCCGCGAAGAGGGTATTTCCGTGGTTCGTCCGGGCAAAACAGGAGCCGACGAAATCGTAGCCATGATGAAGAATTTCCGCGCAAATCCCCAGAAATCGCTCGGAGGATCCCCCGTGGTAACCATAAAGGATTATTCCGATCTCAACTGCACCGATGTGCAAACCGGTAAAGTCGAAAAGATGGATTTCCCGACCACATCGAATGTACTTCAGTACTTCACCGCCGACGGCTCGAAGATTTCCATCCGTCCCTCCGGTACAGAGCCCAAAATTAAATTCTATATCGAGGTTCGTGGTACGATGAAGAGCAAAGCAGACTATGCCGAAGCCATCAAGGCAGCCGAGGCCAAAACCGAAATGATCAAAAAAGAACTCGGAATCTGATATATTATAGATTCTGCCCTTAGAACTATGCCGGAAGCGTGATGTGATATCCACTTCCGGCATATTATTTTGTCATATGCCACATAAAATGCACGTATTAATCGAAATATTGCAAGTTGCGGAATCCACGCTTCTGACTGCTGGAGGAGAACTTTAGAGTATAATAAGATGTTCGGTATATAGATATACTATCAAAGAAAATTCTCATATATACCATCATACTGTAACACACAATAGATAATGAAAAGGCTGATTCTTCTCTGCATCACTCTGACAATGCTGATTATGCCGGCCATCGGACAGGAAAAGGCGAACGCGACAGACTCTGACGGCACAATGTATATAATTCCGGTCAACAGCGACGGGGCACTTCCCACCCTTGTCGACGGGAAATATGAAGGACAGATTCCTCTAATTGGAAACGAAGAAACTACCGGCGTTGCGGCCAGTAATGTTCATTTAGAATATGGCTTTATCTTCGAGGGTGTAAGTGACAACGGAACCAAAAGGACATTCTTCCAACTATCGTCCGGCCCTCTTAGAATGGATGCGGAAAACAGGCTGATGATAGCGCCGAATGCAACCAACTACATCCCGGTCGAAGAAGGGACATACGACATTACCCTCTATCAACACACTCCCGGAGTGAGGGTTTTTACCATCTCGCCATCCGACATTCTCTCGGGTGTCGATTCTACGTATAATACAACGTCGTCTCCGGCAGAATACTTTGACTGCAATGGTCATAGGCTACCCACAAAACCTACCGCACCCGGCATCTATATTATGATTTCAGGCACAGAATCATCAAAAATCCTGATAGACTGACATCTACCTGGCATTATAGCCCGACATCGTTTCGCAGGCTCAAAAACTCTTTCCTTCGTCCCCAAAGGCATATCGTAAGTCAAGTTGCTACGATACGCCTTAATATGTTTTAATCGCGATTCTGCTACTAATACGGAGAATTCGGGAAAGGAATTATCGTGCAAGTGAGCCGAGCTATCACGGACTATCATGTATTTGCGTGATTTAAAAATTGTCAGCGAAATATATATCTATTACCGCTATTTTGCCGTAACCAAAATTGGGTGTGCTTTTGGGTGAGACTAATTTGGCACGCCCTAATTATGAATTATGAATAAACAAGCGATCTCCACTCAATAAAATTATTACGACATAATACCCCTAATATCAGGAATTGTAACTAAATTTGTCTGATTGTAGGTTTCTTGTTGGCCAGCTGATTAAAATGGCTAATCGAAGCGTTGTATCGACATATCGTCTTTTATGGATTTATTACCGCCCTCAGTCATCGAGCCAATATAAATCCAAGAACTATGAACAAACTTATAATCACGACAATTATGGATAAACCTTTCATTATATCAATATTCTGCGTCATTATTGCGACAGCTGCAATGGCACAGACCGAACATTCCGACAGCATAAAGACACATGAGCTTGATGAGGTTGTAGTTGAAGCCCGCACTCAACGTGTGATTGACCGAGGTGTCGCATATATACCTACAAATAAAATCAAGAAAACTGCCACTGACGCTACCCGGCTGTTGGAACTGATGAATATACCTCAGCTCAATATCACTCCTGGAACCATGTCTGTAAAGACATACACCGGAAAAGATGTAGCGATGTTTATTGATTTCAAGGAGGCGACAGATGAGGATTTGCAGGGGTTGCGTCCTGAAGACGTGCTTCGTGTCGAGGTGCTGCAATATCCTCAGGATGCCCGCTTCGGAGGTCAGGCCAATGTAATTAACTTCGTTATGCGCAAATACGAGTGGGGCGGTTACACCAAACTTACTGCAAACGGCACAACGCTCAACATCGACCGCGGAGACGGCATATTGTACTCAAAATTTGTAAATAAGAACTGGTCATTTGATGCTAATGTGACCGGTAGCATCACTCATAATGATAATTATGAGAGTCATAATGTCGAGACTTTCCGTGACATATCTGTAGGCGACCGCCATTTTGATGCCATTACCAGAACCTCGCAATCTGGCGTGAACTATCTTCAACAATCCAATTCCCAGTCAGCTGCTTTCCGTGCCGCATATGAAACCCCAAATATTGAGATCCTGCATTCCATTTCTTACAACCGCACTGCGACACCTTTGGAGAATAATTTATCGTCCGTCAGTTACTCTCAGGATATATTCTCCGCATCGGAGGCTTTATCTAAAGAGTCAAGGCAGACAATTACACCGCGTCTGCACGGATATTATTACTTTGCAATGCCGAAAAACAATACTCTGATTGCATCGTGGAGATTCGCATACGGAAGCACCCGTAGAAATTCCTCATATCAGCTCGGCAATCTTACTCCAATAATAAACAACAATAGGGAGACAACCTATGCACCGGAACTTATAGTTCAATATTCCAAGAAGTTTTCCCATAACAACACCATCAGAACCTCCCTGATGACTTTCAGCACCATTTATCACACCGACTATGAGGGCTCCTACAATGGCTTACAGAAACTCCTCTCGTCGGAGAATATGCTGTTTTTAGAATATATGCAAAACTGGAAGTGCGGTCTGAGCATGTATTCCCGCGTAGGCGCGTCTTATGTAATCGGACGTTTAAACGGAGTCAACACTTTGAAACAATGGAATCCACGCCTGGGATTGCAACTTGATTACAAAATTAACGAAAAACATTCGGCATCTGTCGAGGGATGGTGGGGAAACAATCACCCGACACCGGCTTCTTCAAACTCAGCAATAGTTCAAAGCAATGAACTGCTGTGGCTGCAAGGCAACCCCGAGTTGCGCAACACCACCTTCATCACTGCATCTGCATCATATACCTATATACCCACCAATAAATTAAGCTTGTCTGCAACTGCCGAATATCACGGTTTTCTGAATAAAACAGCCCACGATTACTTTTTACTACCGGAATATGACGGCTTGATACGCAAAGAGATTAACAGTGGCGATTTTCACAGATATTCAGGCTATCTGTCTGCTACACTCAAATTGTTCGACAATGCTTTATCGCTCAAAGCGTCGGGCCAAGCAGAACGCATGGTAGCCTCCGGAATCGATGCTCAATCGATGAATCTGATTGCCGCGAACTTGCAGGCCAATTATTATTTCAAGAACTTTTCATTCATATTATATTATCAGACGCCTAACAAGAATCTTGCGCCTTTCGACTATGGTTTCCGCTATCATTACAAAAGCACATACGGCATATTGGCAAACTATGCGACAGGCGATTTCAAGGCTGGACTGCAATTCCGCAACTGGTTCAACAGCAACCGGTATTACTCTGATTTTGACTCAAATCGCTACTCTGCTCACGGATGGGTTTGGTCAAGCAGCCTCGCGCGATCTATTCAGCTCACACTCTCATATACATTCTCATACGGAAAGAAAGTGAAACGCAACAACGAAATATCAGAGTCCCAATCTGCCGAATCTGCCATCCTGAAATAATCTCAAACATATCTGATAAGATGGTTTCAGATTGGTATGTTTCTTAAAACGGTTTGGTTCCGGCTTGATATACGCCCGACAAAACTAAACCGAACAGATAGAGATGCGCAAAGAAAATCAAACAGCCGGGTAACGAGGGAAACCGACGTGCTACCTGCGATGTTAAAGCCGGTTCATTTTTGATCGGCCTGCACACTTAAGAATAAGAATATATCGAAACACCCGACTTTACACGGTTTGTGTGTAAAATCAGGTGTATATACAACAAAAGCCTGGTTATCAGGCTTTACTGCGGAGAGAGAGGGATTCGAACCCCCGGAGGTGTGACCCTCAACGGTTTTCAAGACCGCCGCAATCGACCACTCTGCCATCTCTCCAATGGTGAGGATACGCATATCACTGCGTTTTTGCTGTGCAAAGGTATTGATTCTTTTTTATTTTTACAATACCCGCTGCCATTTTTACGTTTCGGGGCATTCCATGTAAAAGATGGCTGACGCAAAAAACGCACAGACCATATACGCCTTTCAACGCCGCCTGCGGTTTTCACGAATGGTATGCGTCACCACACCCCAAACTATAAATCTGTTGCCTGCAGGAACTTTTATCGGCTCGAAATCCTTTCTGCTGGCAATAAGCCAAACCTCGCCGTTGTCAATACGAATACGTTTTACGGTAAACTCTCCGTTGATACTGCAAACTACCAGATCGCCCTGTTCGGGCACAAGCGAGCGGTCTACAACAAGAATATCCCCAGGCATAATTCCCTCATCAGCCATCGAATGGCCGATGACCTTACCGTAAAAGGTGGAAGAAGGATGCCTGACAATCTCAGAATTAAGATCGATGGTTTCAGATATGTACTCCTGGGCATAGGTGGGAATACCGGCACGGATACCGCCATCGGCATACGGCAGTTCCAACGGGGAGGTGGTATCTGAAAGAAAAATCTGCAGCTCGGGCTTCTTGTTCATATTGCGAAGATAACAATTTTATGGGAGCCGTTACAATATATCCAATAATGTTAACGTTTCTGTTAATGAATCTAAAACATCCGTATCGCGTATCGCTTACTTCTTGGTGAACAACAGCCACGAAGCGGATGTTTTGAAAGTTAAACAATTAATCATCCGTTATGTCAGCTGACAAACATACCCGAAGCTTCGCCCGCACGGTCTATTATTCCGCATCGCAGGCTCTTCGCCGACACGCTACCGGCGGCAATATACTTATATTCGCTACGGTTCTCGCCATGATTGTGGCAAACCTTCCCGCAACAGCCGATTATTATTCATCCTTCTGGAATCAGGAAGTACGGCTTCAAATCGGGGATTTCAATCTTTTCTCCCACCATGGCGAACCGATGACGCTGCTGGCATTCATCAACGATGCACTGATGGCAGTGTTTTTCTTTGTAATCGGATTGGAAATCAAGCGTGAGATTCTTGTGGGCGAGCTTTCGAGTTTTCGGCAGGCCCTGCTGCCGATTCTTGCCGCGATAGGGGGTATGATTGTCCCGGTGGTGATATTCACTTCATTAAGCACCGGCACGAACTACTCGGGCGGAGCTGCCATCCCGATGGCTACCGATATCGCGTTCTCGCTCGGTGTTCTCGCGATGCTCGGCAAGCGGGTGCCTGTTTCATTGAAGATATTCCTCACCACGCTGGCTGTAGTCGACGATATCGGCGGCATCATAGTTATCGCAACATGCTATTCTGGCGAAATCAACGCCTGGATGCTGGTCGGGGCGCTCATTCTGCTCGGACTGCTTGCCGTGGGGCAATGGATGCGGATTCAGAGTAAAATCTTCTATATCGGAATCGGAATCGCAGTTTGGTTCCTTTTTCTTAATTCCGGCATACATCCGACGATTGCGGGCGTATGTGTCGCAATGTGTGTACCTGCGCGCCCGGTGTTCCGTCCGAGAAGTTACATAGAGGTAATTCGTTCGGCAGTGGCTCAATTTCCCAAAGAACGCGATGCCAGACTCGACCGGCCGCGTATACTGACTCGTCAGCAGATGGACCTCCTCAAGCAGATAGAATCGGCGTCCGACAAAGTAATCTCGCCGCTACAGGATTTGGAGGACTCCCTCCATACGATGGTCAACAATTTCATTGTTCCGCTTTTTGCTTTTGCCAACGCCGGTATTGTATTCTCCGGAATGCACGTGTCTGATCTATGGACCGGTGTTTCGCTTGCCGTGATTGTGGGTCTCGTAGTGGGAAAATTTATCGGAATTTTCCTTTTCTCCTGGATTTCAGTAAAGCTGAGGATAGCTCCGATGCCCCATTCTGCCAATTGGAATATGATGGCTGCAGTCGCCGTTTTGGGCGGTATCGGATTTACCGTGTCGCTGTTTATTGCAAACCTTTCGTTTGCTACACCGGCACAAGTCTCTCTGCTTGACCATGCAAAACTTGGAATTGTTGCCGGGTCGCTCCTGGCCGGCATCGGAGGATATATCTGGCTATCGTTTGCGTTGCCCAAAAGCAAAATTGAGCACACAGGAGAAAAAGTGGATGCACCGGAATCCTGAACGGCCCGGGCTGGGAAACTATTGCAAAAATGAGTGTCATTAGCTAACTTTGTAGTAGTTTCGTATCTTTTGCTGAAATGGGCAACGACATTGAATTCTCCAACGATATCATACAGGCCGCCCAAACCATAAAAAGGGGCGGCCTTATCCTCTATCCAACCGATACAATATGGGGTATCGGTTGTGATGCAACCAACTCAGATGCTGTAAAACGCGTGTTCGAATTAAAGCGACGTGCCGACTCAAAAGCTCTCATAACTCTGGTTGCAACGGAAGCTATGCTCGAGCGCCATGTGGCGCATGTACCTGATATCGCATGGCAATTAATCGATGCGGCCGTTCATCCGCTCACAATCGTCTACGACCATGGAATCGGTGTTGCGCCCGAATTGCTTGCCCCTGACGGAAGCATTGGGATCCGCCTTACCCGAGAAAGGTTTTCATCCACTCTATGCAGGCATATCGGTCGGCCACTGGTTTCCACTTCAGCAAATATAAGCGGAGCATCAGCACCCCTCTGCTTCGGCGAAATCAATCCGGAGATTATCGACGGCGTAGACTATGTTGCAAACTACGGCCGAAACAATACCGAGACTGTGGCTCCCTCAAACATAATTAAATTGACCGACAGCGGAGTAGTAACCATTATTCGCTGAAAACCGAATCAAGCGACTCAATGATCAGTGAAAACCGACAACGCGCACTCTATATTGCAGGCGATTTGCTTGCAACCGTGTCAGCATGGTTGGTTTTCAGCTACATCAGGTTCGTAATGGTTGGCGAATCGGAGAATTACAGCTCCTTCGCTTCATTCCTGGGGATTCGGCCGGTTATTCTCGGGCTGATACTTTTCCCACTTGGAATGTCAGGCCTTTACTGGCTTTCGGGATATTATAATAAGGTTTTCATAAAATCGCGTATCGAGGAACTTACCACTACCCTCTCAACGGCATTTGTCGGTACAATCGCTATCTACTTTCTTGCAATAGTCGATGATCCGATTCCTGATCGTGCCACCAATTACGAACTTCTCGTAATGTTGTTTGGTCTGTTGTTCACTTTCGTATATCTGGAGCGTCTTACATTTACTACATTAAACAGCCGACGCGTCGCCTCCGGCAAAATCGCTTTCAATACCGTATATGTAGGAAGTCTTGCCGATGTTCCGGAAGCCATACATAGGCTTGAGAGCGGTATAAATCACCTTAGCCATGCATTCCGTGTGGTCGGCATACTGGAATGGATTTCGCCTACCGACAAATCCCGCGCTCCAGAATCGGGGAAGAGCGAGATAGCCGGCCTTCCGGTTCTCAGCCTTAATGATATGGAAAGCTTCTGCAGAGCAAACGATGTCAGAACTATTGTCGTAGCACGCTCGGACTGCAGTCCGGGAGAGCTGCTGGAACTAATAAACAAGCTTCTGCCGTTGGAAATTCCGGTGCTGATGTCGCCTTCGCTGGTGAATCTTCTTACAGCCAAGCCACGATTGAACCGCCTTGTCGCAGACCCGTTCATTGACATTACAACACCTTATATTGCCGAAAGTACCATAAACATGAAGCGTGCCGGCGATTTTATCGGTGCTCTTATCGCGGCCATACTTCTGATTCCGACATACCTTGTCATCGCCATAGCCGTAAAACTGGATTCAAAAGGCCCCGTAATATACACTCAGAAACGAATCGGGCTTCACCGCAAGCCATTCTACATATTGAAATTCCGCACTATGACAGTGGATGCCGAAGCTTCCGGGCCACGACTGAGCAGTGAAAATGATCCACGTATTACACGCGTAGGCCGTTTCCTGCGTAAATACCGCCTTGACGAGTTGCCACAGTTCATCAATGTGATTGCCGGCAACATGTCGCTTGTCGGGCCACGGCCTGAACGCGACCACTACATTCAACAGATTCTTGAAAATGCTCCCTACTATACATTGCTTCACTGCGTGCGTCCTGGGATAACATCGCTGGGGATGGTGAAGCATGGATATGCCTCGAGTATTGACGAAATGATTCAGCGTATGCACTACGACCTTATATATATCGAAAACGTATCGTTCACTACCGACCTGAAAATCATCGCCTATACGATAGCGACAGTTATGTCGGGAAAAGGCAAGTAGTCCGACGGATGAAATATATTACATTTTGTAGCGTATTTTGCTTTAATATAGGTAAAATCAGATTGTAAGGTACCATTGTACTATTAACTCGAATATGCGTCAGCCATATCTTCCGCCCAGACTGTATAAACCCGTCCATGCCGCGTGGATGAGATTCCTCGTGTGGCGCGGACGTCATATTAAAGAGAAAACTCTTGTCATTATCCTGTCGCTGGTCGTCGGACTGCTCGCCGGACTGGCCGCCATAGTGCTTAAATGGTTGATCCATATGATAGGAGGAACCCTCACGGCTCATGTCAACGTAAACGAAGGCAACTATCTATTTATAGTCTATCCCGTTGTCGGCGTGCTTCTGGCATGCTGGTATGTTCGCTACGTGGTGCGCGACAACATCTCTCACGGCGTGACCCGCGTATTATACGCCATCTCACAGAATAAAAGCCGATTAAAGCCACATAATATGTATACTTCCGTAGTGGCGTCGTCGATTACAATCGGATTCGGCGGATCGGTCGGAGCGGAAGGTCCCATTGTCTTCACCGGTGCAGCCATAGGCTCAAATCTCGGGCAGGCTTTCCGGCTTTCCCCCAGAGTACTGATGATTCTCGTAGGATGCGGAGCCGCTGCCGGCATCGCCGGAATCTTCAAAGCGCCTATAGCAGGGATGCTTTTCACGCTCGAGGTTCTGATGCTTGACCTGACAACAGTAACTGTGATGCCGCTGCTGATTGCCTCGATTACCGCCGCCTCGGTAGCATACGTGTTTACAGGCTATAATCTGGAGTTCTTTTTCGTGCAGAGCGAACCGTTTGTCACGGGGCGTATCCCGTTTTGTATCGGGCTGGGGGTGTTCTGCGGTCTCGTCTCCTTATATTTTACCAAGGTGATGATGATGATGGAGTCGTTCTTCAAAAAGAGACTCTCGGCCCAGTGGCGCAAGACTCTTTTCGGGGGAATGGTTCTTGCCGGACTGGTCTTCCTTTTCCCGCCTCTCTACGGCGAGGGTTACGGATCAATCAACTCTCTGCTCAACGGCGACCCTTCCAGTATCGTCGACGGCTCGATTTTCTACGGCGACCGCCACAGCGTTGCCTTCATCATACTATATATCGGGCTGATTATCGCCTTCAAAGGCTTCGCCACTTCCGCCACCAATGGAGCAGGCGGCGTGGGCGGCACTTTTGCGCCCTCGCTTTATGTAGGTTGTATGACCGGTTTCTTTTTCGCATTTCTGCTAAATACCCTTTTTCCGGGTCTTGATCTCTCGGTTAAGAATTTCGCGCTTATGGGAATGGCCGGCGTCATGTCGGGCGTAATGCATGCTCCGCTGATGGGCATATTCCTTACGGCCGAAATGACGGGAGGATACCAGCTCTTCCTACCGCTGCTTATTGTCTCAACCCTCTCCTATGGCACTATCCGAATTTTCGAGCCATATTCTATCTATAC
>ERZ1027237.1434-NODE-1434-length-11235-cov-3.905635_pt1 | contig 11235 bp, 8 predicted proteins | sample MGYA00519264_ERZ1027237 | MGnify/ENA primary metagenome ERZ1027237 (study PRJEB26926, sample SAMN06164640) | human gut metagenome | biome: ENVO:00009003; feature: ENVO:2100002; material: ENVO:00002003 | host: Homo sapiens | place: USA | collected 2012 ...
GTTAAAGGTCCGGTCTACGAATTTGACCTGGGGTACTTCCTGTTCGATAAAAAAGCCGAGTTCTTTTTTTACCAGCTCGATATCACGAAACCGCATTTTTTTATCGATCGAAGAAAGACAATAACTACAGGAGAACGGACAGCCTCTGGAGGATTCATAATAAATGATCTTGTTTTTGAACTGTTCCATATCTTCATAACAGAATGGGATCGTGCTCATATCCACCGGCTCTGCCATTCCGGTAAATGCCACCGTTTTGTCCCGTTTCCGGTATGCGATCCCCGAAACCTGCAAAAGTTCTTCTTCCCGCTCACTTTCCTCTGCTTCTATATAACAGCGGCACACCTTTTTAAACGTATGCTCGCCCTCTCCGATAAACACTCCGTCGATTCCCGGATTTTCTGCTAATAACGTCTCTACCTCATAGGAGACTTCCGGCCCGCCAACCCAGATCGGTGTATTCGGACATAATTTTTTTAATTCTTCTATTAATTCCTTTACATACGCAATATTCCAGATATAGCAGGAAAAACAGATGACATCCGCATGCTCTTTGTAAATGCCTTCTAAAATCTCCTCTACTCTGTTGTTGATCGTATATTCTAACAGTCTGATATGCTCCCGATATTCTTTTGCATATGCCCTTAAGCTGTAAACTGCCAGATTGGAATGGATATATTTTGCATTGATTGCATTCAGTAATATTTTCATAGTTTCTATCATAGCACAAGGTGCAAACTTTTGCCACTCCCGGCGATGCTTTTCGGAATGCTGTCAGTGGGAAAATACAGGTCCGGGTGACACGCTGCGTTTTCTGTAGTTCTGTTCTCTATTCAGGAATGTAGATTACAGACTGCACCTATCAAATATGGAAGGTTTCTTTTTGTGCAACGGAGATGAAACTCAGGAAATCGTGAAGCCCTTTGGCGAACACGATTTCCGTTTTCAGAGGTTCATCGGAGTGTTCTGCGCAAGGAAACCTGAAATATTTGATAGGTGCAGTCTGTTCATTCACTTACTTAATAAAATTTTACAGAATTAAAGAAGGCGCCCCTCCACCTTTCGGCTTTGGAACACCTTCTTAATTTCTCATTCCCTATTTATCATCTCATCACAATGTAACGGACGATGACATCGATCCCTGCTGCGATCAGAAGTGCTCCGCCTCCGATGTAGGCTTTTGACTTCTGCTCAAATCCCAGCCGGTAGCCCGTATAGAGCCCGACGATGACCATTGCGATCGTGACGCAGATAATCATAATTAATACTGCTTTTATATCTGCCTCTAAGAATGCAAATGCGATTCCTGTCAGGATCGTGAATATCGTTCCTTTTGCGATCGAAAAGAAGGTTTTTTTAATATCCAGACCATCTTCCCGTTTCTCTACGATCCTTTCATTTCTCCATGCTTTGACAAACATCCGAAGACCCATGCCAAACAGGATCAGAATTGCAAGTATCCTTCCTATAAAGGCTTCTCCACTCAGTTGTGTATCATACTGGTTCAGGAGAGTTACCAAAAAGTTGCCGATGAGAAGTGCGATTGTCTGCCACAAGGCGATCACGGTAACTGCCATGGATAAGCGTTTCTTTTCCAGTTTTGCGACTAATGCACCCTGACACTCTACTGCCGCAAAAGTATCCAGCGACATGCCAATGGTAATCAGCACAATTTCTATCCAGCTCATTCCTCCCTCTCCTTTCCGTTTCTGTTAGTCTTCGTCTGTTCCTACGCCCTCAGTACGGATAATGAATTTCACTTCTCCAAGAGTATCCTCAGAAATATCTGAGAATGACTGATAATCTGAACCAGCCTGCATTACTGCTACAACTTTGTTTAACATACCTTTGACATCGCCATTGTAGGTATCTGCTAACTTCTGTATTCCTTCTTCATCGAATTTTACCATTCCCTCATTCAATGTTACGGAACCGTCTGCTAATTTGCCAACACCATCTGTTAATGCCGGTACCTGATCAGCAAGTGCCTGTGTACCATTCTTTAATGCGTCCATTCCTGTTACTAAGCTGTAACCGTTAGACTGTACTGCTTCAATTCCTGCTGCTACTGTTTTCTTTGCTGACTCAGCTCCTGCGATCGCACCCTGTGCTGCTCCACTCTTAGCTCCTGATAATGCTGCTGTCTGAGCTGCCTCGGTTGCTCCTGTTACGGCACCCTGTGCTGCTCCGCTCTTAGCTCCTGTGATCGCTGCCTGCTGTGCTGCTGCTGTTGCTCCGGATACTGCTCCTGCTGCTGCTCCACTCTTAGCTCCTGTTACAGCTGCCTGCTGCGCTGCTGCTGTTGCTCCGGATACTGCTCCTGCTGCTGCTCCCTGTTTTGCTCCTGTTACGGCTGCCTGCTGTGCTGCTAATGTTGCTCCTGCTACCGCACCCTGGGATGCTCCCTGTTTTGCTCCTGCTACCGCACCTTTTTCTGCTCCCTGCTTAGCTCCTGTTACGGCTGCTTTCTGTGCTGCCTGCGTTGCTGCATTCTCACATGCTGCCGCTACATTTGGAGCGGCTCCTTCTCCGATCTGTGCTGCCATAGCATCGATCAACTGATAAGCCTGTGCTGTTGCATCTTCATCACTGATGCTGCCGCCTGCTGCTGCTACATTTGCCTTGATACCTGCTTTTAAGATTGGGAGAAGCTGTGCATTTCCCTTTAATGCTGTAGAAACAGTACTTGTAGTCGTTGCTTTTGCCTGATTTGCAATTGCCTGACGCTGTCCTGCATCAAATTCTGCTTTGACTGCTGCGGCTGCTAATTTCTGGATATTGCCTGCCTCAGCATCTACAAGCTGGTCTGCCTGGCTCTTAATATCTGCTTCCTGTGCTGTTACAAGTGCTTCCGCCTGTTTTGCAATTTCTGCCTGCTGTGCTGCTACGGTATCAGCTGCCTGTTTCTTAATCGCTTCTGCCTGTGCATCTACAGTCTCTGATGCCTGCTTAGAAGCGGCTGCTTTTTCTTCTTCTGTCATTGCAGTATTTAAGGTTGCATCTAAGGAAGATACACCATTGCGAAGAGATTCTGTGCTGCTGTTTAAGGTTTTTGCACCATCTGCTAATGCAGGAACTTTACTTCTTAACTGCTCTAAACCTTCACGAAGCTCTTTTGTTCCGTCTGCTAACTGTGAAGAAGAATCAGAAAGTGTATCAATTGCATCATCTAAATCGCTTAAGTCTACGAAATCTTCTACATTGTCGCTGCTTGTAATACCGCTTAACATAACGCTCATGGTCATATCCATGGAGAAATCTTTTACGTCAGCAGTTACTTCTACATATTCCGGGATATCAATATCTTCGGAGAAATCAGAAGAAGTTACTTTTAAGCTGTCCTTTAAGCCCGGCATTGCAACGCCGACTACCATGTTCTTGTCACCGTCAGAAATAACTTTACCATTCTTAACCTCAACGTTTGTAAAGCTGTCGTCTAAGATCATTCCTGTCATAATGGTAAATGGTACATAAACGCTGTACTTCTTACCGTCTACAGTTGTAGTAGTTTTCTGGTTGTTCTTGTAATCAAAACGGATCGTAACTTTTCCGCTCTTGCCTGCGATCTCATCCGGATCCATCTTCTCACCGTCTAAGTAGTAAGAAATGGTCTGTTTTACAGGAAGCTCTTTATCTGTTTTTCCCTGATAATAGATGTCTTTTCCTTTTGCTTTCCAGGTGATCTTTCCGTCTTTTTCTTCAAACTTCTCTTTACCTTTGACATTCTTGATGTCTTTTAAGTCTGAAACGTCTTCAATTGTCTCATTTCCATCCGGGTTCTTTAACCAGTCACTGACAATGACATCTTTTGCTTTTCCGGAGTTATCTGCAACAACGTAAACAGTCTCTTCTTTTCCGACTTCTTCGTCTGCTGCTTTGCTGATCTTAGAAGAAAGAACTTCTTTTAAGTCTTCTTCATCATCTTTGTTATCTTTTTTGTCTTTCTTATCGGTAGACTCCTGTGTAGTCTCTGCCTTTGTAGATGTCTTTGCTGCATTAACAGTGTATACACCGGCACTTCCGCCTGCAACGGCGATGGTTAATACGCCGGCTGCAATACGGATCACATATTTATTTTTAAATCTTCTTTTTAATTCAGGTAATTTCATCTTGGTTCCTCCTTAATTTTTTTGCACAAATCCTTTACTTGTCTTGCAGATTATCTTATCAAAAATCATAAACATGGACGGCAGTATGAAGATTACTACGAACATACTGATGATCGCACCTCTTGCCATCAGTGAGCAAAGAGAAGCTATCATGTCTACGTTTGAATATAGACCTACACCAAATGTTGCTGCAAAGAAACTCAACGCACTGACAATAACGGACTGCATAGATGCTCCTAAGGCAGATGTAATTGCCTCCTGCTTTTCTACTCCATTGTATCTTGCTTTACGATACTTCGTTGTCATCAGGATTGCATAGTCTACGGTTGCTCCTAACTGGATCGTTCCAATTACGATTCCTGCAATAAACGGAAGTTTCGTTCCCGTAAACGCCGGAATACCCATGTTAATGAAGATAGCAAACTCAATAACCGCTACTAAGATAATTGGTAAGGATATTGATTTGAATACGCATGCAATAATTAAGAAGATCGCACCGATGGATACTGTACTTACGACGTTGAAGTCATGGTTTGTGATCGTGATCAAGTCTTTTGTACAAGGTGCTTCACCGATCAGCATCGCATTTTTATCATACTTCTTCATGATCTTTTCAATCTTATCACACTGATCATTTACTTCATCAGATGCTACTTTGTATTCAGAACTGATCATCAACATCTGATAGTTCTCATCCATAACAACTTCTTTGATGTCTGATGGGATCATCTCTCTTGGTACGGTCGGTCCTACCAGACTGTCTAAACCAAGGGTCGCTTTTACACCATCCACGTCATCAATCTTGCTCATCATCTCGTTCACTTCTTTTGGCTCTAAGGATGAATCACAAAGGATAATGTGTGTAGAGTTCATTGCAAATGTTTCGTCTAACTTGTCATTTGCGACAACACTGTCCAGATTTCCCGGAAGTGTACCCGCTAAATCATAGTATACTTCATAATGAGTATAACCCCAAAGTGCAGGAATTAATACGATAATAAATGTTACGATAAATGCTTTGTAGTGTTTTACTACCCATCCGGAAATAACACCTAAATCCGGGATGATCGCTTTATGTCTTGTCTTGTCGATCGCTTTATCAAATACAAGGATCATAGACGGTAATACGGTTACACAGCAGATAACTCCGAAGATAACACCTTTTGCCATGGTAACACCAAGGTCAAGACCAAGGGTAAAGCTCATGAAGCAGAGTGCGATAAATCCTGCTACGGTTGTGATAGAACTTCCGATAACGGATGTTAAGGTGTTCGAAATTGCATGAGCCATCGCTCTCTTCTTATCATCCGGGAAACGCTCCTGGTTCTCTTCATAAGAATGCCACAGGAAAATGGAATAGTCCATCGTAACACCGAGCTGTAGTACCGCCGCAAGTGCCTGTGTGACATAGGAGATCTCTCCGAAGAACACATTCGAACCTAAGTTGTATATAATTGCCATTCCGATACTTAATAAGAAGAATACCGGGATCAATGCAGAGTCCATAGTCAGTGAAAGTACGATGACTGCAAGGATTACTGCGATGAGTACATAAATCGGTACCTCTTTGTCTGACAGGTTCTTCGTATCTGTAACGACTGCCGACATACCGCTTATGTAACACTGTTTGTCTGCTACGCTTCGCAGCTCTTCGATCGCATCCATTGTTTCATCGGATGACATGGAGCTGTCAAAGAAAATTACCATTAAGGTTGCATCCTTGTCCTCATTGATGAATGCATTCTGTACCTTATCCGGTAACATGGTTTTTGGAATAGATAAATCTGCTAAGGAATCATACCAGAGAATTTTTTTCACATGGTCTACTTTTTCCATGTTCTTTCTCATCTTTGAAATGTCCTGATCTTCCATTCCTTCTACTACGCACATGGAAAATGCTCCTGTGCCAAATTCGTCCAAAAGAATGTCCTGACCCTTCATGGTGTCAATCTCTTTCGGTAAATAAGTTAGGATATCATAGTTTACTCTTGTGTGAAAATATCCTAGTGCTGCTGGGAAGAGCAAAATAATACTCACTATCAAAATCGGAATACGTAATTTTACTACTCCCTTTCCAAAATTAATCATCTTTCCTCATCTCTTTTCTTTAATCTCGAACTTGAGTATAAAAAAAAAGACCGAATAAATAAATATTCAATCTTTTTTTGCTGTCTTTTACGATTATACATTTCGGTGCTTTTGTATTGTGCCCTATACATTTCTATCCATGTGTATATTTTGTTACTACATTTCAGATAATATCTCGTCCAAAGAACGTTTTATGACATATTGATAAATATCTGCCACTTCTTTCGGCGGGATAACCATATTGCTTTTGATCCAGCTGATCGCCACAAAACACATGGACTGGCTGTAATACTCTGCTAAATGATCCGGTGTCAGCCAGGCATGTACCGGTTTCTTTCCGGTTACCTTATTCTCAATAACTCCTAAGATGATCTGCTTGATACAGGACTTTACAATACTCTCAAAGGAATTCTGTCCTTCTAACTTACACGCCTTACTATAGAAGTCCCGCTCTTTTTCAATGCTTGTAAACATCAGCACCAATGCCTCATGCACCATACCATTCTGAAGAAGCGGTCCGATTGGTTCTATGATCTGTGTCATGATGATCCATTCTAACAGTTCATACTTGTCCTGAAAATGATTATAAAATGTCGGACGGATGACTCCCGCTTTATCTGTGATTTCCTTAATTGTAATCTTTTCTATCGGCTGTTTTAAGGTCAGCTCTTTAAAACTTTCCGCTAACAATGTGTCTACGGCGTTCTTTCCCTGATTTGTCATAAATTTCCTCTCAACTGCAACGGAATGATCCTTGTTCTACGACAGCTATAAAATAGCACGAAACCGTAAATATGTCAAATTTTCCGTCCCCTTTTTGGTCTCTTTGTGTCATTCCTCCTCATCAAATTCCACGGTTACAAAATATCCTTTTTCTGTTTCTTTTACATCTATCACTTTTCCCTCTCTGCTCTGTAAACGTTCGTTATATTTATAGTTTGCAGACATTGCATACGCCCGTCCTAAGGTATAGTAATAGGAATTGGGCAGTTTACCCTCTGTGACCGGCAGGATATCTCCGACTTCTAAGAGTCCTGTCCGCTCCATTTTAAATTCCATCTTCCGCATTTTGTTTCCTCGATCCTTCTATTATTATTCCTCTATGCTCAGATTCTTCTATGTTCTGATTCTTCTATACTTTAACCCTTATACCTTCTTTTGGGTCACAAATAATGTTGGCAGTGCCATTTCGCTGTACTGTGTGGAAATGATCTCGCTCTTTGAGATTCTTGAATACACTCCCCTGAATTTTCCACCATAAGTAAATAATCCGGTCAGGTTATACACCGGGAAAAATGTACGCTCGCCCTGTGCTAAATCCACGTTCATGGTCTGATACGGCACACAGAATTCCTGGACCAGATAGGTGCTGTCTGCATCGTTTCTTTCCTTATAAAAATGTTCCTTCCATTCGTTTGCGTCGCACTCCACACCTGCATGGATTCCCTGTGAACCATAGGAATCCTCCGGTTTTAAAATCCACTTGTCTTTTTCGGTCAGGATTTCTTCTATATTTAAACGCTCATCATGGATGCTGTAGGTCATCGGTACATGAGCCTTTACAAATGCATTTTCTTCCTCTGTCAGAAATGCCTGCGTCTGTGGCAGATGTAATATCTTGTATAGGATTTTATTGTGGGCAATCTGCGTTCTGAAATCTCCGATCAGACATACGGCATTGTCCTTTACTGCTGCAATGAAATCTCCCACTTCTTCATAGTGCTTCATGATATCACTGGTAACGGCACGGCGGTAAATTGCATCCACCTGCATTCCATCCGGTGTATACAGTGTACCATCTCTATATTGCAGATTTCGTATCTCACAAAGCTGTGCCTTGCATCCATGTGCCTTGAAATGCTCTGCAAAAATCTGAAATTCCATCTCTGTCGCATTTTCCATAAAATCCACGATCGCCACATTCGGATGTTCTTTCGGATTCTGACTGCTATGGTAAATCTCTAAAAATGTCTCCACCCAGGAATCAAAAAGCTCGAAACTCTTGAACTCATGGGTTTCTGCCATTTGCTGATAGGCTTTTGTCTTTTGGATCGCGATGTTTAACTCCCTGTCCTCGTTCATTGCCGAAGTTCCGTCGGTGTTAAATTCGCAGAATTTGAAATCACCGGTTTCTTCATTATAAAAGATGTCGATCCTTGCGATCGGGATCAGGCTGTCATAGGTCGGTTCTCATAAGATCAGTTCTCTAACTTCGGCTCGAATCCAAAAAGCCTCCGATAATCTTCGTCTTTTGCATAGGCATCCATAACCTTATAAAAAATGCCACACATCGTACTGACCAGATTGGAGAATATCCGCTCCTCCCGTCCGGTAAAAATCTTTGGAACATAGAGTGCTTTGACACATCTGCCATGGTACTGCGCCGTCGAGTTACGGATATATTCGTTTGCCTCTTTTGCCGTCCTCTCATGGGCTTCTATGTCCTGCTTTGTAATCTCAATATATTCATTCGTCAATCTGGTTGTCTCGCTCATTCTGCTGCCTTCTTTTTTCTAATAATTTCTGCATTGGGTCTTTGGAAAACTGCTGTAGGTAAGCAAAGATCTCGCCTGCCTTTCTTCCATATATCATGCCGTCTTCTCCATAGCTTATGACATTTTCCTTCGCCTGTGCAATTTCCTCTTCGGTCGGATTCCCTAAATACCTGCGTATTTTACTGATATTGCCTCCGTAAAAAATATCACGGATCAAAGCCGTATATGCAAAGGCTTCTTCCTTTGGCAGACTGTCTGCCATGCGGATCTCGATATAATTCTTTAACCGCACATCCGGAAATACCATCGACAGCATATGCTCGATCTCTTCCTCTGTCATGAGTCGTCCTCTATAGTACTCCGCTGCCGACCACTCTCCCGTCGGCATGATAATTCCGTGATCCTTCGCAAAGATCAGCGGTACATGATAGACATATTCTGCATAAGTATAAAAAGAAAATTCCTCGCTCATGCTTCCCGGAACGATTCCGCATCGTTTCTTGTCCACATGATTCCAGATTTCTGTCCGTGGAATATGTTTTTTTACGGGAATTCCGTCTATGACCGCTGTGTTCTCCGTCAACAGCGCCAGCACCGGGGATAACATCTGGGCAAGCTGGAATTTTTTCACAAAATCCTGCTCGTTCAGATAGTCGATCGACACCTGCGTGGAAGCACTTCCGCGCATCATGCGGATTCCCATGGTCTCCGTGTGCTTAAAATATGCATCCATGTATTCATATCGTCTCTTTGGGATCAGTGGCAGCTCTGCGGCTTTTGCATACGGCTGATAGCCACAGGTTTCGAGCCGCATATGGCGTAGTCCTAAATAGGTCTCCATTCGTTTTAAGAATCCTTCGTAGATCTGTTCTAATTCCTGTACGGTCTTTCTCGGAAAAATGCTGATCTCTAACTGGGCTGCCGGCTCTAAACTGATCACATACTCCATCGTCACACAACCTAACAGGGAACGCTGCTCATACTCGCACTGTTCGTTGCCAAATACTGCTTCTAACAATTCCGCTATCTCTTCATATGTTGCATTGGTGTTGTCTTCTTTTATTACAAAATGTTCTATTTCAACTCCAATCCTACGGTTATAATCCTCCTTACAGCCTGCACGAAAATAATCTGTAATCTTTCTTATATTCATTCCTGCAAGATCCATCACTCAGCCTCGTCTTTCTATGTTGTTTCCGTTTTGCTTAGTATGCCTAGATATTCCCCCAATGTTTCAAACTCGTCCTCAAAAATACAATGACATAATGTATTTTTACGAATTCCATCTAAACACTCTGCAAAATCCATCCATAAGACCCCGCTTACTTCTTCCTTTTGTAAACACATTCCTTCCGGTTCTATGTTTTTCTCCAATATAAAAATAGCACTGATTTCATGATTATGAAAGGGTTTTCCATAAAATTCCTCTTTTACGTCCCCTTCGTGCATGCCAAGAAACCGTAAGTCCTCTGGGCTTACGGCGATTCCAAGTTCCTCTTCTAATTCCCGGACTGCCGATTCCCTGTAATCGGCTCCTGCCGGCAGATGTCCGGCGGAAGAGATATCGTAACATCCCGGAAATGAATCCTTATTATCACTCCGCTTTTGCAGCAATACATCATAGCCGCTCTTTTTATTCTTCCGAACCAGCCACACATGGGAGGTTCCATGAATGTCACCGTCCCGATGCACCAGTGAACGCGCCTTGACCTCCCCGGTCGGATTGCCTGCACTGTCACGGATATCAAAATATTCTTTCATACTCTGCCTTCTTAATCTAGATTCTTGCAACACCTGTTTCTTTTGCTACCTTAGCGACTGCTTCGGCTACGGCTGTTGCTACATTTTTATCTAATGCACTTGGAATGATGTAGTCTGCACTGAGCAGATCATCTGTTACAAAGGATGCGATTGCTTTTGCTGCTGCAATCTTCATCTCATCGTTGATCTCACTTGCTCTTACATCTAATGCACCACGGAAGATTCCAGGGAATGCAAGTACATTGTTGATCTGGTTCGGGAAGTCGCTGCGTCCTGTTCCTACGACTGCTGCACCCGCTTCTTTTGCAAGGTCCGGCATGATTTCCGGTGTCGGGTTTGCCATTGGGAAAAGAATCGGATTCTCATTCATGGATCGTACCATATCCTGAGTCACACAACCCGGTGCAGATACGCCGATAAATACGTCTGCTCCTTTTAATACTTCTTCAAGAGTTCCTGCTTCGTGATTTCTGTTTGTAATCTTTGCCATTTCCTCTTTCTCTTTATTCAGACCTTCTCTGCCTTCATAAATAGCACCTTTTCTATCGCAGAGAATCACATTTTTTAATCCCATTGCAATCAACAGTTTGATGATGGCGATTCCTGCTGCACCTGCTCCGCTCGTTACCACTTTGATCTCTTCCATCTTCTTTCCGGTTAACTTTAAGGCATTTAACAGTGCTGCTAAGGTTACCACTGCTGTTCCGTGCTGGTCATCATGGAAAATCGGAATGTCACAGGTTTCTTTTAATTTTTCTTCAATCTCAAAACAACGTGGTGCG
>ERZ1027237.1449-NODE-1449-length-11185-cov-3.872956_pt1 | contig 11185 bp, 7 predicted proteins | sample MGYA00519264_ERZ1027237 | MGnify/ENA primary metagenome ERZ1027237 (study PRJEB26926, sample SAMN06164640) | human gut metagenome | biome: ENVO:00009003; feature: ENVO:2100002; material: ENVO:00002003 | host: Homo sapiens | place: USA | collected 2012 ...
GTGTATAAGAGACAGGGTCATTGACCAGTCCATCATCGATGGAACCGGACGTGTCCTGATTCACAGGAAGACAGCTCTTGACGATTACATGATTTATTCCCTTCGCAAGATGAGCATTGGTGGTGTTTATATCCGCGAAGGCGAAGAAAGCGATGAGGAAATCACCTATAACATTTCTCCGGAAGTTATGGAGAAGATCGAGAAGGTGAAGGTTCCTGACCGTGCGAAGATTGAACTACATGAAAGTGTGAAGAAAAGAGTTGCGGAAGGAATCCAGTTCCTTTACAGTAATCCGGACTCTCCAAGCTTCATGGATGCAACCAACAATGTTTCCAGTGAGCTTATGAAAGCATTGGAAGAGAATGATGCCCTGGCAGTCGATGTCGGTGCTTTGAAAGTCAGCGATGAATACACCTTCAAGCACAGTGTGGATGTTGCTTCCATGGGAATGATTATCGCGAAAAACCGGGGACTTTCCACGAAGGAAGTGCAGCAGATTGGTGTTTCAGGACTTCTGCACGACCTTGGTAAATCCAGAATCCCGAATGAAATTTTAAATAAGCCGGGACGGCTGACGGAGGAAGAATTTGAAGTAATGAAGACTCATCCCGTTCTTGGCTATAACATGATTAAGGATAAGCCGGAGCTTTCTACAGCCACAAAGCTTGGTGTACTGCAGCATCATGAAAAGATGAACGGCAATGGCTATCCGTTGAAATTACAGGGCGACCAGATTACTCCCTTTGCAAGGATTCTTTCGGTTGCCGATATTTATGATGCCCTTGTCACAGAGCGTCCCTATAAAGACGCATTTTCTCCTCGTGATGCCGTGGAAATGATTATGGCAATGACCGGAGATCTTGACATTCACATGATCCAGAGTTTCTTAAACAGTGTGATTCTCTATCCCGTTGATTCCATAATAAAATTAAGCACCGGAGAGTTTGCCAAAATTGTGCAAAACATCCCCGGTTATCCTACACGCCCTACTGTGATCACTTTGAACCATGGTCAGATCTATGCTCTTGCCTCTGATATCAAGTGCGCAAGCATTATTATCATATAACTATTACAGCTTAAACAACGTACTCATGATTCCTCTTCCGAGGGATGCACCTACATTTCCGCCCAGCCGCTTTCCAAAGGAACCACCTATCGACTTGCCAAGGGAATTCCCGAGTTCACGTCCTACGGTTCCTGCAGCGGAGCGCGCTACACTTCCGGCAACTCTGTTTGCCTTCTTCTTCTTTGCTTCCTCTTCCTTTTCCTTCGCCTTCTGAATCCGAAGTGCCTCTTTTTCCTGCTCCTTCTGCAATCTTAGCTGTTCCTTTTCCTGCTCCTTCTGGCGGGCAGCTTCCTCCTTCTGCGCTGCAGCCTGTGCTGCCGCCTCCTCCGCCTCCTTCTGTGCCTGAAGGTTCATTCTCTGCAGGAATTCATATGCGGAATCACGGTCAAAATAGTCATTATATTTACTGTAAAGCATGCTTCCCCTGATCTGTTCCTCTCTGGTCCGGTCATCAAGCGTTCCTAAGTTACTCTGTGGAGGCAGCATCGTGCATCTCTTCACCACAGTCGGAATTCCCTCTTCATTGAGCACTGAAACCAGTGCCTCTCCAATGGCAAGCTCCTGTAAAACTTGATAAGTATTAAATTCCGGATTCTCACGGAACGCCTGTGCTGCTGCCTTTGCCCCTTTTTGTTCACCCGGTGTGTAGGCATGCAATGCGTGCTGGATCTTATTTCCCAGCTGGGAAAGAACCCCATCCGGAATATCCTTCGGATTCTGTGTGATAAAGTAAATACCAACCCCTTTTGAACGGATCAGCTTTACCACCTGCTCAATCTTTTCAAGCAGGGCACGGTTTGCAGTATCAAACAACATATGAGCCTCATCGAAGAAAAAGACCATCTTCGGCTTTGGAAGATCTCCTGCTTCCGGTAAGGTTTCATATAATTCGGACATCAGCCACAAAAGGAAGGTGGAATACATCTTCGGGCTCTGCATCAGCTTCTGGCAGTCCAGGATCTGAATTTTGCCCTTGCCGTCGCAGTCCGTTCCGATCCAGTCACCGATACTGAGTGCCGGTTCCCCGAAAAACTGCTCTCCACCTGCCTCCTCCAGTGTAATCACGGCACGGATAATGGCAGTCAGACTCTGCTTTGCTATATTTCCATAGGTAAGGCTTAATTCCTTTGCATTTTCGGATACATACTGCAGCATGGCCCGCAGATCTTTGGTATCAATCAGAAGAAGCCCTTCATCATCTGCAATTTTAAAGATAATCGTCAGAATATCGCTCTGCGTATCATTGAGATTCAGAATCCTGCTAAGCAACAGTGGACCCATCTCGGTGATGGTCGTGCGAAGCGGCAGACCCTTTTCTCCAAATACATCCCAGAAGGTTACCGGATAAGCATGATAGGCAAATCCTTCCTTTTCAAGTCCCAGCTTTTCCACACGTCCGCCGACACTTCCTTCGCCGGTTCCCTTAAGGCTCATGGAAGCCAGATCTCCTTTGGCATCCGCAAGAAATACGGAAACGCCACAATCACTGAAGGACTCTGCCAGTACACGCAGGCTCACGGTTTTACCGGTACCGGTTGCACCTGCAATCAGTCCGTGGCGGTTTGCCATCTTCGGATAGATACAGACCTTTTCCTCTCCTGATTTTCCAATATAAAGCTTTTGTTCCTGATACATCTTCAATCCCCTTCCTGTTAATTCTCGTTTCGTATATACGTGATGAACCGGTTTCCATTTTCCTTAAACCAGGTCTTTGAGTCGTTCATTCCCATCTTATAAATCGTCCCGGTCTGTGGATTCATAATCACTGTATTCATTTCATTAAATCCAATGAGCAGCACGGCATTTCCATCCTGCAGCATCACAAGCACCGGAATGTCACGATCCACATAATAAAGAACTGCATCCAGGGAGCATCCGGACAGATCCAGCACCTGGCATTCGCTTAAGGCACCCTCCAGAATGGAGCGAATAGTCTCTCCACTTTGCAGCATATATGCAGAATTACGCATGATTCCCTCATAGGACAGCATGGTATCTAATGCAACTGCAAGCGAATCTCTCTCCTCCGTAACCATATCCGGCTGGATTGCCATAATCTGATTTCTGGTACTGCGTATGGTCTTTTTCCATACATAGTTTCCGGCACTGTTAAGCACCACTCCGGCCTCGCTTTCAGCTGCATCAACTGCCTGATCCTCATTACCATAGATGCCACGGATACCATATTTGCCATACACATAAAACTGCTCCTGCTCTTCATCGCTGCTTCGCAGATAAACACTTCTTTCCCCTTCAAAAAGTACTTCCTTCGGTGTAAGCTGCTTCATGGAATTCACGTCAATCTCTTTACGAAGTACAATCTGCCTGATTTTCTCATAGTTCTGCGTAACTACGACTTCTATGGTATTTCTTCCCAGACTTACACTTTCTGCGTCCACAATCTGATCTTCAGCGATTTCGACATAAGTGCCGTCTTCTGATTTTGACACACGCTGCAACGTGATCTGGTTCTGATTCACACTGCCTGACAAAACATACACATTCTCCTGCTCATATGTCATCAGGACTCCTTCATTTTCATTCTCTATCTTCACACAATACATCGGCAGAACCGTTTCTCTTGCATAGTCTGTCACAATGTCATTTTTATTCACAATGCCATAGATCAGATCCTCTTCAATAAAACCGATCGGAACAATCGTTTCTGAAGCCTTCGCTTCGATCCGCTTCTGTACGCCCGTATTCAGGTTCATCAATACCACTGTCTGGCTGTTTTCCAGGCTGTCGCCCTCCTGCCATGCGATCATACGGTTGCTGTCCGAAATCACATATCCGTTATAATGCAGATGATCTGCCACCATCTCATAGGTTCTCTCCGTGAAGTTAATACCATAAATGTGTTGGTTATCCATCAGATACAAAATTCCATCACGATTAATATAGGAAAGCCGGTTCACCTTTTCTATAATCACATCCTGTGGTTCCTCGCTTGGGATATAAACCAGTTCCTCAATCGTATTAACCGTACTGTCATAATAAAAGGCAGAAATTCCGACTTCACCCTCATGCCTGCCACGATTCATGTAGCCATACACCAGAAAAGTAATATTCCCTCCCTCACTCACATCCAGAATTTTTATCCGGTGCATATTGTAAAAGGTACGTGTGTCCTTATTGTCTTTATCATAAAAGCCAAACAGATAGGCCATTTTGTTATCTACCGTATTATAACTGAAGAGCCGGTTACCGGATACAAACGCCAGAATGTTTCCATCATCGCTTTCTTCCATCTGAATCTCATCAGCCGTAATACCAAGCATGATCTTATTGTTGGCATATACGTTTCCATTCTCCCGGAAAACCTGATCCATGGTACGTTCATAATTCAGCAGATAGATTCGGTCCGAGGTATAACGCAGCCGGTAATATTCCTGCACGTGATACAGATTTTCTGTTTCCGCATCTGAGGTTGTCACATAAAAGTCTGTTACAAAGCTGCCTGTCTGTTCATCAATTTCCCTGATCGTGATCTGGGGATCCGTTTTCGCAGTAATTGGCAGACCTGCATAGGTGATCTGATCAAAGCTGCTGTGAATCGTCACTTTTCCCAGATTTGTATTATCTCCGGAGGAATTGGATTCCAGATACTTGGTAAGGCTCCTGGCCGCTTCCTTATCAAAGGTTTTGATCGTGAAATCCTTCACAAATTCCAGCTTATCCGTTACATGATAATCCTCCTGGCTGATGATCCTCGTATAATACCGGATGGTCTCACCGGAGGCAGGAGTGATCAGCAGAATCAGCTCATATTCCTGATTCATGTCAATAAGGTCTTTGAGCTCCAATGTTACAAAAAGCGTTCCATCATCCTGCTCTTTCCACTCCGGGATCTGCGTATTCTCAATCAGACGCTCTCCATCGACACTCCGGACCTCGAATGCCATACTGCGGATTTCCGCCCCGAACCGGTCAATCTGAAGTGATATCTTTCGTCCGTTCATCAACGGTGTAATGGATTCCCTCATCAGATTCGTTTTCATTTCCTTGCGGTATCCATGCATAGGATTCATTTCAATCCCATTAAACTGCACCGTCACAACCGGAAATGTCGCCTTGCCCATCTCCATTGTCATATCGGTCGTTCCCTGATTAATGATGCTGCCTGCAACAAACAGTGATATAAAGAATACCACAATTATAATTGCAATATTAATGATCAGTTTCTTCATTTCTTATACCTATATTACAAACTACGATTCTTCCTGTTCCATGAGCTTGTGCAGCGTGGTATGAATGTGAAGCTCCTGCGTCATCCGGGATAGTCCGGTCTCAATCTGTGATCTTCTCTCTGCTGCTTTACTCTGCTGTATATTAAGTGTCTGTTCAGAAGGATTTCTCTTCACCGCACGGATCAGCAGATTCTTCGGTGTGTGCTCCATATCGATAAATTCCAGAATCTGTGTATCATATCCTGCCATCTCGAGCGTCTCTGCCCGGACCGCATCTGTAATGATCGCTGCCATACGCTCTTTTAATATACCATATTTCAATACCGGCTCCAATATGTCATTCTGAATCTGCCGGTTCACCTCATGCTGACAGCACGGCACGGAAAAGATGACCTTTGCATTCCATTTCATTGCCTTTTGCAGTGCATAATCCGTTGCTGTATCACAGGCATGCAGCGTCACCACCATATCCACTTCATCACATCCCTCATACTTTGCAATATCCCCATGAAGAAACTGCAGCTTCTCATAGCCATAGCTCCGGGCAAGATCATTACAATGCCGGATCACATCCTGTTTGAGGTCAAGTCCGGTAATCGCTACATCCTGTCCCTTAAGCTCATGCAGATAATAATACAGGGCAAAGGTAAGATAAGACTTGCCACAGCCAAAATCGATGATATGCACAGTTCCCTTCTTTTGAAGGGTCGGCAGAATATCCTCTACAAATTCAAGATAGCGGTTAATCTGTTTAAATTTATCATACCGGGCATGTACAATTTTCCCCTCAGGGGTCTGCACTCCTAAATCAATCAGAAACGGAACCGGAATTCCTTCCTTCAGAATATAGTGCTTCTCACGGTTGTGCTCCATAACCGGTTTCAGGGTTTTCTCCCCGGATTCCGTGGACTTAAACTTAATGGTTGTCCTTCCCTTTTTACTTACAAGCACATGGAGTCTGCCCTCCATGTGCCAGGCCTCCAGCTGTCGGAATTTGTCTTCCATGTAACGTTCCACAAGGGATACCATATCCCCTGCCTGATAATTCTTATGAAAAACCTGTGTCCCCTGAAAACAGGTCTCCTGAAACATCAGCTCCTGCTTTACCATCACCGGACGGATCTTAATCCTTGAAATTCCATCCTTTTCCCGTGGGTTGCTCAGGATCATCTGATAGAGTCTTTCATTGCATAATTCAGATAAATAAGTGTGTAAATCGTTCATCCCTGTGTCTTCTCTTATAAATTTCATAAAACAGAAGAATCTGTATGAGATCCCCGATTCTCTGCCACTTTTCCGGGGAATCCGCATCCGTTGCAGACTCTTCGTTACTGTTTTCTTCTCTTTTTACCCGATCCAGAATATCCATAGCAAGCCGGTATAACCGGAGCCGGTCCGGATATTCATCATAGATCATGCTTCCTTCATAGTCCATTTTGTCTAAAATCCCGGCAATCAGCTTCTGATAGTGCTTTGCCTCCTTCGGGTACATCTGCTGCATATATTCCAGATCACGCATCACAGTGTTTTCCTGCTGCCCGAACATCGGCATGGGATACGCCATATAAAACGGCATAATTCTGCGTTCATACATAACCATAACATCCTTGTTTCTTTACTGTTATGATATGCATTCCCTCTGTAGTCGTGAAAATAGAGTCAAAAGTCCATCCCTGTCAAAGGAATGGACTTTTCAACCATCTGATGTATCAATACTTATGATTTTAATACATGAATACGTGCGAGAGATCTCTGTAAAGCGGTTTCTGCACGAAGAACATCTGTCTCGGGAGTCTTGCTGCGAAGTCTTTCTTCGGCACGCTCTCTTGCATGCTCTGCACGATCCAGATCGATTTCTTCCGGCCACTCAATGATCTCTGCCATAATTACAAGCTGATCCTGCAGAATTTCTGCAAAACCTGCATGTAATGCAGCTTCCTTCGTTCCTTCTGCCTCTGTGATTGTAAGTATTCCGGGGCTTACAATAACCGTTAACGGGATATGTCCCTTTAACACACCGATTTCGCCCTCGGTGGTATTGAATTCCACCATGGAAACCTCACCTTCATAGAAAACACGGTCCGGAGTAATAATTTTTAAGGTAAATAAATTACTGTCTGCCATCTGACCACCTCCCGTTATTTCACGCGGGCAAGTACGTCATCAATGCTTCCGGCATTCAGGAAGTAGCTTTCCGGGATATCATCATGTTTACCTTCCAGAATTTCCTTAAAGCCACGGATTGTCTCGTTAATCGGTACATACTTTCCATCAATTCCCAGGAACTTGCTGGCTACGAAGAACGGCTGGGATAAGAATCTCTGTACCTTTCTTGCACGGTTTACAACGAGCTTATCGCTTTCTGATAATTCGTCCATACCAAGAATTGCAATGATATCCTGTAATTCCTTATACTTCTGGAGAATCTCCTGTACACCACGGGCAACAGCATAATGCTCTTCACCAACAATTCTGGGATCCAGAATTCTGGATGTGGACTCGAGCGGATCTACCGCAGGGTAAATACCTAATTCTACGATAGAACGGCTAAGTACGGTTGTTGCATCCAGATGCGCAAAGGTAGTTGCCGGAGCAGGGTCGGTTAAGTCATCGGCCGGCACATATACTGCCTGAACGGAAGTAATGGATCCGTTCTTCGTTGATGTAATACGCTCCTGAAGTGCACCCATTTCTGTCTGCAGGGTAGGCTGATAACCTACTGCGGAAGGCATACGTCCAAGAAGTGCGGACACCTCGGAACCAGCCTGTGTAAAACGGAAAATATTGTCAATGAAAAGAAGCACGTCCTTTCCACCTTTGTCACGGAAATACTCTGCCATCGTAAGACCGGTAAGACCAACTCTCATTCTGGCTCCGGGGGGCTCATTCATCTGACCAAACACCATGGTGGTCTTATCAATAACGCCGGACTCGGTCATTTCATGATATAAGTCATTTCCCTCTCTTGTTCTTTCACCAACACCGGTAAATACGGAATATCCACCGTGCTCGGTTGCGATGTTACGGATCAGCTCCTGGATCAGTACGGTCTTACCTACACCAGCACCACCGAACAGACCGATCTTACCACCCTTCTGATAAGGGCAAAGCAGGTCAACGACCTTAATACCTGTTTCCAGAAGTTCCTGCTGGGTAGACTGCTCTACGAATTCGGGTGCAGCCCTGTGGATCGGTTCATAGGAAACCCCTTCCGGAGCCGGTTTATTATCAATGGGAGCACCCAGTACGTTAAAGATACGTCCTAAGGTATTTTCACCAACAGGTACGGAAATCGGCTTTCCGGTAGCAATTGCTTCCATTCCGCGGACAAGTCCGTCTGTGGTTCCCATGGCAATACATCTGACAGTATCGTCACCAAGATGCTGGGCAACTTCCACAACAAGCTCTCCGCCATCCTGCAGAGGAACCTTGATTGCTTCGTTGATTTCCGGCAGTCTGTTACCGGCAAACTTCACATCCAGAACGGCACCGATAACCTGAGTGATTTTTCCTGAATCTGCCATTTCTTTCATCCTTTCTCGATTTTATTTGTTTATGAGATCGCGTTTGCGCCTGCGATAATTTCGGTCAGTTCCTGCGTAATGGAGCCCTGACGGGCACGATTGTAAAGGAGCGTCAGATCCTCGATCATTTCTTCTGCATTGCTTGTTGCAGCGTCCATGGCCTGCATTCTGGCTCCGTTCTCACTGGCAATCGCTTCAATCATACCGCCGTAAATCAGGCTGGTAATATATTTCGGAATCAGTAAATTCAAAGCCTCTTCATCCTCCGGCTCAAAGTTCATCATAACAGGATCATCCTCCTGAGCAGTTTCTTCTTCCTCAGAAACCTCCACCGGAAGAAGCTTTAACAGGGTCGGAATATGAACAACGGTGTTCTTAAATCCGGTATAGGCCAGATAAATCTCACTGATTTCACCATTTTCAAAGGCGCTGAGAACTTCCTTACTGATCTTCATGGCTTCTGCATAAACAGGATCTTCAATTACATCTGAATAATCAGCTCTAATCTCATAGTTCTTTGCAAGGGCATCTTTTCCCTTCTTACCAATTGCATAAATTGCCAGATCTTCGTTTGCAAGCTCTCCCTGGGTAATCAGCTTGATCACATTGGAGTTGTAGCCGCCTGCAAGTCCACGGTTTGAAGTAATCACAATGACTGCCTTCTTTCCGCTTTCACCGGACTTTAAATATTTATGCTCCAGATTCTGCGTTCTTCGAAGAATCGAATGTACGGTATTGTACATGCAGTGGAAATAGGTCTGGGATTTCTCGGCATTCTGCTTGGCTCTCTGCAGCTTTACAGTAGAAACAAGCTTCATGGCCTTGGTAATCTGCTGGGTACTCTGGATACTGCCCTTACGCCGCTTTATGTCTCTCATTGAGGCCATAATATCACCTGTTCCCTTCCGAATTATTTAAGAAATTCTGCTTTGAATTCTTCAATTGCCTTCTTTAACTTCTCCTCGGTTGTATCAGAAATTACCTTCTCCTGTGCAATGCCTGACGGAATTTCCGGATACTTTGTCTTAATAAAGTCAAAGAATTCTGACTCAAAACGGGTAATCTCCTCGGTAGGAACATCTAACAGATACTTATTGGTAACTGCGTAAATGATGATAATCTGGTATTCCACCGGCATCGGATTGTACTGAGGCTGCTTTAATACCTCTTTAATTCTTTCACCCTGTGCCAGCTTTTCCTTGGTATCGGCATCAAGCTCGGAACCAAACTGTGCAAAGGAAGCAAGTTCTCTGTACTGTGCCAGCTCCACACGAATCGGGGAAGCAATCTTCTTCATTGCCTTGATCTGTGCATCACCACCAACACGGGATACAGAAAGTCCTGCGTTAACAGCCGGACGGAATCCGGAATTGAACATTTCGGTTTCCAGATAAATCTGTCCATCGGTAATGGAAATAACATTGGTCGGAATGTAAGCAGATACGTCACCTGCCTGTGTTTCGATAATCGGTAATGCCGTTAAGGATCCTCCGCCGTACTCATCACTCATTCTTGCTGCACGCTCTAACAATCTGGAATGCAGATAGAATACGTCACCCGGATATGCCTCACGTCCGGGTGGACGCTTAAGAAGCAAAGAGAGTGTACGGTATGCAGCCGCATGCTTGGTTAAGTCATCGTATACTACCAGCACGTCTTCTCCATTCTCCATCCATTCCTCTCCGATAGCACATCCGGAATACGGAGCAATATACTGTAACGGAGCAAGCTCACTGGCGGTTGCTGCAACGATCGTTGTATACGCCATAGCGCCTGCTTCTTCCAGGGTTTTAACAAGGGATGCAACGGTAGAAGCCTTCTGTCCGATTGCGACATAAATACACTTCACACCCTGTCCCTTCTGATTAATAATGGTATCAATGGCAATTGCCGTCTTACCGGTCTGTCTGTCGCCGATGATCAACTCACGCTGTCCTCTTCCGATGGGCACCATGGAGTCAATTGCCTTAATACCTGTCTGTAACGGTGTATCTACGGATTTACGTGTGATAACACCGGATGCTACTCTTTCAATCTTACGATATTTATCTGTCTGAATCGGACCCTTGCCATCAATCGGCTGTCCCAACGCATTCACAACACGTCCTAACATGTTGTCACCTACAGGAACCTCAACTACACGGCCGGTTGTCTTAACCTGATCGCCTTCGCTGATGTTTCTGTGGCTTCCGAGAAGTACTGCACCTACATTATCCTCTTCCAGGTTTAAGACCATGCCGTAAACCTCTCCGGGGAATTCCAGAAGCTCACCCTGCATTGCGTTATTCAGACCATGCACACGGGCAATACCGTCGGCTACCTGAATAACGGTACCAACGTCTGACACTTCAAGATCTGAAGCGTATCGTTTAATCTGCTCTTTAATTACGGAGCTGATTTCTTCC
>ERZ1027237.1463-NODE-1463-length-11084-cov-4.418170_pt1 | contig 11084 bp, 9 predicted proteins | sample MGYA00519264_ERZ1027237 | MGnify/ENA primary metagenome ERZ1027237 (study PRJEB26926, sample SAMN06164640) | human gut metagenome | biome: ENVO:00009003; feature: ENVO:2100002; material: ENVO:00002003 | host: Homo sapiens | place: USA | collected 2012 ...
TGCAGCGTAGTCTCGTGGGCTCGGAGATGTGTATAAGAGACAGGAACTATTCATGGAGATGCAGTGGAAAATAGGAAACGTACAGATTGATAATCCGTTTGTTCTTGCACCAATGGCAGGTGTCACAGACCTGCCATTTCGAACGCTCTGTAAAGAGCAGGGGGCCGGACTGATCTGTATGGAAATGATCAGTGCAAAAGCGATTTCTTTTCACAATAAGAACACCATTGCCCTGATGGAGATTGATCCATGTGAGCACCCGGTTTCCATGCAGCTTTTTGGCAGTGAACCGGATCTTATGGCAGAGGTTGCGAAATCCATTGAGGACAGAGATTTCGATATCCTGGACATCAATATGGGATGCCCTGTGCCGAAGGTTGTCAATAACGGTGAGGGATCTGCATTATTGAAGAACCCGAATCTGATTGAAGAGATCGTTCGAAAAGTATCATCTGCAATCAGTAAACCGTTGACTGTCAAGGTGCGAATCGGATTTGAGAATGAACCGGTAGATATTGTTGAGATCGCGAAACGTATTGAGGATGCGGGAGCAGCAGCACTTGCAGTGCATGGGCGCACCAGACAGCAGTACTATTCCGGCACTGCAGACTGGGATACGATCCGCAGGGTAAAAGAAGCGATTACCATTCCTGTAATTGGAAACGGAGATGTAGATTCTCCGATGAAAGCAGAAGCACTGGTAAAACAGACCGGATGTGATGCTGTTATGGTGGGACGTGCAGTAAGGGGAAATCCCTGGTTGTTCCGCGAACTGAACCATTATTTCCGGACAGGGGAACTGTTGGAACGCCCGTCTGTAGAGGAAATACGTGAAATGATCCTGCGTCATGCCAGAAAACAGATTGAATTAAAAGGGGAATTCGTAGGAATCCGTGAGATGCGTAAACACGTTGCCTGGTATACTGCAGGCATGCGTCACAGCGCAGGGCTCAGAAGAGAGTCAAACACCATAGAAAGTTATGAAGCTCTGGAGGCGCTTTTATCAAGATTAGCATAAAAGTTAAAACCATGTGAAATGAGAAATATAAACAATAGCAAAGGCGCTCGGAATGCTTGACAATCCGGGTGCTTTTTTGTATAATACAGAAATTGTGAATATCCTAGAATAAGTCTGCCCTTTTTCAGGTATGATGTATCAGGAAGCACATAAATCCATGTAGTGATCCGGGGCGAAAAGAAACGCAGAAGACTATACCGGATGTTGAAAGGGAGTAAGGTTATTATGGAAGAAAAGAAAAACTTACTAACTTATGCAGGACTTAAAAAATTAGAAGAAGAGCTGCATGATTTAAAGGTAGTAAAGAGAAAAGAAGTAGCAGAGAAAATTAAGGAAGCCAGAGAACAGGGCGACTTATCTGAGAATGCGGAATACGATGCAGCGAAAGACGAACAGAGAGACATTGAAGCACGTATCGAAGAAATCGAGAAGATCTTAAAGAATGCTGAAGTTGTTGTAGAGGACGAAGTAGATCTGGACAAGATCAGCGTTGGATGTAAGGTTAAAGTACACGATTTTGAATTCGAAGAAGACATCGAGCTGAAGATCGTAGGTTCCACAGAGGCTAACAGCCTTGAAGGCAAAATCTCCAACGAATCTCCCGTAGGAAAAGCACTTATCGGTGCGCATACAGGTGATGTAGTAGAAGTAGAGATGCCGGCAGGAATCATGAAATACAAAGTTCTGGAGATCCAGAGAAACGTATAAGAGACAGATGACTGAGGTGCGCGTAGAGATTTATCATGCAAAGGCATAACGCGCACCTTTCTCTGACTATATAAGCAGATAATAAGAAGACAATAAGAAGTTTGTTATTTCTTATTTTTGTCTGTATATCTGATAAATTGATATTTGAAAATACAGGATTCTGTTGAATGGAATCTTCTGTTACATCTGATATCACATGGAAATGTAGAATAAATGTAACTATTCAGTAGTCTACTATCCCGCGAGGTGTTTTGGCACGTAAGTACCAAAATCCCGAGACATACAAGCCAAAATGCCATCACCGCAGGTGATTTTTAATGCATTTTGGCTCGTAACTGTGAAGGTACTGAACAGTTACACATTTTCCATATCACCGGAATTCTCCGTAGAAACAGCCGGGACTGTGATCGTCACAGTTGTCCCCTCTCCTGCTGTACTTTCAATATGCAGTCCGTATTTCTCTCCGAAAAGCCTCTTCAGACGCGCATTAACATTCAGGATTCCAATGGAAATGCCGGATTCCACACGTTTCATATCATTCTGATCCAGCAGACGGTTCATAGATTCCGCATCCATTCCCGCACCATTATCCTGAACTGTGATCACCAGATTCTCATTCACATGTTCTGAACGGATCAGAAGCTTTTTGTCCTTACGGCGGACGTTTCTGAGACCATGTGTAAGTGCATTCTCCACAACCGGCTGGATGCAGATACGCGGCATCTGATCTGCCAGTGTATCGCTGTCAATCTGATAATCGTAAGCTATCGTTGAGCCATTTCTCACATCCATAACATAGAGATAATTTCTCACATGCGCCATCTCATTCTGCACAGTGGAAAGCTCATCTGTCATATTCAGACTGTAGCGGAAAATTGCAGACAGTGAATGACACATACCGCTTACCATCGGACAGTTCTGAGCATTGGCAATCCCGCTCATGGTATCCAGTGTATTATAGAGGAAATGGGGATTGATCTGCGCCTGCAGCATTTTGTATTCCGTCCGCTCTACCAACATTTTATGCTGCAGTTCTTCCTGCGCCATGACCTGCATACGGTCAAGCATTTCATTAAATTCCGTACCCAGCGTAGTCAGCTCCTGGGACCATCCTACGGGCTGCACCCGAAGCTGGGTTTCTCCGTCCTTGATCCGCGTGATAGTGCTGCTCATCTCTTCTACAGGCTTTGTCATCCACTGAGACACAAACAATACGATCACCATAATTGCAAGGATCATGGCTCCCATTATAATAAGAAGTGTTCGGATCAGTGTCTTCTGCGTTGCAGTGAGAAGAGACTGTGAGACAAGCACAAATGCCTCCAGATTATAATTCTCCTGAGACACCTGGATCAGATAATTCCCATCATACTCCTGTTCCAGTTCACCGGATTTATAATGACTTTGTACAACCTTTGCAAGCTGTTTCTGGATTCTGCACTGACTCTCTGAAGCCTCCCCGGTCATTGCGATCACCCGGTCATTTAATGGCTGCAGCCACAGACATACCTGCTCTACATCTACATATTTAGCCATAATAGAAGTAAGTGCCGCACTGTTAATATCACAGACCAGATACCCCAGGGCATTCCTGTCTGCATCATAATTATGCAGTTTCAGCACAAATCGCACAATATCTTTCTTTGCGGCAGAATTGTGATATCCGGAAATCATCAGATCTGTACGTTTTCCATGCACATAATCATAAACCCGTTCTGAATTATCATCATACTCTGCCTTGTAAATATCTTTGGGATATGTAACTGAATTGTAGCGGTAGCTGCTGATCAGATGATCCTTTGTATCATAAAGATACATGGCAAGAAGCTGATCCTCCTTTGTAAAACGCTTCCTTGCAAAATACCAGCTTCTCCAGTAATAATCCTTCATGTCTGTATCTTTTTCCGCAGCTTCACGCATAGCTGCGATAAGATCCTGCTCACTGTAGATCGTAAGCATTTCCCCTCGTATTGTGTGGATAAAATTAGACAGATCTGTCTGCATTTTATTCAGAGAAATCTCATGATCTGAAATGCTCTCTGCCCGAATCTGTCTGCGCAGAGACTGATGAAACAGAAATGTCTGCAGAAGAAGTGCGAACACTACACTTGCAATGCACAGAACAAGCAGTGCCCTCCGCATTGTCCACCTTTTTTTCATTATTCCTTCCCCCTCATGTCAAGCGGATAAAAATCATCCGCTTTGTTATGCGGCTCTACATCGAATAACTGCTCCGCAGTTTATTCGGTTAGCTACCTGATAATTCTGTAGCAATTCCTGTAAATTTCACATTCTGATAAACAGATACAAAATGCATTATCTACAAAAAATCACCATATATCCTTATCATAATTATACATTATCACAATTATAATACAGGAATTTTGCATTGAAAAGCAAAACAGGAAACTTCCATCAAAAAAACAGCAGTAAAGTGTATGTCAATCCAATCCACCTTACTGCTGCCTGTTTTTCCTGATAACATTTAACTCAATATTTGTCAAACAGATATTCACAATCCGCTTCGCTGGCTGCTCATAATTTTATGTTCAGTAACACCTTTTACGGCATATTTACTTTTCAATATGTACTGCACCTACTGCGCGGATATTCATTGGATATACGTTCTCTTTTCCGGCAAATTCAGAAATATAGGAAACATAGTTCTCTGTTTCTTCTTCCGGCACTACGCACATGATAACACCGGCAAATCCGCCTCCATGGATACGACAGATACCTTTGCCCAGTTTCTCAAGGAAGAGATCTGTAAGAGCAAGCGCAACAGAAATCTTCTGCTCTGTATATGCTTTGATCGGATAGCAGTTCTGAAGTAATTCCCAGGAAGATTCTCCTGATTCACTGAGTAGCTTCAGTACAGTCTCACCATCTTTCTCTTCAACTGCTTTTGCAGCTCTCTCTACACGTTCGTTCTCTTTGAAGAAATGAATCGCTCTTAAGATTGCTCTGTCATTATCGATCTTATCCATATTTGCAAGCACTTTGTCAAGAGTTGTCTCACAGAGAAGCTCTGCTCCTGCTGCCTTGGCTGCTTCTTTCATTTCCATAGGGATCTCAGAGTATTCTTCACTTAAATCAGCATGACCTTTTCCTGTATTAACGATTACAAGATGATGATCATAATCATGGAAAGAGAAGTTTACTTTCTCATATTTTGGATTCTCTCTGTCTGAGAAGTCCAGAAGGATCGGTCCGCCAACTGCACATGCAAGCTGATCCATTAATCCGGAAGCCTTCAGCCAGTAAACATTCTCAGCATACTGTCCTGCTTTTGCATAGTTGATGTATGTCATTGCACCATCATTAAAGAAATAATTAATGATGGAACATACCAGCATTTCGAAAGATGCAGAAGAGCTTACACCTGCTGCGCGGATTACATTTGTAGTCACATAAGCATCAAAACCAGCTACTTTAAAACCGAATTTCTGAATAGCTTCCACCATACCTGCTACCAGAGATACGGTTCCCTGAGCCTTCGGTACGCTGGCAAGATCATTGATGTCTACGACAACTTCCTTGTCATATCCTTCACTGGTGATACGGATAACACTGCTGTTGTTCGGGTAAGCTGCACCGATGGTATCCATATCAATGCTGCCTGCAATCACACGGCCGCCATTATGATCTGTATGGTTTCCGATGATCTCAGTTCTTCCCGGTGCTGTAAAAAATTCTGCTATATCATGATGGTAAATTTCTGCGAAATGATCAGCTACAGCCTGAAAACGTGCTGCTGATTTCTCTGCTTCGCCGTAAATACGTGTCAATTCATTTTTATTTGGAATATTCATTGTAAAAATCCTCCGTTCATTTTTCCGGTCTGACCGCTGATACATAGTTTTATGAGTACTATGTACTGACAATTTTCACGATTTACAGTGGCAGTGCAGGTGTGAAAACCAGCGGCAGACGGGAATATGTGTATGAAAGTTTGGGAGCAGCCTTATCAGCTACACTCTTGAATTAAAGTATACCCTGCTGTGTCATAAAATTCCTTGATAATCTAAGGGGAAAATAGTAAAATCTTGCGTTTATATCTATATAAGTGTACAATATATTATATAAGTCATCAACAGCAATTTCGCATAACAGTCTTTCTCTGATGCAGCAGGTTGTCTGCAATATTTTCCGGAATTGCTATAAGATAGGATAATTAAAGATCATCATATATTCTCAATGGAGGACGCATATATAATGGCAGAGATCATAACCGACGGCTCACAGAAAGAACTGAAGAAACATGGCAGTGATGAATTTCCGCTGCTGGTAAGCTACGAGAAACTTTCCGGCTACAAATCCGGCTCCTTTCTCTGGCACTGGCATCCTGAGATAGAAATCACCCTTGTCCTGGATGGACAGATTCTCTATAAAGTAAACCAGTGTACTTACCACATGAAAGCAGGAGATATCCTTCTGGGAAATGCCAATGTACTCCACGCAGGCTTCATGGAAGATATGAAAGACGGCAAATATGTTTCCATCACTTTTCTGCCAAAGATTATCTATGGTTCCTACGGAAGTATCCTGCGCAGGAAATATGTGGAGCCATTTTTACACAATTTCTCCCTTCCTGCAGTCTACATTGACTATTCGCAGCCCTGGCATGAAGTTTTTTCCGAATATGTAAGAGAAATCATAACTCTGTATGAAGAGAAAAGAGAATTTTACGAACTGGATATCACCGGAACGCTGCAGAAGCTGTGGCGCTGTATGCTACAGAATCTTCCGGAGAACCTCCCCTATACGGAACACAGCAAACTGGAACGCAACCGTATGCGTGAGATCATGGATTATCTGGAACACAATTACATGAACAAAATCCAGATGAAAGATATCGCAGAGGAAATCCACCTCTGCGAGAGCGAATGCAGCCGGTTATTCAAGAGATACATGAACGTATCCCTGTTTACATTTCTGCAGGAATACCGGGTGGAACGGAGCCTTGAATTTCTCCTCAGCTCCGATGACAGCATCATGGAAGTCGCCCAGAAATCCGGCTTCACAGACTCCAACTACTATGCCAAGGTATTCTCCAGAGTAAAGGGCTGCAGCCCGCAGAAATACAGGAAGCAGAATATACGGAAAGATATGTGAGATTATATACAGGTTATATTACTCCACAGAAACAGTATTCTGCTCTAGGTATTTCTTCAATGAAGAGACATACAGATTCCCCACCTTACTGAGGATTGAATTCTTTCTGGTAATATAACCAATCTCCATGTCGCTGTTCTGGTTCTGCTCATCCCCTTCGAAGGGAATTGCCAGATAGTCACTGCCATTCAGCTCCTCGCAGATGATTCCGGAACACAGGGTGTAGCCATTGAGTCCTACCATCAGATTCAGCATAGTCGCCCGGTCTAAAGCCTTAACTGTTCTGGAATATTCATTGGTAGATAGAATCTCCTCTGACAGATAAAAACTGCTCTTATCTCCCTGTTCGAAGGACAGACAAGGGTATTTTGCCAGCTGGCTGTAGCTGATAGATTTCTCATTTGCCAGTGGATGATTTTTCCACAAATATACATATGCCTGACAGTCAATCAAATGATGAAACTCCAGATTCGCAGAGTGGAGAAGCTTTAGCAGTGCCTTTCTGTTGAAATCACTGAGATAAAGTACTCCCACCTCGCTTTTCATGGTGCTGACGTCACTGATCACATCTGCAGTCTTTGTCTCCCTGATGGCAAATTCATATTCTGACACATCAAACTTCTGCACCATATCCACGAATGCTTTCACTGCAAAAGAATAATGCTGGGTGGAAACGCCAAATTTCTTCTTATAGGAACCACCCTCACTGTATTTCTCAACCACACTTTCATACTGTCCGTATATCTGACGGGCATACATCAGAAATTCTGTCCCGTCATTGGTCAGTGTCACACCACGGCCGCTGCGGTTGAATATAATGATTCCAAGCTCCTTCTCAAGCTCCTTCACTGCATTGGTCAGAGAAGGCTGGGAAATATACAACGCCTCCGCAGCTTTATTTAATGAACCAGTTTCAGAAATTGTGATGATATAATTCATCTGTGTTAGTGTCATGTTGTCTCTCCCTTACATATCCTTAGATTTTTTAATCAACTTTTTTCAAAGTATTTTCTCTGGCTGTAATAATTTTACTATATCATCTGAAGTTTCTCAACATTGCAATTTCTGCAAACAAAAATCTCCTGTGCAGACATATCAAATCGATTTCCTATCTGCTTCAGAAGATTTTTTATGAAAAATAATTACAACAGTCTGAATACCTGCTCTGCAGCTGCAGCCATATTTGCTTTTGCAGTGTCCGGATCCATTGCTTCTTCCAGTGTGGAAATTCCGCGCACGATTGGAAAGAAGGCATCTATTCCTACTTCATTGCAGGCAACTGCCTCCTTCGTAACACTTCCTGCAAATGCAATGGTTTTTGCGCCATATTTCCTGCCAAGCTTCGCAACGCCCACCGGGGCTTTTCCCATGGCAGTCTGATGATCCAGACGACCTTCCCCTGTCACAACCACATCTGCATCCTTCATCTCATCCTCTATATGGACAGCATCCAGAATAAGCTGTATTCCCGGTGTCAGCTCGCCATCCAGATAATTCAGAAATGCAAATCCAAGTCCGCCTGCCGCACCTGCACCTGCTGCATTCTGGTTATCTTTACCAATCACTTTGGCAGTAACCTCTGCATAGTTTTTCATGCCTGCATCCAGAACCGGAAGAATATCGGAGGTAACTCCCTTCTGCGGTCCATAGATATATGTAGCTCCCTGAGAACCGCAGAGAGGATTGATCACATCACAGGCAATCCTGAAATTACACTGGGAAAGAAGTTGCTTTTTGTCTGAAATTTCTACAGATACAATCTTTGCAAGTGCCTGTCCGCCTTCTCCGGCATCCTCTCCCTTTTCATCCAGAAATCTGTAGCCAAGTGCTTTCAGCATACCCACTCCGCCGTCATTAGTGGCGCTTCCGCCAATACCGATAATGAAGTTGCGGATACCTCTGCTAATCGCATGAAGGATCAGTTCTCCCACTCCATAGGTGGTAGCGGTCATAGGCTCCTTCTTATCTGAAAGTGTGATACCTGCTGCTGTTGCCATTTCCATGACTGCGGTATTACTTTCCCTGAGATATCCATAATATGCCTGAACCGGCTCATGATAAGGACCTGTAACTGTCACATCCACACGTTCTCCCTTCAGACCTTCGATCAGCGCATCCGTAGTTCCCTCTCCACCGTCAGCCAGAGGTTTTACGATCACTTCTGCGTCCTTTTTTGCTGCAAGAATACCTGCTTTGACAGCCATTCCTGCTTCCATGGAAGTCATACTTCCCTTAAATGAATCAACTGCAACTACAACCTTCATAGCCAAAACCTCCAACTATTTCTATTATTTAAGACGGGTGATACATATTATGTTCTTTCTCCAGTTCTTTATAAAGCTGCATACAGTTCCAGTTCTGATTATGCTCCGTCAGAACCGCCTTGTAATCCACAGGTGTACCTGCTTTCCGCAAGGTATAGAGCACCTGGTCAAACAGATTCCCCGTGATTCCTGCAAGAATCAGCATTTCCTTCTCCATCTGCTCCCGAGGTATCAGCGCTGATGGAATCTGTACCTGAGAAATCTCTTTCACTCCTGCCAGATATCCGATTGGCTGACTATAGTCCTGGGGTTCTATGGTTTTAATCCGAAGCTTAAAAGGCAGCAACGCCATCTTTAACTTGCGAAGCTTCTGCTGATCCTGAAAATTTATTAATAAAATAGTTGGTTTCATATAAACACTCCTTCTGATACAAGTAAGTCCCCACCTACTACTTATTGCTCTTTACAATTGAAGCAGGTTCTTCCTTGATTTGGTTAAATAATTACAACTATTATACCCTCTTCACCTGCACCTGACAATCATAATAGCCTGCATAGGACTTTTTATGTCACAGGAATATTACAAAATAATTTCCGGCAACGCAGAAAAACAGGCTTCGATATCTGTATCATCGATGCCTGTTTTTCTGTGTTACAATTTGGAGCGGCATGGCTTTATCAATTACAAACTATTTCGCAGGATGTTCCTTGAGCACTTCGGAAACACTCCCACTCAAATAAGAAACCAGCGGGAAATATTGTAATTCACACATTATTGTGATAAAGTAGTGTCGTGCTATTTTTCCTGAACCCGGTATCTTATCACAGTTATAGGCCGCAGAAATTTTACCAGATTTGCGCATCACTCAATCCGTCTGCCAATATAGTCCTTCGGGTATCAGGAAATAACAATAAAGAGGAGGGAACAAATGAAAAAATTCTATTCGTGGTATAAAAAACATATTACCGCAGCAATCTTTACCGGACTGATCCTGGGTATCATTACCGGACTGTTTCTGGCAAACCGTTTCGAACCAGTTCTTACCGTCACAAGCCTTATCGGAAGCATTTACATGAATGCCCTGAACATGATGATCTTTCCACTGGTCTTCTGTTCCATTATCATGGGTATCTCCAGCATCGGTAATGCCCGCACAACCGGCAAGATCACAGCCGGTGCCATGATCTTTTTCCTGTGCACCACAGCACTTGCCAGCCTGGCAGGACTGATCATCCCGCGACTGATCCATCTCGGTGAGGGTGTTAAATTCGAGATGGCAACTTCCGACATTCAGGCAACTGAGATGACCAGCATTCTGGACACCATCAAAAACTTAATCCCATCCAATCCGGTTGCAGCTTTCGCAAACGGAAATATGCTTCAGGTACTTGTATTCGCAGTCATCGTAGGCTTCACACTTATCGCTATCGGTGAAAAAGGTAAAGCACTTCTGAATGTAATCGATTCCTGCAATGAAGTCTGCCTGAAAGTAATCAGCACAGTTATGTACTTCACACCTATCGGTGTATTCTGTACTATCGTTCCTGTTGTAGAAGCCAACGGTACAGAAACCATCATTTCACTGGCAACTCAGCTGATCATCCTGTATGTGGCATTCTTCGGATTTGCCCTGGTCATTTACGGCGGCTCCGTGAAATTCATCGGCAAAGAAAGCCCTGTGAAATTCTTCAAAGCAATGCTTCCTGCAGCTCTGAACGCATTCGGAACCTGTTCCAGTTCAGCGACCATTCCGATCAGTAAACAGCGTATGGAAGACGAAATGGGCGTATCCAACAAGATCACAAGTATTGCCATTCCTCTTGGCGCTACTGTAAACATGGATGCCGTATCCATCCTGATGTCATTCATGATCATGTTCTTCGCCAATGCATGCGGAATTAACGTAAGCATTTCCATGATGATCATAATCCTGTCTCTTATACACATCTGACGCTGCCGACGACTAGTCGAGTGTAGA
>ERZ1027237.1466-NODE-1466-length-11082-cov-4.407454_pt1 | contig 11082 bp, 16 predicted proteins | sample MGYA00519264_ERZ1027237 | MGnify/ENA primary metagenome ERZ1027237 (study PRJEB26926, sample SAMN06164640) | human gut metagenome | biome: ENVO:00009003; feature: ENVO:2100002; material: ENVO:00002003 | host: Homo sapiens | place: USA | collected 2012 ...
CCTTTCCGGCCGGGATCGTGCTGAAGCTGCCCGACCCTGCTGAGGATGTCGGAGATGCCCTGCCCCCGTGGAAGCAGGTGGTCGGATGAGCAGTCCGAATCAGGCGCGCCGCGTCACGGCGCAGATATTTTTCCAGGGCGCGGACATCACCGGCAGTATGCGCCCCTATTTCCTGTCGGCCACCTACACCGACAAGGAGGCGGACGGCACCGACGATCTGCAGCTGAAGCTTCAGGACCGCGATGATATATGGCTCAAAAAGTGGCTGGCCGATGCCATCGACGCAGCAGCCTCCGCAGGGAGCCTGTCCGCGTCCTCCAAGGCCAAGACCGATGGCGCGGCAAAGTCCTACAAGGTTACAGCCAAAAGCGGCTTGAACGTCCGCTCTGGCCCCAGCACCAGCTACGGCAAATACGGCGCTCTGGTCTGCGGCGCGGAGCTGCAGGTCGAGGGCATCGAAAACGGCTGGGCGAAGGTCAGCTATAACGGCAAAACCGCCTATGTCAGCGCATCGTACATCAAGGAATCCGGCGGCGGGGGCGGCGATGCTTCTGCCGCCGCTCCTGCCTCTGCTTCCGGCGCCGGCTTCAAGATCAGCGCCGTGTTCGTCCGGGAGAACTGGACGGGCGGCGGCAGGGATAAGGTGCTGGACTGCGGACAGTTTGAGTTGGACAGCGTTGATGCCTCCGGCCCGCCGAACACCATCACCATCAAGGCGACAGCTCTTCCGTACAGCGTGCAGATCCGCCAGACGGAGAAATCCAAGGCATGGGAGGCCTACACGCTTTCCGGCATCGCAAACGAGATGGCCGCTGCCAACGGAATGGCCTGTATGTTCCTCACGACAAAAGACCCGTCCTATTCCCGCGTAGAGCAGTGCAAGCAGAGCGACATCTCCTTTCTCTCCCAGCTGTGCCACGAGGCGGGCATCTCTTTGAAAGCCACCAATAACCTGATCGTACTTTTCGACCAGGAGGATTACGAGAAGAAATCCCCCGTGCTGACCATCGTCCGCGGCAGCGGCAGCTACACCAAGCACAAGCTGAACGCAGGAACGGCCGGAACGCAGTACGCTTCCTGCCGCGTCAGCTACACGGACCCCGGCACAGGAAAGTGCATCGAGGCCACCGTCAAGGTCGAGGACTACAACGACAAGGCCAAGAACAACCAGCAGCTGGAGATCACCGCGAAGGTGGCAAGCGTGGCCGAGGCCAAGACCAAGGCTGAAAAATATCTCCGGCTGCACAACAAGTACGCAAAGACCGCGACCTTTACGCTGCCCGGCAATCCGGATATCGTGGCAGGCGTTACAGCCAAGCTCACCGGCTGGGGTGCGTGGGACGGGAAATACATTGTGGAGCAGGCTGCGCACTCGGTCGGCTCGTCCGGCTATACCACGCAGGTCAAGCTGCGCAAGACATTGGAGGGATATTGATGGACGAACTGCAGAATATCCTTTCGAGGCTCGTTCAGACCGGCACGGTAACGGCCGTCGACAGCGCAAAGCGCAGGGCTCGTGTCAAGTTTAAGGACACAGGCATCATTTCGGACTGGCTCTATGTGCTCCAGCACTACGGAGCGAATTTCTACATAAAGCCGGACGCAAAGCACACGCATGAGATCATGGACACCTTCACCGGCGGCGGCACAGCCAGCGAATTCCCCGACCACGACCACCTGCCCGGCTCGCATCTGACCTACTGGATGCCGAAGGTGAATGACCGCGTCCTCTGCCTATACCTTCCGGTATTCAACGGGGACGGTTTTGTGTTAGGAGGTTTTTGAGTATGGGAATGGTCGGCTGTCTGGGCGACATCGTTTTTACGGTGTCTGACCGCACGATCGAAACGATCAATAATGTCACCTGGTCTGGGTCTGCCCGGTACGCGACCCATCAGCGGCACGGCACACACGCCCTTACGGAGTTCACCGGCCTTGACCCCGACAAGATGACCTTCGACATCGTTCTCTCCGCTTACCTCGGCGTTGATCCTATCGCCGAGGTCGTGAAGCTGTGGAACTATGAGCGCGGCGGCATCGCCGTCCCGCTGGTGATCGGCAACAAGGGCTACGGGAAATATCGCTGGTCCGTGCTTGATCACAAGATGAAGATGAAAACCTATGACGGACGCGGCAATGTCACCAGCGCCACCGTGTCCGTCAGCCTGCAAGAGTATCTGAGGGGGTGAAGCTGCCATGAGCTACAAGGTGACCGCATCTGACATCGGCGCGGTGCAGCTCAACGAGACTGACACTGTCCGCTCCGTCTTGCAGAATATCGCCATTATCCTTTCCACGCGGCAGGGGACCTGTCCGTTGTATCGCGGCTTCGGCCTTCCTCAGAAGTTCGTGGATAAGCCTCTGCCGGTAGCTATGCCTATGATGTATTCCGAGGTCAAAGAGGCTGTGGAAGAATATGAGCCCCGCGCCGAGGTGGTGAATGTGACCTTTGCGGCCGACAGAAACGCCCCGGGCAGGCTGATCCCTACCGTGGAGGTGAACATCATCAATGAGTGAGAGAAATACGGGATATCAGTTCGTTTCTACCGACACCGAGGCGGTGGAATCGCTGCTGATCTCCATTTACGAAAAAATCACCGGCGTCAGCGTGAAGCCCGCCAGCCCCGAAAAGCTGTTTATCCAATTCGTGGCCGCCGTGGTGATCCAGGAGCGCGGGCTGAACAATTACACAGGCAATCAGAATATCCCAAGCCGCGCGGAAGGGGAAAACCTGGACGCGCTGGCTGAGCTGTTCTATGTCACGCAGCGCCCGGCGGCGCAGGCTGCGGTCTGCACCGAGCGCTTTCATATCTCCGAGGCACAGGCCACGGCGATCCTCATTCCTGCCGGTACGCGCGTCACTGACGCCAGCGGTACGCTGACATGGGAGACGGTCGCGGATGCCTATGTATCCATCGGCGAGACCTATGCCGATGTGCAGATCCGCTGCCAGACCGTTGGCGCGGTCGGCAACGGCTACGCAGTGGGACAGATCAACACCTTCGTTGACCTGTTCGACTACTGTGAGCGCTGCGAAAACCTCACCGCCAGCGATGACGGCGCAGACCAGGCCACTGACGACGAGTTCTATGAGCTGATGCGCGCCAGTCAGGACGCTTACAGCTGCGCCGGGGCCAAGGGCGGGTATATCTACTTTGCCAAGCAGGTCAGCACCAAGATCGCCGACGTGGTGGCGAACAGCCCCAGCGACGGAGCGGTGGACCTCTATGTCCTCATGGACGACGGCACCATCGCCACCACGGAGATCAAGAATGCTGTCCTCGCCGCCTGCAACGATGACACAGTGCGGCCGCTGACGGACAAGGTCTCTGTCAAGGACCCGCAGAAGGTGAGCTACAATATCACCTTCACCTACTATGTGCCGAAGGACAGTTCCCTCAGCTCCACAGAGATCAAGGCTGCGGTCGACAAGGCCGTGGCTGAGTTCGTCGCGTGGCAGTGCGGGAAGCTGGGGCGCGACATCAACCCCTCCGTGCTGACCGGAAAGCTCATGCAGACCGGCATCAAGCGCGTGGCGCTGACCAGCCCGGTCTTTACCACGCTGCGGGACGGCTCCGACGACACGACGCCGCAGGTTGCGTCGGTCGGGACCATCACGGCCACGAATGGGGGCTACGAGGATGAATAAGGCGCACGGCATCACGAAGGAAAACCTGCTGGCCTCCTTGCCGGCAGTCCTTGCCAATGATGACAATATGGCAGCACTTGCCTCTGCCGTTGCCGAGGTGCTGGCTGCCCGCGTAGGCGAGATCGAGCGTGTGTCGATCTACTCACAGATCGACCGGCTCCCGAACGAGCTGCTGGACATTCTGGCGAACGACTTCAAGGTTGACTGGTGGGACGCCAACTACACCCTGGAGGAAAAGCGCCGGACGCTGAAAGACTCATGGAATGTTCACCGCAGGCTCGGCACCAAGGCGGCGGTCGTGCTGGCGATCTCCGCCATCTACCCCGATACGCAGGTCAGCGAATGGTGGGAATACGGCGGCAAGCCGTACCACTTCAAGCTGCTGATCGACGCCACCTATGAGGATGTCGACCCCGTCAGACATCAGCGCGTGATCGACCGCGTTGACTTTTACAAGAATCTGCGCTCGGTGCTGGACGAGGTAGAATACTACGACGCCGGAGGACTGGCAACAGAGTATTTCGGCGCGGCCTGTATCGGCTGCGAGCTGGTCGACAGCGCGGCCGCCATTCGATACTGACACGGAGGTGTTTTACTATGGCAACATGGAACGGCGTCATCACCAACGCCGGCAACAGCCTGCTCAATGAGTGGGTGAATGAAAAGACCCTGAACTTCGACAGCGCAGCCGCGGGGCAGGGCACCGTCGCGGCGGCGGCAATGATGGCACAGACCGCCCTCGTCAATGAAAAGCAGACCGCGAGCCTGCTGGGCGGCGAGAGGGTGTCTTCCGGCATTCGCCTGAAGCTCCGCATCGCTGCGCCGAATACGGCCTATACGCTGAATCAGTTCCGCGTATCTGCCAGCGTGGACGGAGGAGCGTCCGCCATGATCGCCTTGTTCCAGCTGGAGCAGGGCGTTCCCATCCCCAGCAAGACAGAATCGCCGGATTTCGTCTACACCTTTTACGCGCTGATCTCCTGCTCGAATACCGGCACATGGACGGTGACGGTCGACACCAGCGCCTGCGTCACACAGAGCGATATGTCCGCCGCCATCACCGAGGCGGTAAAGACCAAGCAGGACAAGATCATGGTCAAGGGTCTGCTGCTGGGCGACGGGAACGGGAATATCTCTGCGGCAGTCGCCGGAAAGGACTACGGTTATCCACTTGCAACGGGCTCAGGAGCGCCGACAGACACGACCGAGGGTACCGCAGGGCAGCACTACTATGACAGCGCTACGGGCAAGGAATACGTCTGCAGCGGCAAGGACAGCAGCGGCAAGTATCAGTGGAAGCTATCCGGCGCCAGCGACGCGGCCGATCTGACCTATAACGGTGAATCTCTCGACACCTTCCTTGACAGCGTTTCCAGCGACCTCGACACGCTCTCTAAGGGGCTGGACGGAAGTAAACCTCTCACCGGCACGACCGATCCGACCTCCAGCACGAAGGGCTCGGTCGGCCAGTCGTATCTAAACACAGACACCATGCAGACCTTCTACTGCACGGCAGCCAACGATCAGACCGGCGTATATACATGGGAGAAGCCCAAGGGCGGCGGCGTGGCTCCACAGCTGGAGGTCTCCGTTGCTACCGGATCGGCTATCACCTGTACGAACGGCGAGACTACTCTGACCGGCACCAGCGTTGGCGGTAAATGCGTTTTTGATCTTCCCGGCTACGGTACATGGTCGCTGTATGCCACGCTGAACGGGCAGACCACCGCCACCGAGACCGTGGTCGTGGATCAGGTCAAGCAGTACGCGGTGACGCTGAGCTACTTTGCGGCTACGCTGACCGTAACGGCGGAATCCGGCGCAGTCGTGACCGCCACGCTTGGCGCAAAGCAGTATACCGGCACCTGCGGCAGCAACGGCAAGTGTGCGCTGACCGTCAACTATGCCGGCACCTATTCCGTGACGGCCACCAAGAGCGGGGTATCCTCGTCCACGGCGTCCGCGTCGGTGTCGACCTCCGGCGGCAGTTACACCGTAACGGTGAAGTTCTGCACCCTCACCGTTACCATCGACAGCGGCTCTACGGTCAAGGCGGTCAACGGGTCCACCACGCTTACGGCCACCAGCAACGGAACGGCAAAGTTCTACCTGCCGAACACCGGCACGTGGAGCGTCACCGCCACCAAGAACGGCGAGACGGCCACCGGCAGCGTAGCTTGCAGCTCCTACACCGGCTATACGCTGGAGCTGTCCTATGTCAAGGTCTTCGGCGTCTGCTGGAATTACAATGCACAGTCGACGGCGCTGACCCGCCTGAAAAAGTCCACCGATCCGAACGGACTGGTCAATGTCGACATCACCACGAATCCCGCGCCTGCGGTCGGTACCGGCGCCGGCAGCTCCCCCTTCGACAACTATCTCCCGTGGAGCGGCATGGACGAGTACAACATCATCAACAATGCCGTCAGCTACAAGAAGGGAACGAGCGGCTTCTCCCGAAGCAGCTACGATACCGTCGTCTTCATCCCCGAGTATTACTTCCGTATTATCGACGATGCTACCAACAAGAAACGGTACTTCTACATCGCGGATAAGGCCAAGAGCGGATTCACCAAGCACCCCGGCTCCGGCAAGTATGTCGGCCGCTACAACACGATCTCCGGCCATTATTCCAAGACCGGCGCTGCGCCGCTGGTCAATCTGACCCGCGCATCGGCGCGTTCCGGGGCCAGGGGAAAGGGCAGCAAGTGGAGCGAGTATGACTTCGCGTCCTGGTGCGCCGTTTGGCTGCTGTACTTGGTGGAGTTCTCGGACTGGGACAGCCAGAGCAAAATCGGGCGCGGTTATGTCGACGGCAACAACTCCGCGATCAACTCCGGCGGTACGGACAGCATGACCTACCATACCGGACGTGCAGCTGGGACGGACGGAAAGACCGCCGTCCAGTACCGGCACATCGAGAATCCGTACGGCAATATTTTCGAGTTTATCGACGGGATCAACTTCTCCGGCGGAACGGTATATGTCTGCCTGAACCCTGCGAGCTATGCAGATGACACCGCGACCAACTATACGAACATCGGCTCCAAGATACAGAATGATGGGTACATCACGGCCATCGGCGTATCGTCGGCCATGCCCTGGGCGTTCTATCCTACGGCGGTCGGCGGCAGCGAGACGACCTACATTCCGGACTACGCCTACTACAACTCTGGCTGGCGTGTCCTCTTTGTGGGTGGCTACTGGAGCTATGGCGGCTTTGCCGGCCTTTTCTACTTCAACGCGTACAACACCTCGTCGAACTCGCACTCGAGCGTCGGCGCGCGACTCCTTTTCCACCCCTAATGGGGGACCGGGGGCCGCAGCCCCCGGAGCTTTCCCGCCTGCACCAGCTGGCGGCATGAGCGCAAGCCCAAAAGCTGAATGGGGGTACGGGGCGAAGCCCCGTCGACACGATTTTTGAAAATAACGTATTCTGTTATTTTCTCCCGTTTTTCCGTATGCGCGGCAGGCCGGAGGTATAATTACCTCTGGGACTGTCTGCGCCATGCGCCGAGGGCTTGTTTTCTACGCCAACTACAACTCTGGCTGGCGTGTCCTCTTTGTGGGTGGCAACTGGAACAATGGCGGCAATGCCGGCCTTTTCTACTTCAACGCGAACAACACCTCGTCGAACTCGAACTCGAACGTCGGCGCGCGACTACTTGTTTTTCTTTTGACTGGCGCAGGCTTTCCCTCACCGCTTGGTGAAAATATTGCCGCATAGGACGGGGTTTAGTAGGCTTCGGCTCGAATAACCTCGCAGGCAAACAAGGACGGAGGGAAAATCCTATGCCGAAACGAGTCGGCTATCTCTACGACAAGATGGTTGACCGGGACTTCATTCGCGCTGTCATTCAGGAGGCGGCAAAGGGGCGCCGGAGTCGTAAAGACATCGCCCCTGTGTTGGCGGACCTGGACGGGTATGTCGAAAAGACCTATGAGCTGGTCGCAACCGAGAGCTTTGTGCCGTCCGAGCCGAAGATCCGCGAGATCTATGATGAGAGCAGCGAGAAGCACCGTAAGATCAAGATGGTCCCGTTCTGGCCGGACGGCGTGATCCAATGGATGCTGGTGACGGCCATGAAGCCAGTGCTTATGCGCGGGATGCACCCGTGGTCCTGCGCGTCGATCCCCGGACGTGGTGGAAAGCGAATCCACAAGATGATCCGCGGCGCGCTCCGCAACGACCCGAAGGGGACGAAGTACGCCGCAGAGCTGGATGTCGCACAGTATTACCCCAGCATCTCCGGTAAGCGGCTGATCTGGGCGCTGGCGCGGAAGATCAAGGACAAGCGCTTTCTGCGGACGGTCTATTCCATCATCGAATCCTGCGGCGGCGGGCTGGCTATCGGGTATTACATCTGCCAATGGCTGGCAAACTTCTACCTGGAGTCTCTGGACCAGTACATCATGACGCTGCCGGGCGTGAAGTATATGACCCGCTACATGGACAACATCACCCTGCTCGGGCCGAATAAAAAGCAGCTGCACAAGGCGCGGAAGCTGATCGCCGCGTTCATGCAGCAGCGGCTCGGCCTGTCCATGAAAGCGAACTGGCAGATCTATCCCACGGCAAAGCGCATGGTGAGTGCGGTCGGCTATCGCTTTTCCCGCACTCATGTTATTCTGCGCAAGCGGAATTTCCTGCGCTTCACCCGGCAATGCCGCCGCGTCAAAAAGCGGCTTGACGCCGGAAAGCCTATCATGTTCGCCCAGGCCTCCGGGCTGCTGAGCCGCGCCGGGCAACTGAAACACTGCAATAGTCATACAATTCGGGTGAAGTACATTGACCCGATTGGAATAAAACATCTGAAGGAGGTCGTGCGAAATGAGAGTAAGAGGCGACAACGCGCCCAGCAACGCATTCTCGCTGGAGGAGCAGCCTAATAAGCCGGGGGTAGCCCTGGTGCGCTTCTACGAGAACGCCGAGCCGTTTGAGGAAAAGCGGGACGAGCTGACCGTCAGCGGGTGGGTGTACGACGAATATCACCTGGAGCTGAATATGTACGACGGCCTGAGTGAAGACATCCTCGGCAACTATGCCGGTTATCTGGCGCAAGCCAAGCTGCATGAGGCGGAGGGCAAAACGATTCCCTCCCTGCAGCAGCAGGTAGCCGACCTGGAGACTGACAAGGCGGCATTGACGGAAAAGGTGACGAGCCTTGAGGGGCAGGTCACCGATACGCAGATGGCGCTATGCGATGTCTACGAACAGATCGTCGCCGTGACATCTACAACAGGAGGCGAGTAACCGATGGCGAGCAATTACATGGTGAAGGTCTACGCAGACCTGATCCGCAAAGGGAAAAAGACGATTGAGGAAGTTCCCGACCAGCTGCGAGCAGCCGTCCGGGAAATCCTCGAAAATAGCAAGAATGGAGCTGAGGGCTTATGAAAAGCCTTCGGCTCCTTCTTTTATACATTCTGATGGGAAAGGAGGTAGCAGTTATGGCAGTTGTCTACGCGACCCTGATTGTCAAGGGCAAGAAGACCATCGACCAGGTTCCGAGCCTGATTCGGAAGCAGGTCGAGGAGATCCTGGCAGATCTCGAAGTCACCGTCTGACCACGGCATTGATACGGAGGGCAGCTCCTTTGCGGGGGCTGCCCTTCTTATCACGCGCAGAGGAGGATTGAGAGATGACGCTCAAGGAGATTTTGTTTGGTGGGGGAAGTGCGCTGTTTGTGCTGCTGACGCTGCTCCAGCTCGCCCCCATCAAAATCAATCCGTGGTCTGCAATAGCAAAGGCTTTCGGGCGCGCTATCAACAGCGAGGTCTTGGAGAAGGTCGGAAAGCTCGAAAGCGAGCTGCAGTGCGTTCGGTCTGGCATGGCCGAGGAAAAGGCCGTCAACTGCCGGGCGCGCATTCTACGCTTCGGCGATGAATGTCTCCACGGCGAGCGCCACACCAAAGATCATTTCGACCAAACGCTCCGGGACATCGCCGCCTACGAACGATACTGCGAGGATCACCCGGAGTTTGAAAACAATGTAACAGAGCTGACCAGTGACCGGATCAAGACGATATATCGCCGGTGCTTGGACAGCAACGACTTTTTGCAGTAAGGAGGACGCACAATGAACGTGCTGGATATGACGATCATCCGCCTGGCCGCAGGGCTTGTGCTGCTGATCGCTGCGAACATTGCCCTCGGTTCCATCAATGCCATCATTGATGGGGAGTGGGACCAGACGAAGTTCCGCAACGGCTGCATCAAGAGTGCAGTTGTGGCAGCGGCGCTGGTCGCGGTCTACTTCGCCGGGTACCTCAACCCCGATCTGATGGTAGTGGAGGTCGATGGGCAGACCGTAAACCTGATGACAGCGGTATCGCTGGCCATGCTGGCAGCCTTTACCGCCTATGCCGTTGATGTACTGAAAAAGCTGAAAGATATGCTCTCTACCGCGACACCCGGGGCGGACGCGGCGCCTGCTGCGCTGCCTGCCGGTAAGAGCAAGGAAGACCATACCGCCCCCGAGGAGGAATGACCTATGAGCAATAGCCCTCTTGTCAGCTACACAAAGCTCAGCCCGAATCACTCCGGGCAGAGGACCCGTAAGATCGACCGCATTACGCCGCACTGCGTAGTGGGCCAGTGCAGCGTGGAGCGGCTGGGAGATATCTTCCTCCCTGCCTCCGGAGAGGCGAGCTGCAATTACGGAATCGGCGCAGACGGCCGCGTCGGTATGTATGTCGAGGAGAAAAACCGATCCTGGTGTTCCTCCAGCAACGCAAACGACCAGCGGGCGGTGACTATCGAATGTGCGTCCGATGGTGCAGAGCCGTACGCATTCCGCGATGTGGTCTATCAGTCCCTCATTACGCTTTGCGTCGACATCTGCAAGCGCAACGGTAAGACCAAGCTGCTCTGGCTGGAAGATAAGGACAAGACGCTTGCCTACACCCCTGCACCGGACGAGATGGTGCTGACCGTACACCGCTGGTTTGCCAACAAAAGCTGCCCCGGGAACTGGATGTACGCCCGCATGGGCGACCTCGCCGAAAAGGTGACGGCCCAGCTTTCCGCAGGCATGGACGAGGAGGATGACGATATGGATATCAACAAATTCAAGGAGCTTTGGCGTGAGATGCGCAAGGAGCTTCAGGACAACGATGCTTCCGCCTACTCGGAGGAAGCGCGCAAATGGGCCGTGGATAACGGCATCATTCGCGGCGGCAACTCCGATGAGTTCAACGGAATGTGGGAGGACATGATGACCCGCGAGCAGCTGGTGACCGTCCTCTACCGCTTCGCCCAGAAGTTTGGGCTGAGCTGATGGCAAGGCGCAAGCGCAGAGCCGCGAAGAAGCGCAAGGTCGAATGGAGCAAGGTCGTGTGCCTGCTGGCGATGCTGGCCGGTCTGTTGATCGTTCAAGAATGCCTGTTCCTCATGCTGTCTCTTATACACATCTGACGCTGCCGACGACTAG
>ERZ1027237.1468-NODE-1468-length-11078-cov-11.884968_pt1 | contig 11078 bp, 6 predicted proteins | sample MGYA00519264_ERZ1027237 | MGnify/ENA primary metagenome ERZ1027237 (study PRJEB26926, sample SAMN06164640) | human gut metagenome | biome: ENVO:00009003; feature: ENVO:2100002; material: ENVO:00002003 | host: Homo sapiens | place: USA | collected 2012 ...
ATGGCAATATTATATTGGACCACTAGTAAACCATACAATTGCACCAGATAAATATACTGATGAATTATGGTATGAAGCACTAGAAAACCAATTAATAATGGAATTGGCAGCATGGGACTTTCTTAATGTGAAGATACTTAATCTATTGACAAGTACTTCCGAATACCTAAGTCAAATTACATCTACCAAAGAGCAAACTGGTGATGGTACTTCTAAACCCGAACTTGCCCGAGGTGATAGGATTAAACAAATCACTACTGGGCCTACTGAAGTTCAATATTATGACACTCTGGCAGAAGCTGCAAGCTCATTATGGAAAACACTTTCTCAAGCAATGCAACCAGGTGGCTTAATAGACGAATTAAGAAAGAACCTTTGTATGTTAGCTTCAAGATTGGAAATATACCTGCCGTTCTGTGATGCTGTATCACGAATCGTAGTTCCTCGAGTAGTTAACCGAAGGCAACCAGGTGTATTGGATGGACCTAATCCAAGTACTCCTGTGAAAGGTGGTAATAAATCAATCCTTACTGAGTTATGACAAAAGAACCCTGGAGAATGGTAAAGAACCGCTCTTGGGATAGGTACAAGAAAATTATCACTGACTTCTTAGATTGGGATGCCGGTAGACAAACAATCACTTGGGCAAAAAACGTTAACCAACTTCTCAGCCATGCTGAGGATAGTATACCTAAATATTATAACATCCAAATCGAAGCATTATGTTACTACAATGCTTTCAGAAACTGGCCTATCAACAAGGCAACTATCACTGGAGAATTGGATGACGAAAACTTATCAATACTAATTTCTAAATCTTATATAGAACAAATCGGTTATCTTACACCGGAGGGTTATTGGGATTTTAATTGGGAACAAGATAGGTTTGTAATCAACGGTATAGTTTATAAGCCATCAGGTGATACTCAAACGGCTCAAGCTAAGGATGAGGCTTTGGTTTTCATGGTTATCCTAAAGAGAGACCGAGATACAAAAGTAGAATTTGTAGAATAAAAATAAAGTATATGGCAAAGATGTTAGTACTGAGGTGGACACCAATTACTACCAACAATGGGATTTGGTTTGATAGTAACTTGGTTATCCTTAACGGTACCTCTGGAGTTCATATTGAAATGAAAGGTAATGGCAATGATGTAACGGCATTTCAATCGATGACCGGAAACAAATTTGTCACCTGCTTTCAAGATTACTTCGGGGATATTTGGGATAAGATAATACCTCATCCTGGTATTGGCCAGGTAATTAAGTTCCGGGTAAATAGGCTTCCTGATTATGCTTGCATACGGGGAGATATTGAGGACGGTGGAGATGTAGACCCAGAAAACCCAGATGTACCAAAGAATGCTTTCTGTGGTTCAGAAGGAGAACCCTTCAGAGATATCGACTCTGAATTCTTACTGGGTCGTCAACGTGCAGTAATTAATCCTTAAATTTTTAAAAATATGTATGTAAGTAAGTATTATACCTGCGAAGAAATTGACCAGCGGTTGTTACAAGGTTACTATGATGACTTTGTTCGTGCTGGCTTTGCCGGAACTATTAATGAGTTCTGGGCCTTCGTACTTTCTATCAAGGATAAGGTAGATAAGAAAGAAGGTTATGGCTTATCTAAAAACGATTTTACCGACGAGCTTAAGGCTAAGTTGGATGGAATCGAGGAGAAAGCAAACTACATCACTAAAGTTTCAGAGCTTGAAAATGACCTCAAGTTCCAAACTGAAGAGGATGTTAAGAAGGCAATCAGTGACCTGGTTGATGGTGCTGATGATGCTCTTGATACTCTTAAGGAGTTGGCAGAAGCCTTGGGCAATGACCCCAACTTTGCAACAACTATCACAAATAAACTTACCGAGCTTCGTACTTCTCTTAGCGAGGAAGTAAGTCGTGCTAAGGAAGCAGAAGCTGCTCTGGGTGCTGCAGTAGCTGCAGTTCAGGATAACCTAGAATATGGGTTAGACCAAATCAATAAGAAGATTGATACCGTTAAGGCAGACTTAAAAGCTGAAATCGACCGAGTTGAGAAGAAGGTAGATAAGAATGCTGAAGACATCAAAGACCTTGAAGATAAGGTAAATCAAGATAATAGTGAACTTGAGAAAGAACTCAAGGACCTTATTCAAAAGGAAAAAGATGAACGTATCGCTGCCGATAATGAGATTAAGGAAAGTGTAAATAACCTTAAGACTCTTCATATCAATGACAAGGCTGCACTCGAGGCAAAGATTGCTGAAGAAACTGCAAATCGTACCAATGCAGATACCGTACTGGATTCTAAGATTAATGAGGAAATCACTAATCGTCAATCAGATACTCAAGCATTGCAGAGTAAGATTGACCAGGAAGCAGTAGACCGTCATTCTGAGGACCAAGTTCTTCATAATGAAATTTCTAAAGAGGTAGCTGACCGTACTAATGCAGATAATGCTTTGCAAGGTAAAATTGACCAAGAGGCTCAAGCTCGTACCTCTGCAGACCAAGTACTTCAGAATAATATTGATTCCGAAGCTACTGCTCGTGCTGCTCAGGATTTGGTTTTGGACCATAAGATTGAGGATGTAAAACTCCAAGGTCAAGCAGATAAGGCTCAACTGTTGGAAGCTATTGCTACTGAAACTCAGGCTCGTAAAGATGCAGATACGGCACTTGATAATAAGAAGGTAGATAAACGTGAAGGTTATTCATTGACTAAGAATGACTTTACGGATATTCTCAAAGCTAAGCTTGACGGTATTGAAGAGAAAGCCAATTACATTACCAAGCTATCTGAGTTGGTTAATGATATGGACTTCCAAAATGAAGAGCAAGTTAACGCTGCTATTCAGAAAATTGTAGGCTCTGCTCCTGAGGTACTTGATACATTGAAGGAAATTGCCGATGCTCTTGGTAATGACCCTAACTTCGCTGCAACTATCACCAAGAAGTTAGCTGCCTTAACCGAGGAGATTAACCAAGAGAAGGAAGACCGTATTGCTGGTGATGCTGCAAACAGTGCAGAGGTAGCTACTGAAAAAGCAGACCGCATTGCTGCAGATACTGCTCTTGAAACTAAACTGAAAGAATATATCGACAATAAATCCACTGCTGGTGATACTGCTCTTAATGTAGTTAAGGATAACTTGAATAAAGAAATCCAAGACCGTAAAGATGCAGATGCCGCAATCCAGGCAAGCTTGGATAAGGAAATTGCCGACAGAAAGACTGCTGATGAGGCTTACACTGTAAGTTTGAATAACGTAAACAAACGTATTTCAGAATTGGCTTTAAGTATTCAAGATTCTATTAACACTCTTCGTAATGAACTTACGGAACAGGTTAATGCGAATACTACTGCTATCGCTACTAATCAGCATGATATCGAAAGAAACTCAGAAGCCATCACTAACTTAACCAAGACTGTAGGTGATAACTACAAGGAAGTTAAGGATATGATTAACGAGGAAATCGTTGACCGTACCAATGCTGATAGTGGTTTGAGTTCTCGTATCGATAATGTAAATATCGACCTTAACACTGAACGTGTTGAGAGAACAGCTGCAGACCAAGTTCTTCAGGTAAATCTTGATAAAGAAGTAGCAGACCGTACTGCTGCCGATAAAGCCTTGTCTACAGAATTCACTGCTAAATTGGATAATACCAAGCAAGCTTTGGAATCAGAGGTAGGTAAATTGAATACCAAGATTGACCAAGAGAAAACGGATAGAGCTGCGGCTGATACTGCATTGGGAGCTCGTATTGATACTCTAGAGGCAGGCAATACGACTGCTATGAATGACCTCAAAGAGCAGGTTAAGAATAATACCACTGCAATCAATACAGAGAAAGACCGGGCAATTGCCAAGGAAACTTCTCTTGAGGCAAAGATTGATACCAACCTTCAGAATCACAAGGATGACATGGCTGCTATCAACCAGGATATCCTTACTGAGAAGAATGAACGTTTGGCAGGTGATACTCTGTTGCAAACCAATATCGATAAGGAGGCCACAGAACGTGCTAATCAAGATACCCTTATTAATAATGCTATTGCTCAGGAAAAGGCAGACCGTACTGCTGCAGACCAGGCAATGGATAATAAGAAGGTAGACAAAGTAGATGGCAAGGGTCTTTCTGCAAATGATTTTACCGACCTTCTGTATGCTAAACTTGATGGCATCGAAGAACATGCTAACTACATTACGAAGGTATCAGAATTACTCAATGATTCTGATTTCCAGAATGCAGAACAAGTATATGCAGCTATCCAAAAGATTATTGGTTCTGCCCCTGAAGTACTTGATACTCTAGCAGAGATTGCTAAGGCATTAGGAGATGACCCTAACTTCGCTGCAACCATGACTGCTAAGCTTACCGAATTGGAGAATAAGCTTACTGCCGAAAAGAACTTGCGTGAACAAGGGGATGATAACCTGCAACAGTCTTTCACTAACTTGAGTACTACCCTTACCACAACGGTAAATGATTTGAGAACTTTTGTTAGTGAAACTCGTACAGAGTTGTTAACTTCTCTGAATGCTACCAATGCTCTGGTAAATCAGAATTCGGCAAATATCCAACGTAACTTGGAACTAATCCAGGGTATTCAAGATAACGTTAATGGTAATTACACTGCCATCAAGGATTTGTTGGAAAGTGAAATTGCTGCTCGTAAATCTGAAGATATCCGATTGGAGGCAAAGATTGACCAGAATACCTCTGATCTCAACACGGAAAGAGAAGAAAGAATTGCTGCTGATAAAGTTCTTCAAGATAATATCGATGCAGAGGAAGCTGCTCGTATCGCAGAAGATAAGAAAATCAATGCTCGTATTGATAAAGAAATCCAAGATAGGACTGATGCAGATACTGCTCTGGATAACAAGTTCACGTCAATTACCAATGACCATGAGGAAAGACTGGTAGCTGAAGAAGGTACCTCTGATGCTTTGCCTGATACTATGGTTACGGATGTAAGTGCCATAACTCGCAATGATACTCAACTTACATTCAAAGTAAAAACTTCTACTAAGGACCAGGAAAATAACCAGTACGGTGATGAGGTAGAGGCAACCAAAAACCTTTTACCCGTTACCCAAACTCTTGCAGGAGTTATGTCTGCAGCAGACAAGGTTAAGCTTGATGGCTTAGACCCCAATGCTATTACAGAAATCTCAGCAGCATCCGATGCCGATAAGGTTACAGTAACCATAACTAAGGACAATGGGTTGAATGATGACACTACTGAAACTTTCGATTTACCGGTAGTATCGGCAGATAAGGCTGGTACTATGACTGCGAAAGATAAGGTAGAATTGGACAGAATCAATACCGCTAACTTTGCTTTGGGTGCCGTTACTCCTAACGAAACCACAGTGGGAATTGCTGCTACTAAGACTAATGTTGAAGATGGTACTACAGTTCAGAACCCAATTACTTTGCCTTCATCAACTCCCGAAAAGGCTGGTGTACAATCAGCTGCCGATAAGAAGTTGTTCGATTCTCTTCCTCCAAAGTTTGTAAGTTATCATCGCAATTCAGTACCCTATGCGGAACATGTAGACCTTGTTTCTCAACCTTCAGTAAAGAATGAAGAGACGGGTATTTATGAAATGAAGGGGACAGATAATATTTCCATATTTAAGGCAACTAAGGAAAGGGCCGGTGTAATGACCGCTGCTGATAAGGTAAATCTTGATGAGACCTTACCAGATGCTATTGCTCAAGAGGTTCAAGACCGCAAGGATGCAATCGAGGCTTTAGGTAATGAATCTACAGCTGCCCTGAACAAAGAAATCCAAGACCGTAAAGATGCAGATACTGCTCTTGATACCAAGTTCACTAAAGCAGTAGCTGATGAAGCAAAAGCTCGTACGGATGCCGACACTGCATTGGGTGCAAGAATCGACAAAGAGATCTCCGATAGAACAGCAGCTGATACTGCACTTGATAATAAGTTGCAGGCAAACATTGATGCTCTAGAAGCTAAGCATGATGCCTTTGTTGCTACGAAAGGACAAGCTAATGGCTTTGCTTCTCTCGATGCAAACGGTACGGTACCTGCTAACCAATTGCCGTCATATGTAGATGACATCATTGATGTATATGCTACCTATGATAAATCGGCTACTGGAGAACTTACGAATATCAAATTGTATTCGGATGCTGCTCATCAGAATGCTATCACTGGAGAGGCAGGTAAGATTTATATCAATATTACCAATGGTGAACCTCCTTACCAATTCCGTTGGACAGGTACTATCTTTGCAAGGGCAGATGCCCAGGTACTTATTCTTGGGCAAATTACAGGTACTGCTTTCGATGGTGGTAGAGGTAAAGAATTGGAAGACCAGGTAGCTTCTCTGAAAGCTAATGGTGCATCTCATTTTGATAATAACACTTACCAAGCAAGTACAGTACGACTGAATTTCAAATGTTGGTTTGGTAATGGTAATGTTCAAGATCATTTTTCTCAGATTACTGCTGCTACAGCTTCTCAGGCTGGTGTAATGACTGCTGCTGATAAAGTTAAACTTGACACTACCTTACCTAATCAGATAGCTGCAGAAACTACCAATCGTACCAATGCAGATAATGCAATTACGGCTAAGATTAACAGTTTCCCTGACCATATCTTGGGTAGAGATTTGGAGAACTCAGGTAATCTAATTAATCTTACCACTTCTGCTACTAAATTAACCCTGGGTTACTGGTGGACAGAAAGGAAAGAGGATGGTAGTTTCCAAGTAAACGAAACTCAACATACTTTCGATATTCCCGCAGCTACACAAACTGTAGCCGGTGTAATGACCGCAGCCGACAAGAAGAACTTGGATAGCACAGTTACTGGGTTGGCAAATGAGATTACTAACAGAACCAATGCCATCAATTCTCTTAGAACAGAATTGAAGACTTACATCGATGAAGCAGTAGGTAATACTGATACCGATTTAACTGCATTGGAAACCAAGGTAAATAATCACATTGCCAATAAATCTAATCCTCATGCAGTTACTAAAACTCAGGTTGGATTGGGTAATGTTAATAATACTTCCGATGCTAATAAGCCCGTATCTACTGCTCAAGCTACTGCTATTGCTGATGCTAAGGCTGCAGGTACTGCTGCTCAGACTTCTATCAATAGCCATGCTGGTAGAAAAGATAATCCTCACGTAGTAACTAGAGCTCAATTGAGTTTGGCAACTACCGACCAGGTAGTATTTGCTAAGACTACTGCTCCTTCCGGTTTCTTCAAAGAGTCTTCAGATGTTCGACTCAAATCTAATATTAAGGATTTGAATCATACTCTGGAACAGATTTGCCAGATACCAACTAAGTCATTCGAAATGCTTGGTAAAGAGGACGAGGGAACTATTGCTCAGAATCTTGAGGGATTGGGATTTGGTAAATATGTAGAGGAAGTTCCAGTAGAGAAATCTACAGTACCTAATCCAGAGGAATTCGAAACTTTGGAAATCAATGGGGAAGAGTATGTACTCGTAAAACAAGTTAAATATCACAAGATGTCAACTTTGGCAATTGAAGGTATTAAACTTCTCTACGATGAGATTAAGGCTTTGAAGGCTGAGATTCAAGAACTTAAAAATAAATAATCATGGGAGAGATAGCAACCTGGAGTGCTGTCAAAACTAAAGTAGGCCTTGGTAAGACAGGAAATGACTGCCCTACCAAGGCTGAATTGTTAGCACTCTCCTCGACAGGAACCGGGGAGAATTATGTGGGGTTGGAACTATCCAATGCCAGTTCCTATGGAAATAATGAATGTGTCAAACTCGAAGATATTCATAAGGTAACCTATAAGTATACTTTTACTACTAGATACAGTAGTGTAAGCTTCGATGCTTTGGGTAACCCAAGCTCTTCTAATCAGGGGTTTGGTTTTATTTCTACAAAACAGAAATATTGGGATGGGGTAGCTAATGGGTCTGAAATTACGGTAAATTATGTTATTAGTAATAAACCCGCATGGGTAGCTAATCATCCTTCAGCACCTCCTTGGACTGCTTCAGAGAATTTGGGATTAACCTCTCGGTCGGATTCCAATACTCTTGTTACACAGTATGAATCGGGTAAAACTTTTAAATTAACCTTCACTCAAGCAGCGGCCTCTCAATCTTGGAGTTATGGTTGGAGTGTATCACCTACCTCTATGTCATTTGGGGCTACAGGAGGTACTAAAACCTTTACCGTTACTTCTTACAAGCAAGAATTGAGAAATGGGCATAATTATGGTAACCAAATTGCTTTAACTTATACTAGAGCCAACTCTGGTAGTGTATCTGGAAGTGGTACTTCTGTAACTATGGGTAATAATACTTCTACCAGTACACGAAGTGGTACGGTAACCTTAACCCAAGCTGAAACAGGGAAGAAGTTAACCGTATCTTGTTCTCAGTCGGCAGGTTATAAAAGCTACAGTGAGATTACAGCAAGTGGAGGTGCAGTAACAGATATCCCTGCAAGTGGAGGTACTAGAAGTTCATTCTCTACTATGCCCTCATATTCTCAAACTTGGGGATGGAATGGTTCTACAACGGGAGGAGGTACGATTACAAGTGGTGCTAGCATTAGTTATGGTACTGCAGTTAGTGCAGGTTCTTTGGGAACTACGGTTAAATCTAGAACCCGGGTAGGAACCCTTACTGGTACCTTATCACTAAATGGTAAAACCAAATCTGTAAGTGTACCAGTATACCAGGCAGCAAACGAATTTACTGGGTATACCTATGGTTCTTGGATTGTAAGCTTAATGGCAAGTTCTTATACCATCGATAATACTGGAGGTAGTGTAACTTTGTACCCCAGTGCAAGTAGACCCAGGTATGCTAACTATACCTCAGGTTCAAATACAAGGGATGGCTCTGATAGTGCTACTCCAAGTTTAAGTACCAATGGTACCTCAGGATTTAGTCTATCAGGTACTACACTTAGGGCTTCTGAGAATACCAGTACAAGTAGTAGGTCTATTAGAGTCTTTGCTAACTATGATGGGGCTGCTGATTATGTAGATATCACTCAGGGTGGTGCTAGTGTAAGTTATAATTACTACTTTTATTGGAATGGTGCTGGTGCAAGTGAATCCATTCACCATGCTGCTTCAGGGGATACTTTATCTAAGACTTTTATATCCTATAAGAAAAAAATAATTAATGGTTCCGAAACTTCAGATACTTATGATGTAGGTGTAAATTTGTCTGGTACTCCCTCTTGGTCTTCCGTTACAGTTAGTGGTGAGACTGTATCAAGTAAAGCTTCAGAGAATACCGAAGAATCATCAAGATCTGCTACGGTTACAGTTACTCAAAGGGAATCAGGTAAAAAACTTACACTTGATATCACTCAGGGTGGTGCTAGTGTAAGTTATAATTACTACTTTTATTGGAATGGTGCTGGTGCAAGTGAATCCATTCACCATGCTGCTTCAGGGGATACTTTATCTAAGACTTTTATATCCTATAAGAAAAAAATAATTAATGGTTCCGAAACTTCAGATACTTATGATGTAGGTGTAAATTTGTCTGGTACTCCCTCTTGGTCTTCCGTTACAGTTAGTGGTGAGACTGTATCAAGTAAAGCTTCAGAGAATACCGAAGAATCATCAAGATCTGCTACGGTTACAGTTACTCAAAGGGAATCAGGTAAAAAACTTACACTTGATATCACTCAGAATGCTGCAACAATTATTTATGAATACGTATTTAATTTGGTGTAATAAAAATACAACACCATTCTGTATTTAATGTATAATTAACCTAAGTATTAATCTTTTTAAAACCTTACAATTATGGGAGTAGAAGTAAAAGGTGCCGGCGAAAGCGTTGTAATCGCGGAAAGAGGTTGTAACGATGGTTGCGGATGTAGAGATCATTCAGGATGGGGCTCTGGTTGGGGAGCCGTGGGTGGTGCATTGGTAGGTGGTGGTTTTGGTGCTGCCGCAGTTTCTGTATGGGACAAAATCAATGACACCAAGGCTGACATCCAGAAAGTAGAATCTACTGTTCAGGAAGCAAAAGCAGGTATCTACAAGGATATCTCTGATGCTGCCCGTGGGGTAACCCAAGAAATCGGTGGAGTAGCAAAAGATGTTGCTGGTGTTGGTAAAGAAATTCTTAACAACCGTTTCGCAACAGAAAGAGGTCTCTGCGATTTGGGCTACAAAACGAATTCGGATATCCGTGATTCCCGTGACCAGATGGGAGCAGGATTCAATCGTGTTATGGACCGCCTCTGCAATATGGAGCATTATCAACAGAATTGCTGCTGCGAAACTAAAGGCTTGATTAAAGAAGTAAAATCAGACTTGGCTCTTCAGCTGGAACGTTGCTGCTGTGACATCAAGAATGGACAACAGGAAATCAAATGTCTCATTGAGAACACTGCAAAGGACCAGGAGATTGCCCGTTTGAACCGAGTGGTAGATGCCCAGAGAGACCAGAACATTATCAACCAAGTGGTTGCAGCTCTGAAGACTACTGGAGGTACTACAACGGCATAACCAATTGTCATACCAGGATGATTAGAAAGGAGTACATCTATCAGGGGTGTACTCCTTTTTTCGTTTTAACCACTTGAACTAAGGAATTATGGAAAAAGAACAACTCACCGAATTTAAGATACAGTTAGCTCTACCGGCTCCCACTATAGAGATTGCACAAGAAGTAGCAAACAAAGCTCAGGTACTCATTAATCAATTTGGATACTATCAATTCTTAAACCTGGTAGACTTCATGCAAAAGAATCCGGGTGCAGTTTCATTTGGTAGTTTCATTTGGTTTAAATTTAATAAATAGAAAATGATTATGGACGAAAGAACATTGATTTTCCAAAAGTTACAAAAGGGTGAAGTAATCTTTACCTTAGAGAAAGACAGGAGGTCTGGTTATCCCATTTTCGATACCGCGAAGATTGTGAAGGTAGGCGAGAGTAAACCCATGGCATCCGGTACTAAAGATGGCTTTGTTAACAGTATCGAATTAGTGATCCAAGATTCTGTATCACAGCTTACAATATACCTACCTTCACAATCTGATGAGGGTATTTATAATGGGGTATATTATACTACC
>ERZ1027237.1471-NODE-1471-length-11073-cov-5.134961_pt1 | contig 11073 bp, 7 predicted proteins | sample MGYA00519264_ERZ1027237 | MGnify/ENA primary metagenome ERZ1027237 (study PRJEB26926, sample SAMN06164640) | human gut metagenome | biome: ENVO:00009003; feature: ENVO:2100002; material: ENVO:00002003 | host: Homo sapiens | place: USA | collected 2012 ...
TCCAGAACAAAATCATCGACCTGGCCAAAGAAATGATTATAGGAAGCGGGAAGACGGTCAGCCAGATTGCCTATGAGCTGGGATACCAGTATTCGCAGCACTTCAACCGCGTGTTCAAGAAGAACGTAGGCTATACTCCGAGCGAATACCGGCACTTACAGGTTTAGACAATAAGGATTCACCACAGATTACGCGGATTAACACAGAGTTTTTTCGGTTTCATCAAATATAAGTTCTATCTTTGTATGCCAATAGAACATATGGATATGAAACACCCCAAAATAATTGTTGCCGGCATCGGACCGGGCAATGAATCGGATATAACTCCCGCCGTAATTTCCGCTTTGCAAGAATCAGATGTAGTGGTGGGATATAAGTATTATTTCCAATTTGTAATCCCTTATCTCCACCCCTCAACAACATGCATAGATACCGGCATGAAGCGTGAGCGCGCCCGTGCCGAGCAGGCTTTCGAGCTGGCGGAGCAGGGAAAGACGGTCTGCGTCATCAGTTCCGGGGATGCGGGCATTTATGGTATGACGCCGCTTGTCTACGAGATGAAGCGGGAAAGGAACAGCAACGTGGAAATCGTTTCGCTGCCGGGCATCAGCGCTTTCCAAAAGGCAGCCTCACTGCTGGGAGCTCCCGTAGGACATGACTTCTGTGTCATCTCCCTTTCAGACCTGATGACTCCCTGGGAACGTATTGAAAGACGTATCACCGCAGCCGCTGCCGCCGACTTCGTGACGGCAGTCTACAACCCCAAAAGTGAAGGACGCTACTGGCAGCTTTACCGCTTGAAAGAACTCTTTCTGCAGGAAGGACGCTCACCGGAAACGCCCGTGGGATATGTGCGCCAGGCAGGACGCCCGGAACAAGCGGTACACATCACCACGCTGGGAGATTTCAATCCCGAAGAGGTGGATATGTTTACAGTCGTATTGATAGGCAACTCACAGTCCTACGAATGGAACGGAGCCTTCATCACTCCGCGCGGCTATTACCGGGACACGAATACCGAAGCCACGGGCATCGGGCAAGACATCATGATTCGCAGTTTCCGTACCATCGAAAAGGAACTGAAGAACAAGCATATTCCCCTCGACCATAAATGGGCTTTACTCCATGCCATACATACCACCGCCGATTTTGAAATGGAGCATCTGCTGCATACGGACGAAGGTGCCGTGGCTTCCTTGTATCAAGCCATCGAGAAAGGCGGAATCAAGACGATTGTCACAGACGTCACGATGGCAGCCAGCGGTATCCGCAAAGGAGCTTTGCAGCGGCTGGGCATAGAGGTGAAATGTTACCTCGGCGACCCGCGCACGGCGACGATGGCTGCAGAGAAAGGCCTCACCCGTACCCAGGCAGGCATCCGCCTGGCTGTGGAGGAGCATCCCGATGCTTTCTTTGTATTCGGCAATGCACCTACGGCACTTATGGAACTCTGCGACCTGATACGTAAGGGCAAGGCACATCCGGCGGGCATTGTTGCCGCACCGGTAGGCTTTGTGCATGTGCAAGAGTCCAAACACATGGTGAAACCCTTTACGGAAATACCCAAGATTATCGTAGAAGGACGTAAGGGAGGCAGTAACTTAGCTGCCACGCTGGTGAACTCCGTGCTGTGCTACAACGATGCGGAGCAGTTGCGCCCGGGCAGGGATGTGTAAGTGAAAAAAGACATTCCATAACATTACTTGTTACGACCGATAACATTACTTGTTATGCCCCTTTACATTACTTGATATTTTCATAAGATTACCCGTTGAATGAAACACAGATTTATAATCATAGGAATGGATGACAACCGTTCCCCCTTCTTTCCACCGGAAGCACTGGCACAGATACGGAAGGGGAAGGTCTTCTCCGGTGGCATACGGCATAAGGAGATTGTCGGTCCTCTGCTGCCTGCCGGGGCCGAATGGATTTCCATCACCGTACCGCTGGACCGCGTCTTTTCCCGTTATGAAGAAATATTTGCCCGCTTCGAAGAGACGGCGACGGACGACTCCATCATTGTATTCGCTTCCGGCGACCCGTTGTTCTTCGGTTTTGCCAATACCATAAAGCGCAAGCTTCCCGGGGCAGACATTCTGCTCTATCCCGCTTTCAATTCCTTGCAGACATTGGCACACCGCCTCGTCATGCCGTATGACGACATGCGCACCGTCTCCCTGACAGGACGTCCCTGGCAGGAGTTCGACCGTGCCCTCATAGAGCGTGCCCCCAAAATAGGCATCCTCACCGACCGCGAACATACCCCGGCCACCATTGCCGCCCGCATGCTGGAATACGGGTACTCCCACTACACACTATACATCGGCGAGCATCTCGGCAATCCCGAAAAGGAACGCATACGCCGGATGACACCCCAGGAAGCGGTTTCCGGTGACTTCGAACATCCCAACTGCCTGCTGCTGGACAGCCATCCCGGACAATGCCGCACAAACTCCCTGCACGGCAGCGTACAAGCCCCGGACTTTCCAGTCCGTCCCTTCGGCATCCCCGATGAAGAGTTTGCACATCTTGACGGACGCGCCCGCATGATAACCAAGGCTCCCATCCGCCTGCTCACCCTGCAGGCATTGGAACTGAACCGCCGCCGCGTCTTCTGGGACATCGGTTTCTGTACCGGTTCCGTCTCCATCGAAGCCCGCCTGCAATTCCCGCATCTTACGGTTGTTTCGTTCGAGATACGTCCCGAAGGAGAAGAACTGATGCGCATCAACTCCCACCGTTTCGGTGCGCCGGGAATCACATCCTTAATCGGAGATTTCCTGCAAACTGATCTGGAACCTCTCCCCCGCCCCGACGCTGTCTTTATCGGCGGACACGGTGGAAAATTAGAAAATATACTGGTACGCCTGAAAGAAGTATTGCAGCCCAACGGTTGCATCGTCTTCAACTCCGTGTCCGAAAGTAGTAAAGAGCTATTTCGTCAAGGAGTTCATGCCGCAGGAATGACCTTACATTCCTCCCTGCGTATCATCATCAACAATTTTAACCCTATAGAAATAATGAAAGCAACGATATGAAAACAGCTATCCTTTTAGTAACAGGCAACAGCCTCAGCCTGGCCGAGACACTGCACCAAGAAATGAACGACTCCGAAATATTCACACTCGAACATTTTCCCGGTTGCACTTATATCTCATCCCTTTCCGATTTCATAGAAGAGAATTTCGACGAATATGATGCATTCATCTTCATTTGTGCCATGGGCATTTGTGTCCGCACCATTGCCCCCCATGTAAAAGATAAGCACACCGACCCGGCCGTGATCTGCGTGGACAGTATGGGGCGCAATGCCATATCCGTATTGTCCGGTCACATCGGGCAAGCCAATAAAATCACCCAAGATGTCGCCCACATCTTAGGGGCGAATCCCGTCATCAGTACCTTGAGCGACAATAGTGGATTATGGGCTCTTGACACCCTCGGACAAGAGTTCGGTTGGGAGGTTTTGGTAGGTATGTCGCACGCATACTATAAAAATATAGAACTCCTCGACGACGACGAAGAAGAAGAAAGCGATGAGGGGGAAGATTACAATGAAGAAGAAGAGTACGGCGAAGATGAGGATGAGGAGGAAGAGTACGACGAGGATGAGGAGGAAGAGTACGATGAAGATGAGGAGGAAATTGAGGATGATAACAGTATCATACTTCAAATGAGGGACGGTACCAATTACAACGAGAGAACCAAGGAATTCAACGTCATCATTAACCTCTTCGTCAACAAATACCGTACCGCCCTGTTACTCGAAATCCGCGATGAAGGTACTGACTACCTGGAACGTACCCGCCCCCAACACGTCGACGTCTATTACCATCGCAGCGACATGGATCTCAGCCAGTACAAACTGCTGATTATCGTCAGTCCCTTTATGTTCTTCGACCCCGCAATAGCCCACATACAGTTTATTCCTAAAATATTGCATGTCGGCCTCGGGCTCGCACTCGATCCCCCCGAATTCGAAGAACTATTCGTCAATCTCGTTGTAGGCGCACCCGGTAAAAACATCTGCGGGCAAGCCATCAAAGAAGTAGCCACCATCGATGTGAAACGCAACGTAGAAGTGATAAAAAAATTACAGAAACTGGTCGACGTCCGCTTCTATACGGCCGAAGAACTGAGCCAGGTAGAAGTTCCCAATCCCAGCACCACCGTACAAAAATACATGGGCACGCCCAGTGTATGCGAAGCAGCGGCCATACTCTCATCGCATCACGGTGTGCTATATGCCGAGAAATTCAAAGGCCTCAGCAATAAATCCACCTTCGCCATCGCCATCGAGAACGGATACCTGCGTCAAGGGCACATCGAAATCGTCGGCGCAGGTCCGGGTGATCCCGACCTTATCTCCGTGCGTGGAAGGCAAATGCTGGAGAAGGCAGATCTTATCCTCTACGCCGGCAGTCTCGTCCCCCGCGAACTGACATTCTGTGCCAAACCGGGTGCTACGGTACGCAGTTCGGCTTCCATGGACTTAGAAGAACAGTTTGCACTGATGAAGAAATTCTATGATGAAGGCAAATTCATCGTCCGCCTGCATACGGGCGATCCCTGCATCTACGGTGCCATTCAGGAACAGATGAACTATTTCGACCAGCATCACATGAGTTATCACATCACTCCGGGTATTTCTTCCTTCCAGGCTGCTGCCGCTGCACTGAAGTCTCAGTTTACCATTCCTGAGAAAGTGCAGAGTATCATCCTTACCCGCGGCGAAGGACGCACCCCCATGCCGGAACGCGAACAACTCCACCTGCTGGCACGCTCGCAAAGCACCATGTGTATCTTCCTCAGCGCCGGCATTGCCGAACAGGTACAGGAAGAGCTCTTACAAGAATATCCCGAAACCACCCCTGTTGCCGTTTGCTACCACCTTACCTGGAAAGACGAGCGCATCTATCGCGGAGAATTGAAGGACCTTGCAAAGATTGTGAAAGAGAACAACCTGACGCTCACTACTATGATTGTCGTAGGTGAAGCCATCGACAATCGCGAAGGCCTTTCCCGGCTCTACGCCCATGAGTTCAAACATCTCTTCCGTAAATAAGAAGGGAGTGATAAGGTGATAATGGGATAGGGTGATAATGGGATAACACTCCGTGATATATAATACAGCTACTTATCACTTTATCACCCTATCACATTATCACTTTTTGTTCAACTAAAACCTAAAAACAATGATATTAATATTAGGCGGAACCACCGAAGGACGTATCGCTGCCCGTACCCTTGAAGAATCTGGAAAACCATTTTACTACTCTACCAAAGGAGACGAGCAGGAAGTAACCATGCACCACGGTATCCGCCTGTATGGTGCCATGGACGAACTGGACTTGGAACACTGTTGCCGGGAACATAACATTCAATTACTGGTAGATGCCGCCCACCCCTTTGCCATACAACTGCACCAGACCGTAGAGAAAGTAGCTCATACCCTGAACCTGCTTGTCATCCGATTCGAACGTATTTATCCGCCACGCGATGAAGAACACATCACCTGGTGCGATGATTTTGAAGATGCCATCCGGCAAATCAGGAAAGAAGATATCTTCACCCTCCTGGCACTGACAGGCGTACAAAGCATTGCCAAGCTAAAGCCCCTCTGGCAGGAAAGTACCTGTTGCTACTTCCGTATCCTTAACCGTGAGAGCTCCCGCCGCCTGGCCAAACGTGAAGGTTTTCCCGAAAAATATCTGCATTACTACCATGCAGGCGAAGACGAACGCATCCTGTTACAGCGACTTCACCCCGAAGCCATATTAATAAAGGAAAGCGGACTTTCCGGAGGATTCAATGAAAAAGTGGAAGCTGCCCTTCAGGAAGGTATCCGCATTTTTGCAATCCGTCGTCCGCCAATGCCCGGAAGTTTTATGATAGTGAACGGTGAGCATGGTTTGCGCCGGATGATTGAAAAACATTTTCCAGATTTTTATCCTTTGCGTAGTGGTCTGACTACGGGTACTTGTGCAGCCGCAGCCGCTGTAGCTGCAACCTGGGATATTTTCAACGTTCAACGCCAGCCCCGACCCGCAGAATTCCCCGTTATTCTCCCTAACGGAGAAACCATTTATGTTCCCGTCGAAGAGCAAGAACTCTACCCGCATCCCAGCTGTGTGAACGATGACTGGATGCTGGAAGCAGATGCCACTGTCATCAAAGATGCAGGTGATGACCCCGATGTAACAAATGGCATGCAGATCAAGGCCAATGTTGCCGTGCCTTTCCGTTTTGACGATCCAACACCCGCAGAACTTGGTGCTGATGATTATACCGTTATCGTCTGTGGAGGCGAAGGTGTAGGCATTGTTACCTTATCGGGTTTAGGACTGGAAGTGGGAGGACCTGCCATCAACGTTACTCCCCGCAAAATGATTGAAAATAATGTAAAGGCATGCCTTCAACGACTTGGCATTTCCAAACAACCCAATCCATTTGCCGTCACTATTTCCGTGCCGGGTGGCGAAGAGATAGCCCGGCGGACTTTTAATCCCCGTCTGGGCATAGAAGGCGGTATTTCTATCATCGGAACTTCGGGTATCGTGAAGCCTTTCTCTTCCGAAGCATTTGTAGATTCCATCCGCAAATCTATGGAAGTAGGTCGAGCAACAGGAAGCCCGCGCATCGTCCTTAATTCGGGTGCAAAGAGTGAAAAGTATGTCCGGGGGTATTATCCCGAACTGCCTGCACAGGCATTTATTCATTACGGAAACTTCATTGGAGATACGATAAAGATTGCCGCAGATTTGGAAATCAAAGCGGTGACTTTGGGTATCATGATAGGAAAAGCCGTGAAGTTGGCAGAAGGCAATCTGGATACGCACAGCAAACAGGTGACGATGAATAAGGATTTCCTACGTGAAGTGGCCCTTTCTGCCGGATGCGGAGGGGAAACACTTGCAGTTATCGAAAAGATAACTTTAGCCCGTGAGCTATGGACATTGCTCTCTGCTGAAGATTTGCAAGCTTTTTGCTCTCGTTTGCTCGAACTGTGCCATCAATATTGTGACCCGTTGCTACCGGAAGGAGAACTGACGATTCTGCTCATTAGCGAAGAAGGGAAAATAATTACATAGAATAAAAAAACAAGTCTTACATGTAGTCTATCAGGCTGAAAGCCCTACGCTATATAATGAAAGCCCTTCAGGCTATATGCGAAACTTAAATTAAAAACCTCAAATATGAAACACCCTCAAATAATCCTCGTCACCGGCGCTTCTTCCGGTTTTGGAAGAGTCATTGCTACGCAGTTGGCTGCACAAGGACATATCGTTTATGGCTCCAGTCGGAAAGCAGTATCCAATAATCCCGGCTTCAAAATGTTGCAATTAGATATTACTGATCCTGCATCAGTATCCAATGCCATATCGACAATTCTGAAAGAGCAAGGCAGCATTGATGTACTTGTCAACAATGCCGGGATGGGTATCAGCGGAGCTATCGAACTCACTACCGAGGAAGAGATACAACGTCAGATGAATACGAATTTCACAGGTGCCGTCCGTATGTGTGCAGCAGTACTGCCTTTCATGCGCGAAGCCGGACACGGACGAATCATAAATATCAGTTCCATTGCAGGCGTCCTTGCCGTTCCCTTTCAGGCTTTTTACAGTGCGTCCAAGTTTGCGATTGAAGGGTATAGTGAAGCGCTTTATCAGGAAGTTAAGCCACTGGGTATACAAGTTTGCGTAGTCGAACCGGGAGATTTCCAGACTGGTTTCACAGCGCAGCGGCAAGTGAGCCAGACTTCCCTCTCCCATGCGCAATATGGGGAGAGTTTTGCAAAAGCCATGCGAAATGTAGAGTTGTCTGAAAACAATGGTTGCCGACCGGAAAAGTTAGGCAAAGCAATCTGCAAACTGGTAAATAGCCGCCGCCCTGCTTTCCGCACAAAGGTCGGTCCATGGGAACAAGTATTCTTTGCACGCATCAAGCCTATGCTGCCGTTTAGTCTGGTAGATTGGCTGATCAGGAAATTCTATTAAATGATAATCCGACTACATAATTGTATGTAATCATATAATTTATATCTTTGCGAGCAAATAAACATCACCCCCTTACAAGGTTCAAGTAATGAAACAGACTATTCTCACTATTTTCTTTGCAATCATAGCATTGGGAGCAAATGCCCAATCCCCTATCTCCTTTCAGGTAAAAGCCGGAGTCGGTACCTCCAACTTCTATGGAGAAAATGTAGAAAGTGATACACGCATCGCCTACAAAGTAGGTGTCGGCATGAACTATGAGCTCAACCGCACATGGGTAGTTCAACCGTCACTGAACTTTGTATCGATAGGTGCCCGTGAAGAAGTGGAATATGTAGGCAAAGTAAATATGAACGAGTTGTATATCCAGCTCCCCATCATGATGGCCGCCCGCCTCAACCTTGGAAAGAATTACAGTGCTTCCCTAAGTGCCGGTCCGTATATTGCCTATGGTGTAGGAGGAAAGACATCCGGTGAGATGGAGGAATATGATTACAGTAGTGAATACAACCCTAACAGAAGCTACAGATTCCGCATAGATACTTTCGGTAACCGGATAGATGACAAAATGGGAAACAAACGCTTCGACGCCGGCCTTATGTTCGGCCTCAACATCGAATATCACAAATTCATATTCGGAGCAGAGCTTCAATTAGGAATGATCAGGGTAAACGACCAGCTGGATAACCTATTGCAATCATCCGGTATTGAGAAATTCTCTCCCAAGAATCTCGCTTCGTTCTTCACCATAGGATACCGGTTCTGATTTACAACTGCTCCGCCTGCTTTCGTTTCATTTCATTCAGTACACTGCATGTCAACGGTATGGCAAGAATGAACGTTAGAAGATCAGCAGTAGCCTGACACATTTCCACACCCTGCAACCCCAGATAGTGAGGCAGAATAAAAATCAGCGGAATAAAGAACAATCCTTGGCGGGCAGAAGAAATAATGGTAGCCTTTACCGGTTTACGAATCGTCTGTAACATCATATTGCTCATCACAATCCATGAACCCAACGGAAAAGTAATGAACTGCCAACGCAAGGCAGCAGCACCTACTGCAATTACATCCGGGTCTCCCTTACGGAACAGAGAAACAATCTCTTCTGCAAATCCCATGCCTGCCAGTGCACACACCAGTAAGAAAATGAATCCCACCTTTACACAAAACCAGAATCCCTGACGGACACGCACATACAATCCTGCACCGTAATTGAAACCGCATACCGGCTGGAAACCTTGCCCAAAACCTATCAGAAATGCATTAATGAACATTGCGATACGGGTAACAATAGACATGCCTGCAATAGCCGCATCTCCATAAGCCCCGGCAGCCACATTCAGCAAAATAGTAGCTATACTCGCCAGCCCCTGACGGGCAAGCGAAGGAGTACCACCACCGATAATTTCCTTTATGAAAGCCAGTGAAGGCGTGAAGTTCTTGAAACGGATACGGATATTGCCCCCCTTTCTGCACATATACAACAACAGGGAGAAGCTACATATCTGACTGATGACCGTAGCCAACGCAGCACCCGATATACCCATATCGAAGACAAAAATCAGAATAGGGTCCAGTATCACATTAATCACCGCACCCGATACGATTCCTACCATCGCATACGCTGCATTTCCCTGGAAACGAATCTGATTGTTCAGTACTAACGAAGCAGTCATAAAAGGTGCACCCAGCAATATGATGCCCAGATATTTCTCCGTATAAGGCAGGATAGTAGGTGTAGAACCCAATGCAAGCGACAACGGGGTAAGGAAAATAAGTCCCACCACTGCCAGAAATATACCCATAAACAACGCCCAGAAGAAACCGGTAGCCGCCATCTTCTCTGCATTCCCAGTCTCCTGAGCACCGAGTTTCCGCGAAATATAGTTCCCCGAACCGTGTCCGAAGAAAAAGCCCACCGCCTGAATTATGGACATGACCGAGAACACAATACCTACAGCCGCCGTCGACTGGGTATTGATCTTCCCCACAAAGTACGTATCCGCCATATTATAGAATGACGTAACCAACATACTGATAATCGTAGGTACAGCCAATGATACTATCAGACGGGGCACCGGGGTGGTAGTCAGATAGAGATAATTATCTTTTGTCGAATGTCTCATAAAATTTTCACAATCTCTGCAAGCAGTTCATCAATGGTTTGCACAGTCACCGCTTCGCCGTTTACCGGGTGCAGTACAAAAGTACCGTCCCCTTTCAAATTTCCCGTTTCAATATAAACGTCCGACTCCACGTTTCGGTTTGCCAGAATACCATTTCTTTGCAAAGCTTTCCGCACCATAGCATATTTTTGTCCATGCCCGACAATACGGATCTGGGAAGTATACTCATTGTTCACCCGGAATAATCCTGTCTCCAGATCAAACACAATTCCTTTACGGGCAAAGAAACTACTGAGCGTTCCATCCAGTGAAAGGTCTTCGGGAGTTCCGATAGTCACCCCGTTCGCCTTATCCATCAACCAGATTTTATCCGCAATCTGCAAGGCAAGTTCCAGGTCATGGGTAGACAGGAAAATAGTCTTATCCGTCTGCCGGCTCAACTGATGGAGCAATTGCATCATTTCCACTTTACTCGGGAAATCAAGAAAGGCAGTAGGTTCGTCTAGGAAAATCACCGGAGTTTCCTGAGCCAGTGCCTTGGCAATCATCACTTTTTGTCGTTCACCATCACTCAGTGTATGCACCATGCGATGTGCCAGATGAGATATTCCGACCAGGTTGATAGCATGATCCACTACCTCTTTATCTTCTTTGGAGAGTGTTCCCCAGAAACCGGTATATGGACTGCGTCCCAGACCGATAAGTTCCACAGAAGTCATATTGCGGATGTCGCACTTCTCAGTCAGGACTACACTGATCACTTTTGAAAGTTGTTTGTCCGTATAAGAGCCAATCTCTTTTCCCTGTATACGTATTTCACCGGACAACTTCGGTTGAAATGCGGAAAGTGTACGCAACAATGTAGACTTCCCCACCCCGTTGGCACCCAACAGACAAGTCAACTCCCCGCTATTGATTCCGGCACAAATATCGCTTGCCAC
>ERZ1027237.1473-NODE-1473-length-11061-cov-10.136380_pt1 | contig 11061 bp, 10 predicted proteins | sample MGYA00519264_ERZ1027237 | MGnify/ENA primary metagenome ERZ1027237 (study PRJEB26926, sample SAMN06164640) | human gut metagenome | biome: ENVO:00009003; feature: ENVO:2100002; material: ENVO:00002003 | host: Homo sapiens | place: USA | collected 2012 ...
AAGAGACAGGTTATATACTGTTTATCACAAAGGAGAAAAGAAAAATATGCATATTATATTAAATCATTCTTCCATGGTTCCGATTTACGAACAGCTTATGGAGCAGATAAAGTCAGAGATTATCCAGTCTGTATTAAAAGAGGGAGAGGCACTTCCGTCTGTGAGGACGCTTGCAGGGGAACTTCGCATCAGCGCGCTGACTGTAAAGAAAGCTTATGACAAGTTAGAAGAGGAAGGCTTTGTTACGACTGTTCACGGAAAGGGAACATATGTGACTGCTTCGGATAAACAGCTTGCGTCGGAGGCGAGAAGAATTGCTGTGGAAGAGGACTTTGACAAAGCCATTGACCGGGCAGTGGCAATTGGGATGGAGAAAGAAGAAATCTTAGAGGTTGTAAAGCTCATACTTGATGAGAAATAGAAAGGCGAATTATGATAACAATGCAGAATGTCCGAAAAAAATATAAGGACTTTGAACTGGAACTATCCTTGGAAATACCAGAGGGGAGAATTACAGGGTTTGTAGGAAAAAACGGCGCAGGAAAAAGTACGGCAATTAAACTGATACTTGGACTGGTAAAGCCGGATGCTGGAAAGATTTGTGTGTTTGGTAACGAAGGTGGAGAGCTTCCGGCTGCGGTAAAGCAGAAAATCGGAGTATCTTTGACGGAAGCAGGCTTTAGTTCACAATTTACGGTGGAAGATGTCTGGCATATCCTTGCTAAAATGTATCCTGATTTCCAGAAGGATTTTTTTGACCAAAAATGTGAGGCTTTAAAGCTTCCACGGAAGAAGAAATTAAAAGAATTTTCCACAGGTATGAAAGCAAAACTGAGGGTGCTGACAGCAATCAGCCATAAAGCTGATTTGTTGATTTTAGATGAGCCGACCGCAGGGCTTGATGTGGAGGCAAGGAATGAAATCCTTGATTTGCTACGGGAATATATAGCGCAGGACGAGAAGCGCACAATATTGATTACATCGCACATTTCCACAGATTTGGAGTCACTTTGTGACGACATTTATCTCATTCATGACGGAAAAATCATTTTGCATGAGGACACAGATGTTATTTTAGAGCAGTATGGTATTTTGAAGGTGAATGAGGAACAATACAGGACATTAGACAAGACAGCAGTCATAAAAGTACAGAAAGAAACTTATGGTTATGCCTGCTTTACTAATGACAGAAGATTTTATCAGGAAAATTATCCGCAGATTGCGGTGGAGCAGGGCGGAATTGATGAATTAATTCTTATGATGACGGGAGGGTACAGATAATGGCAGGATTAGTAGAAAAAGATTTCCGGTTAATTTGGTGTAATAAACAGGCATTAATTTTCTTACTTATCATTGGAGTGGTAATAGGATTACAGAATGAAGCGGTTATCCTGGGGTGGTTGCCGTTTGCAATCAGTATTCTTCTGATAAATACAGTTACCTATGACGAGCTTGATAAAGGATATGGATTTTTGATGACTTTGCCGATTGATGCAGAAACGTATGTGAGGGAAAAATATTTTTTCTGTCTTACAGGAGGAATGGTTTCATGGCTTGTGGCAGCGGGACTTTACATGATCCTGGAAATGAAACAGCAGATGCCGGTAGACATGGCTTCCCAGATTCCTGTGGTATTGGTGTTTCTGCCGGTTACGGCATTGTTGATTGCATTGCTGATTCCGCTGCAGCTAGTATCCGGAGTAGAAAAGAGCAGAGTAGTCATTTCGGGGGCATGTGGTGTAATGGGAGCGTCTGTCATTGCATTTGCGGAGCTGGTAAAGACAAATGTATTAAGTGCCTTTTCATTTTTAAACCAGATGAATGGCTGGATACTTGCAGGAATTGCAGTGGTAGTGATAGTACTTCTCATACTGCTCTCTTATGCAATTAGTGTCCGGATTATGGAAAAGAAAGAATTTTAGAAAAAATATTTAAGCGGGACATTCATAAATAAAAGAGTGTCCCGCTTATTAACATATATTAGAAATTATCCCCATTCCAACCCCAGTTAGAAACAGCCTGATATTTTACATAGACATGATCCGGTGCGATGCCAAGAACATCTTTAAAAATGTTACATATCTGTCCAGTGAGCTTAGAAAAGGCAGATGGATTCTCATTGCCGTAAACGCTGACCTCGACCATAGCCACAGGCTCGGCATTGCTTCCTCTGAAGTAGAGCTTGTAGTCAGGTTCGAAGCCGACCATGAGCCAGCTTTCTGACTTGCCGGGAATTGTCTGGATAGCCTGGCCTAAACGGGTTTTGATTTCAGTTTCCTGTGCTTCTGTAAGAGAAGTGCTTATCTTAGAATTAATAAATGGCATATGTTACCTCATTTCTGCGCCGCAGGCGCGTGTATTCATGTGATGATTATAGCACTTTACATTTGTCAAAGAAACATATTAATCGTCAGCGCCTTCTTTGATGCCGTGGCGCTCTGCATATCCAGTCAGGATAAGTGTGAGCGCACCGTCGCCTGTTACATTGCAGGCTGTTCCGAAGCTGTCCTGAAGTGCAAATATTGTAAGCATAAGGGCAGTTCCAGTGTCGTTAAATCCAAGCACGCCGGTAATAAGTCCGAGCGAAGCCATAACTGTTCCGCCAGGTACGCCAGGTGCGCCGATTGCAAATATTCCGAGAAGCACGCAGAACAGAATCATAGTTCCGGCTGATGGAATAGAGCCATACAAAATCTTTGATACAGTCATGCAGAAAAATACCTCTGTCAGCACTGAGCCGCATAAATGTATATTTGCAAACAAAGGAATTCCAAATGAGACCATGTCCTTTCTCAAAACCTTTGATTTGCCGGCACACTGGAGTGCAACTGCGAGTGTGGCAGCAGATGACATTGTTCCAATTGATGTCAGGTATGCAGGACCGTAATGTCTGATTACTTCAATCGGGTTCTTCTTAGAATACAATCCTGCGATTGTGTAAAGCAGAGTCATCCAAATGTAATGTCCGATTAATACAATAATTATGATTTTCAGAAACACAGGAACCTGCTTTGTTATTGAACCTTCGTATGAGAGTCCGCAGAAAGTAAGTCCGATGAAAAATGGAAGAATCGGTATCATGATTCTTGAAACTATCGCAAGCACGATTTTCTGGAATTCTTCAAGAATATTTGAAATCAATTCTGCTTTTGTCCATGCGGCAGCAAGTCCGACCATAATTGAGAACACAAGTGCGCTCATAACAGGCATTATCTGCGGGATTGATAATTCAAAAACCGCAGCCGGAAGCTCTTTCAATCCATCAGCAGTAGAGGATATTGACAAATGTGGTATCAAAAGATATCCGGATGCTGTAGAGAAAAGTGCAGCACCAACTGATGATGTATATGCGATTGTAACTGCAATCAGAAGAAGCTTTGATGCATTTTTACCCATCTGAGTAATCGAAGGCGCAATAAATGCAATGATTATCAGCGGTATGCAGAAATTAATTATCTGATTGAGAATATATTTCAGAGTTACAACAATATTCAAAATGGCACGTGAAAATGAATTGCCATCAGTTGAACTTAACAGCAGTCCCACCAGGACGCCAGCAATAACGCCCACCAGCAATTTAAACGGCAGGCTGCGAAAAATACTATTTTTCTTCATTTAATAAATCTCCTTCATTGGTGTAGTTAATAAAAATTATAATATAGGCCGAGAAAAATAACAATGGAAAGGTTTGGGGGATTAGAGAAATAAAAGTGTAATTTAATTAAATTACGCATTGACAATTTAATTAAATGTGATATTATGAAAATGTAATTTAACTAAATTACAGAAAGGAGCTGCGATGAAAATACTGCAATTAAATGATGTAATTAAATTCACAATAGGAAAAAACCCTACAAGAATTAAAGAACAAGAAGTAAATGTATATTCATTAGAAGATTTTGAGAATGATTTATATGGCATAACTGCAGAGGGTGATAAATCAGAGTGCATTATTAATCTTATTAAATCTAAAGTAGCACCTGTATCCTTGGATAATCAGAATAAATGTATCACTTCCAATTTTTTAAAATGCGAATTTAATCAGCAGATACTTGATAAGTGGTACTTTTGTTATCAGTTTAATGAGGGAAAAGAATTTGAGCAGCAGATAGCAATGTTTCATCAGGGAACTACACTTAGCGTAAAGAAACTGAATATGAAGACAATTGGAGAATTAAAAATCAGATTACCAGATATACAGAAGCAGAGAAAGATAGGAGAGATATATAGACAGTCTCTGGTTCAAAACCGTTTGATGATAAAGCAGGCGGAAAATATAAAGAAATTAATACTTAATATTATAAGAAAGCTTGAGGAGGAATAAAACATGGCAGAGAGTAAAGATTTATTACAGGTATTGTGGAGTGGAGCAGATGTGCTTCGCGGAAAGATGGATGCTAATGAATATAAGACATATTTATTGGGATTAATCTTTTATAAATATTTATCAGATTCATATTTAGCAAAGGCATATGATTTGTTGAATGATGAGACTCCAGATAATTTACAGGAGGCACAGAAGCAATATGAGGAAGTAATGAATACCGAGGATGCTAATGATTTGATACAGGAATTAAGAGAGACTATGCATTACACACTTGATCCTGATATGACTTATGTAAGCATATTGAATGATGCTAAATCAAATGCATTTAACAGGGAAAAGTTACAGGCTGCATTTAACCGTATTCAGGAATCAGATGAATTATTTAACGGATTGTTTGCAGATGTAGATTTATATTCAAATAGATTAGGAACAGGGGATTTAAAGCAGAGTGCAACAATAGCAGAAGTAATAAAGGTTCTTGACGGAGCAGATCTGATTCATGCCAAAGGGGATGTCCTTGGAAATGCATATGAATATTTAATAGGACAGTTTGCCTCAGAAACAGGAAAAAAAGCAGGGGAATTCTATACTCCACATGGACCAGCGCAGATTCTATGTAGAATTGCAATGACAGGACAGGAAGATAAGAGAGGATTACAGGTGTATGATCCGTGTATGGGGTCTGGCTCGTTAATGCTTAGTTGTAGAAATTATTCAAAAGAGCCAGATTATATCAGATATTATGGACAGGAACTTATGCCATCAACTTACAACTTAGCTAGAATGAACATGTTTCTTCATAGAGTACATCCAGAAAATCAACATTTAAGAAATGGGGATACACTTGACGCAGATTGGCCTACTGATGAAGAAACAGAATTTGATGTTGTAACAATGAACCCACCTTATTCAGCTAAATGGTCAGCAGCAGAAGGCTTTAAGCAGGATGAGAGATTTATGGATTATGGTGGAAAGCTGGCACCTAAGTCAAAAGCAGATTATGCATTTTTACTCCATGGTTTTTATCATTTGAAACAAACAGGAACAATGGCAATTGTACTTCCTCATGGAGTGTTATTTAGAGGAGCTGCTGAAGGAACAATCAGAGAAACTTTATTACAAAATGGCTCAATATATGCAGTAATTGGTTTGCCAGCTAACATGTTTTACAATACGTCAATTCCGACATGTATAGTTGTTCTTAAAAAACATAGAGAAGGAAGAGATGTCCTTTTTATTGATGCTTCAAATCTTTATGAAAAAGAGAAAAAACAAAATGTAATGAATGAAGAACATATTGATAAAGTACTAGAGCTATACAATAACAGGAAAACAGTAGATAAATTAGCATATCTGGCTTCTTATGATGATATAAAGGCTAATGATTATAATCTGAACATTCCAAGGTATGTAGATACAAGTGAGGAAGAGGATGAGATAGATATAAAGTCGCTTATTGAAGATATAAAAGAGACAAATAAAGCAATTAACGAGAATAATGCTAATTTGGTAGATATGCTTGGAAATCTTACATTTAGTTCATCAGAGACAGAAACAGCAGTCAAGGAATTAATAGATATGCTCAAGGAGGTGTAAGGATGGGAAATACACCAAATATAAGATTTAAGGGATTTACTGATGATTGGGAACAGCGTAAGTTAGGTGACAATATTATTGAATATACGGAAAAGACTACTATAAATAATCAATATCCAGTTTTGACATCGTCCAGAAAAGGTATTTTCTTTCAAACTGAATATTATGATGGAAACCAAGTGGCATCAGCTGACAATACAGGATATAACATAGTGCCTTATGGATATTTTACATATCGTCATATGTCAGATGATGAAATCTTCCATTTTAACATCAATGATATAGCTGAAAATGGCATAGTTAGTACTCTTTATCCAGTTTTTACAACAGACGAAAATTTGGATTCAAGGTATCTTCAGTATCAGTTAAACTATGGAAGAGAGTTTGCAAAATATGCAATTCTTCAAAAACAAGGTGGTTCACGTACATATATGTACTTAAATAAACTAAAGAATCTTTATTTAATTGTTCCAAAATCTGTTAATGAGCAAAAGAGAATATCTGGATATTTCATGCAGTTAGATAACCTCATCACTCTTCATCAGCGTAAGTCATTTTTTATTTTTTCAATATGAAATGATTGGGAACAGCGTAAGTTGGGAGAGTTCTGCAATATTGTAACAGGAAAACTTGATGCTAATGCTATGGTCGAGGGCGGTAGATACGATTTTTACACTTCTGGAATACAAAAGTACAAGATTGATACAGCCGCTTTTGAAGGACCAGCAATCACGATTGCAGGAAATGGTGCGACTGTGGGATATATGCATTTGGCAGACGGACTGTTTAATGCATACCAAAGAACCTATGTTTTAAGCGACTTTTCAGCAGATAGACAGTATTTATATTCAGAAATTGGGCGAGAGCTACCCAAGAAAATAGCTGCGGAAGCAAGAACTGGAAACATCCCGTATATTGTTATGAATATGTTGACTGATTTGGAGATATCAGTACCTATAGCTGAAGAGCAACAGAAAATTGGAAAGTATTTCGGACAATTAGATTTCCTCATCACTCTTCATCGGCGTGCGTATTACAACGAGAAAGGAGAACTTACAAATGTACACAACGACAACTAATAACTCAATCCTATTCTGCGATTACTATAAGCAGTGGATTACAGTTTACAAAGAAGGCGCTATCCGTCCAGTCACTATGAACAAATACAACATGGCTCATCAATGGCTCGAAAAACTTATTCCTAATCTTACATTAGCTGAGCTTGACAGATTTGCATATCAGAAGCTCCTTAATGATTATGCACTATCGCATGAACGACAGACCACAATGGATTTCCACCATCATCTAAAATGCGCAATTCTTGATGCAGTTGATGAAGGACTTATAACGAGGGATCCTACAAGAAAGGCAATCATTAAAGGCAAAACGCCTAGAAAGAAGAAACCCAAATATCTTAATCAATATGAGCTTCACAAGTTATTAGATGATCTTGATTTAAGTTCAGAGGTTAATTTAGACTGGCTCATTCTATTGATTGCCAAGACAGGAATGCGTTTCTCGGAAGCATTAGCACTCACACCTAAAGATTTTGATTTGTCTCGTCAGATGCTTTCTGTTTCTAAGACATGGGATTACAAGAATCACACTGGCTTTCTCCCGACTAAGAATAAGTCTTCTGTTCGGAAAATCCCATTAGACTGGCAAACTGTTATGCAGTTTGCGGAGCTTGTAAAAAGGCTTCCTGAAGATGAGCCTATTTTTGTAAACGGAAGGATATATAATTCTACCATAAACAGTATTCTGGCAAGGCATTGTAAGGAAGTTGATATTCCAGAAATATCAATTCATGGGCTAAGGCACACTCACGCTTCACTTCTTTTATTTGCTGGTGTGTCAATTGCAAGCGTTGCACGCAGATTAGGTCACTCAAATATTACAACAACACAGAAGACATATTTACACATTATTCAAGAACTGGAAAGTAAAGATATAGATTTAATTATGAGGTCTCTATCTAACTTGAATTAATAATTTCAATACGCACGCTAATTATAGATAACGAAAGCTTGTAGCAAAAACTACAAGCTTTCTTCATCTAATTATACGATTAAAGGACTAATTTCTGGCATAAGATTTTCCTTAAATTCTCTGATAAGCATTATATTGAATTTCAATTTAGAAAGTGCATCAGGAGTGTTGGCTTTATATCCAGCATAATCAGCAAGCTCCTTTAACTTATTTCCGTTAGCAAGTTCCCCATCTTTATAATTATATGCCTCATATTTTACAGCATCAAATGGAACAAACCACCTCTTTGCAAACTTTTCTATTTCCGTATCTATTGCAGTATAACGCATCTTATTTATGATAACCGACATATCCTGCCCCATAAACTTAGCCTTATCCTGTTCAATCTCATTCAACACCTGCAGCAATAAATCACTCAGTATTGGATTATCATTTGAAAAATCTTTTACAATTTCCTTTAACTCTGAAAGTTTATGTTCAAATTCTTCATCGTTAAATTCCTTATCCTTTTGATCCAGAAAATCAACAAATCCTTGCAGTAATTCTACAATATATTCAAAATCAATTTTAAACTTATTATATGCCACCAAATCATAATCATCCCGGATTGGATCCTCCACAGTATCGTCTGGTGGATCTTTCCTTATTTCTTCCAAGACATTATTATAAACCGCTGCATAGTCCTCATATACCTGCTGACTAAATTCATATTGTTCCAACATCTGTGGTTCAAATGCTGAAAATGATTTCAAATGTGCATAATCATGGTCTAAATCTCTAAACAACTTGATAAATGTTTTTTTCTGTTTCTTAGATAATCCCATTACATCTGTTGGGGCAGGTGCGAATGTCCTTATTGTTTTTAAAGATAGAATGAAGTTACTGAGTATAGTATCCCAATCCTCTGCCATTGCCTGTCCTATACCGCCCTTAGAATATAAGACAAGTGCAGCATTTATCTTTTCCTTATATTCTTTTGGATTTCTAAATGTAACAATCTGACCGTATTCCTTATTCTGATCAAACAATCGATTCGTCCTTGAAAATGCCTGTATTAATCCCTGTGGACTCATAGGTGGTCTGTCAATAAATAATGTTGATAAGCATGGAGCATCAAAACCTGTAAGAAGTCTGTCAACAACTATAACAATATCTACCTGCTGTTCCCTGTCAGTGTAGTATTTCTGTTTTCTTGCTAATCTGTCATTCAAATTGTTATTATATATACCAATATTGTCTATTGCATATTTTGTTCCAAAAAGCTTATTATAATATGCTAAATATCTCTTCATTGAATCCTGATTAACTTGAGACGCCTCTTCATTTTCTGATACAGAAAAAGTGATTGCTACTTTAGGAAAATCTGGTAAGATTTTCTTTATTTCATCACTTATTTTAAGTTCATCTTCTCCTGCTTTTATTTTCAGAATCATATCATAATACTTCTGTGCAACTGCTATGGACTCAACCGTAAGCATAGCTTCATAGGTCTTTCCCCTTCCATTCTGCATTCCAAACTTAGCCAAAGATTGATTAATAATTATGTTCAGCACATTTCTCATATGATTCGTACTATGATAATATTTCTCTTCTTCATCCTTTGAAATATCCTTCGGACCAAGATTTTCTACATTAAATCCTAATACTGCCCCATCATGAATAGCTTCTTTTATAGTGTAACTATGAAGGCACGGACCATATAATTCTTCTGTAGTCTGTGGCAAATCACCTTTTTGCTCATATTTGTTTTCTTCAAATATAGGTGTTCCTGTAAATCCAAACCAAATAGAATTACTAAAAAATTTCTCTATATCTCTTTTGGTTTGTGGTGTAACTGCTCTATGACATTCATCTACAACAAATGCTACTTTGAGTGACTTTATTTTATTATATTCCCTCGTGCCCTCTTTAAGACGCCTGTTAATCATGACCTGCATTTTCTGACGTGTAGTTACAATCATCTGCCTGTTATCATCTGATAATTTTTTTATTAAGCTGCCAACATGTTCCGTATCATCAACCTCAATAGTATCATTGTTAGCATATGACTGGAACGCTCCTTTAGTCTGCATATCCAAGTCTTTTCTATCAATTAAAAAGATAGTTTTCTGTATCGATGGTATATCCATTAATAGATTTCTTGTAGCCTTATATGATGTCATTGTTTTTCCAGAGCCAGTTGTATGCCATATATATCCTGATTTTCCAGCTTTTGAAGCTTCCCGCATTGCCTCAATAGCATGAATCTGATATGGTCTTAGAATAAGCAGTTTCTTCTTGTCATTATCAAGAACTGTATATTTAGTTACCATCTCATGTGCTTCTGGAATTCTAAGTACCGCCTGTGCGAAATCAATGTAATTACATACTGGCACATTCTCTCTGTCAATCCATCCTGTGAGGAATTTTTTGTTCAATTCCGTATCTCTTGCTGCCGAAAAATATTTTGTATCAATAGCATTACTAACTATAAACATCTGCACATTTGAAAAAATGCCATGAAACTTTCCCTCTGCTATATATTTCTTTATCTGACGGTATCCATCCATATAGGAATGCTCTTTGTTTTTTAACTCAATATGAATTAATGGTATTCCGTTAATCAAGAGTGTTACGTCAAAGCGTCTGTTTCTTGCGTTCTCATCATTTTCCTCTTTAAACGCCTGATACTGGTTAATTACTTCATAAACGCTTGAACCACCTGCTACATGCTCGTTATTCATTACAACCAGATGTAGTGTTTCATTTCCTCTTTGAACATGAACATATACTTTTCCATTTTCTCCAACCAACCACTTTCCAGCATCATAGAATGAGGCATGTGACACATCGTTTTTCACTTTTGCAAACTCTGATTCGCTAAGCGGAATATCATCTAATTTAGCTTTATTATTCTGTTCAAGAATATATTGAAAGTTATTCCATAAATCCTCTTCTGTTCTAATATCTGGTCTGTATGTCCATTGAGATTCCCCACCGCAAAGCTGATCTATAAGCCTTTTTTCAATTACTGATTCTAATTCTGCCATAATCATTATCCTTTCTGTGGAAACATATTTTGCAACATAAATTTCTTTATTTCTTTTATTTCATCGCACTTACGTTGATGAAGAGTGATGAGAGTATCAAGGCTTGCAAAATACTCTCCA
>ERZ1027237.1503-NODE-1503-length-10893-cov-9.971951_pt1 | contig 10893 bp, 8 predicted proteins | sample MGYA00519264_ERZ1027237 | MGnify/ENA primary metagenome ERZ1027237 (study PRJEB26926, sample SAMN06164640) | human gut metagenome | biome: ENVO:00009003; feature: ENVO:2100002; material: ENVO:00002003 | host: Homo sapiens | place: USA | collected 2012 ...
TTCGTTGAATACCACTGTGCATGATTGATCCATCTCGCATGCGATAATAATATACTGGTTCTTCAATAATAGAAACTGTTTTGCTTTTGGATGTCACTCGGTAAATCGTTGCGTAATCCTCATATAACCTTCCATATGGAAACTTCAATTTATTCCATAATTCGCGTCGATAAAGTTTTCCACACGCCGAATGCCCGATTACTTGGAAAAGGAACATTCTTCTCATCGCTTCTTCCATTGCCACCTTTTCAACAGTTCCATTTTTTTCTGTATCTCTTGGCGTTTCTCCTGAAAACTCGAAGAGTTGTCCAATTGCAAGCTCCGAATGATTCTTCTCACAACTAGAAACCAACTTTTCTACGGCACTATGCGGAAGCAGATCATCACCATCCAAAAAAGTAAGATATTTTCCCCTCGCCTGCAGCATACCTGTATTCCGTGCATCTGAGAGACCTCCATTACTTTTATGTAAAGTGCAAATTCTTGTATCCCTCGTTGCCAATGCATCACACAGCTCGCCGCTATTATCCGTTGATCCATCATCCACCAGAACAATTTCCAAATTGGTATAGGACTGGTTCTGTACACTCTCTACGCATTCTTCCAGATATTTCTGAACGTTGTAGACGGGAATAATGACCGAAACCAGCGGCTTTTCTTTGCCCACGTCACAGAGTCTCCTTTCCTTTACCCAATGGAATTTTTACGACCCAATTTTCTTTTTTGTTGTCTGCATCCCGGTACGCCAGATACATGCCCAGCAGCAGGAAAGCCAGCGTATCGCCGCCGCGGAACTGAAGCAGAGAGGCCCCGCAGTAGGTAAACAGCGCCGCCACAAACGGATCGTGCAGCAGCTTCTTCTTTTCCATCCAGAGGAACCGGACGACCAGCGCCAGATACGCTGCCCCGCCCAGCCAGCCGCAGTCGATGAGGTTCTGCAGATAAACATTGTGGATATTATCTTCCCCATAGGCGAAGCCCGCCACGCCGGAAAGCGCTTTCATGCAGTTGCCCACACCACAGCCAAAGGGATAGGCCTTGCTTGTTTCAAGCGCGTAGGTCCACATTCGGATACGCCCCGCATTGCCCGCATCTTCCATGCCATGAAGGAAACGATTCAGCGAGCGCAGAACCAGCGACTCCAGAAGGCCGGACCCCCACAGAGCCGCGACCAGTGCAGCGCAGAGCACCAGCACCGTGATCCGCACCTTTCGTTCTTTCAGCCGCTTGAACTGCGGCAGCAAAAGCCAGAGGATCGCCGCAGCGGCGATCAGCATTCCCGCGCGGCTCCCATACAGGAACGAAAGCATCAGGTTCGCGCCTGCATACAGCCACTTCCAGCGGCTCCGGCAGAAGAAAAAAGCCAGCAGTCCCAGCCAGCTCGACTCAATGTTGGCCCCTCCGCCGATGATCATTTTCACGCCCCATGGGTGCGCCATTCTCTCCTTCCGGAGATAATCCAAAAATCCCTGATAGTAGATCAAATTTTTGATCAGGATCACGATCATCAGAATGCTTGCCGCGCCGGACACGATGTCCAGCCAGTCATCCTTGGAAAGGTCTGCGCCAAAATTTGCGCAGAGCACAACCAGATACAAGCCGAAGATGTAGTTCAGCAGCAGACTATTGACACCAAACTCGCTCCGATGAAGCAGAGAGACAGCCGCTGCATAGGCCACATACAGCAGGACCGGGCGGTTGACCCTCAGTTCTTTTTTTCTGCACAGAAACGGCAGAAACACAAGCGAAAACACATGGACCCATTTCAGCGAAGCACCGGAACCGATGGAGGCGAGGGTCAGGTTCTGAAAACAGGCCAACAGGAAAAGCGCTGTCAGCAGCCCCTTTTCCCAGCCGTGATCTCTCCGCAGCTTTTCCATTCAACTTCTCCTTTTATCTTGTTTTCCCTCTCCACTGCGTCCGGTCATACACAAAGCGCAGCAGCGGATAGCCTCCATAGGAAAGCAGCGCCGCCAGCCGCGCTTTTTTTCGGGCATTGGGGTCCCGCACCACCGCGCTGCGGCAGCGGACCACTTCCTTCCAGAGCAGTTTACGCTCCGGCTCGTGGGCCTTGTCCCGGATCTGGAACAGGATGTTGCAGACCGTACTGAGGTAGCGGCACTCCGCCGCCTGTTCCAACGGAGGGTGATCCCGCCGGACATTTTCCATCATCGCGTGGCAGTGTTCCACACCGTCCAGCTTCTTCGGGTCGAACGCCGCATTCTGGATGCTGGCAGCACGCTGAAAATAGTAGTAATCTACATTTCCGATCCATGCGACGCGGGCCGCCCGCTTCAGCACTTCGTACGCGACCGGGATATCCTCGTAAAGCTTTCCGACCGGGTAACGCAGCCCTTCGAACAGCTCCTTTTTATAAAGTTTCGTCGGGGTCGAGGTCTCCACGCCGTCCTGATAAAGCATCCGCCTCAGGCACGCTTCCGGGGTCAGGCTCTGGAAATTTTTCAGTTCTGCCGCGGGCTGCGACTGGACGCCCCTGCCCTCAAACACCTCTTCAAAGCAGCTGACGGCGATATCCGCATCGGCTTTTCTGAGCGCCCGATAGAGGTTTTCTACGTAGTAGGGCGACACCCAGTCGTCGCCGTCCACAAAGGCATAGTATTCCCCTTGGGCCGCATCCAGCGCCGCATTCCGGGCGTCAGACAGGCCGCCGTTCTTCTTGTGGATCACTGTGATTCGTGGGTCCTGTGCGGCATACCGGTCACATACTTTCCCGCAGCCATCGGTCGAGCCGTCGTCCACCAGAAAAATTTCCAGTTCCTTATAGCTCTGGCCCAACAGACTTTCCACACAGCGGTCCAGATATGCCTTTACATTATAGATGGGAACGATGACGCTGATGAGCGGTTCCATATCGGTTTCTCCTGTTATCCCAAAAGGCTTTGATAAAACACTTCCAGCTTTTTCGCTTCGACCGCAATATTAAAGCCTTTTTCGGTCATTTGCTGTTCCGTATTGCACCGCGTGGTCCGTTCCGCCGTTTCCAGCACTTTTTGTGCCCATTTCCGGGGCGGTTCGGACAAACTGATGAACTGCGTCGATTCCAGCAGTTTCGTTTCCTGTGAAATATCCGTCGAACAGATCAATGGCAGCGCGCAAGCCTGTGCCTCCACGCCCACCACAGGCAGCCCCTCATAACGGGACGGCAGAACGAACGCATCCATCGCCTGATAGTAGCGCTCGATCTTTCTGCGGTTGCCCAAAAAGAGGACCGCGTCCTGCAGCCCCCGGCGGTTCACTTTCCGGCGGATGACACTCTCCATCTCGCCCCGGCCGATCAGCATCAACACCGCCTCCGGCCGCTGGCGATGGATCTCCTCGAACACATCAATCAGGAACTCATGGTTTTTCTGGTAGCAGAAGCGGCCGATGTGGCCGACCACGAATTTGCCTTCCAGCCCCAGTTCCTTGCGCAGGGCTGCCCGCTTCTGGGCGTCGAAGGAGAACTTTTCCAGATCGATGGCATTGTTGAAGACCCGGAACTCCGAATCCCCGTAGAGCCAGCGCCCGGCGGATTCCGAACAGGCACAGAGCTGGGTGGGGTAAATTTTTGCAAACGGGCGGAGCAGATACTTGACGAAATTCTTCTTCGTTTCGCCCTTGCCCGCCACCGAGTGATTGTGCATGATGCGGTTGGGCACCCCGGTGCGCTGTGCTCCCCACAGAGAGAACACGCCCAGCGTATTCATGTGCGAATGGACGATCTGGTATTGATTTTTCCGGAACAGCTCCATGATTGCCCTTTCGTACTGGATCAGATGGGTATACCGCGGCACCAGATAGACATGCCCGCCCAACCGCTCGATCTCCTCCTGCTGGGGCACGGCAGAGCCTTCCAGCGCGAAGAAGTCAAACTGGACTTTGGAGCGGTCGATGTGGCGGTAATAGTTCATCACGACCATCTCGACGCCGCCATAATTCATATCTGTCATCATTTGGGCGACCCGAATCGGCGTACTCTCAGACACGTTTTTCCCTCACATTAAATCAATTCTTTCCGGCCGCAGTCCTCATACCAATCCCGGAAGCTTTCCTCCAAGGTATAGTGGAAGCGGTAGTCCGTTGCGGCCAGCTTTTTGCCGCAGATATTGGTGGAGACCATCAGCTTTTTCACGCGGGCCGGGTGGATGCCAACCTTTTTGCCGCCGATGGGCCCCAGCACCGCCGCCGCGAACAGCAGCAGCTTGCCGGGGATCAGCGGGACATAGGACTTCATCCCCGTGGCCGACTGCATCGCGGTGCAGATCTCCTCGATGGTATAGGCCGGCTCGAAGGTGCAGTTATAGAGGCCCACGCCGGGGAACGAGTGGTCGATCATCCGATACTTGAAGAAGCGGACCAGTTCCTTGACGTAGATGCAGGCTTTGATAGTGTCCTTCCGCCCGGCGTAGAAGAAATAGTGCTTCTTCTGGCCCTTGTACAGGCGGGTCATGTTGCCGTGCTCGCCCTTGCCGTAAACGATGCCGGGGCGGACGATGGTGAGCTCCCGCGCCGGGTCCTTTGCCTGCCAGATCTGGTGGATCTTTTCCGCCACCAGCTTGCTGATGCCGTAGGGCGTATTGGGCATGGGGATCGTTTCCTCGGTCTTCAGCTCCTCCGCCGCGCCGTAGGGGGCGATGGAGCTGGTGAACAGGATCTTCCGGATTCCGTACCGTTCCGCAAAGGCGGTCACATGCTCGGCACCGAGGATGTTCGTTTCAAAATAGGCTTCGTCCGGGTGGCCGGGCGTGCGGTGGACCGCCGCAAGGTTGAAGATCACGTCCTCTGCCGTCGGTGTAAAGTCCAGCGTGAGGGGCTGACGGACATCCGCGCGGATATACTCGACCCCTTCGTTTTTCTCCACGATGCCCGGTACGACGCCCTCTTCGCCGGGCATGACGAGATCCAGATCGTAGATCTTATCTCCCGGCCGGACACACTCCTGCCGCAGCAGGTGGATCAGGTGGGTCCCGATGAACCCCGACCCTCCAAAAATGATGTAGTTCATTTATTTTGCACCTTTTCCCGCAAACACGACCCATACGGTTTTGAAGAGGATGCGGATGTCCTCCCAAAGGGTCCAGTTGTCTATGTACTGCACATCCAGACGGACCACTTCCTCGAAGTCCTCGATGTTGCTCCGGCCGCTGACCTGCCACAGGCCGGTGATGCCCGGCTTCATGGAAAGGCGGCGCTTGTGGTGGCTCTCGTACTGGTTGTACTCATCCAGCGTAGGCGGGCGGGTGCCCACAAGGCTCATGGAACCGCAGAGAACATCAAAAAACTGCGGCAGTTCGTCGATACTGGTCTTTCGGATGAAGCGGCCCACCTTGGTGATGCGGGGATCGTCCTCCATTTTGAACATCAGGCCGTTCATTTCGTTCTGGGCCATCAGCTCCTTCTTCCGCTCCTCGGCGTCCACATACATGCTGCGCAGCTTGTGGATGTAGAACACACGGCCGTTCCGGCCCACGCGGCGCTGCTTGAAGATCAGCGGGCCGGGGCTTTCCAGCTTGAGCGGGATGGCCACGATGGCAATGATGGGGATGCTGATGATGCAGCCCACAAGGCCGCCGAAGATATCCAGCCCGCGCTTCAGGATCTGATCGTGGAGCTTGAGTTCCCCGGTGCCCATGGTGACCACATTGCCCCCGGCACAGCGGCTCAGCACTCGGCTCATCCGCACGGCGCTGGTCTCGCTGCAGCACGCCTCTTCGATCCGATCCAGAACCGGAAGCCGGAAATGGACCGTCAGGCCCATGCTCTCGATTTCCTCCAGATAAGGCACCAGCGTATTGCCGCTTTCCGTCGGGACATCGATGTAGATCTCATCCAGCGCCGCCTGACGGAGCCAGTCCATGAAGGTATCGTAATTGGCCTTGATTGCGACACCCTCGATCTCGCCCGTCACATCCTCGGCCACGGCTTCCAGCACCGCGATGCCGGTAAGCTGCTTCGACCAGTCCTTTCGGAGGTCTTGGATGATGCCCGGGGCCCGCTCCCGCGTCGTCACGATGCCGACCAGACTCCGAAACCCCTTGGTGTACTTCCAGCGGGTCAGCAGCTTTTTGAGCAGCGCATGGCTGCCGCACATCATAAAAATGTTGACGAAAGGCACTGCGATCAGGAAATAGCGCGAATCCAGCATGGTGGCCTTGGTCAGCGCCAAGCACGCCACATCCAACAGAGCCAGCAGCGTATTGAAACCGACCGCGATCTCCACTTCCCGCGTGCTGCTCCGGGTAACGATATTTTCGCTCTGGTCGAAAACGAAAAAGGTCAGAACGTAGGCGATGAACAGCATGACACAGGCTTCCAGCACCAGCCGCGGCTCCCGGAAGTCCGTCATCTTACCGAACAGGCCGTCCATGATCAGCCACGCCACCGCCACACTGGCCACCAGCGAGACAAAATCGGTCACAAACAGATATCCATATTGCAATTTTTCACGTCTTGCAATCATAAAAATTTCTTGCTCCTTACCGTTGTACCCTGCGGCGGCCTCGTTTCCGCCCGCTTTGTCCGGGTCCTTCCCGGCCCGCGGCACATGGATTTTTACACCAAACCCAGTTTATCCTATCTTTGTGATTTTAACATACTATGGAGTTGCTTTCAATAGATCGTGCCGAATTTTGTCCGTTTTGCCCGGCCGCAATTTTCCTGCACAGACAAAAAAGCTCCCCCTTCCACCGGTCACCCGGCAGGAGGGGGAGCAAAAGCCTTTTTAGAAGGTCAGGAACTCAATTAGCAGTTCTCAGCGAAGTACTTAATGGTACGGACCATCTGAGAGGTGTAGGAGTTCTCGTTGTCGTACCAAGACACGACCTGAACCTGATAGGTGTCGTCGTCGATCTTAGCGACCATGGTCTGAGTTGCATCGAACAGAGAGCCGTAACGCATACCGATGACATCGGAAGAAACGATCTGATCCTCGTTGTAGCCGAAGGACTCAGAAGCAGCAGCCTTCATAGCAGCGTTGATTGCTTCCTTGGTTACGTCCTTGCCCTTAACAACTGCGGTCAGGATGGTGGTAGAACCAGTCGGAACCGGAACTCTCTGTGCGGAACCGATCAGCTTGCCGTTCAGCTCCGGAATTACCAGGCCGATTGCCTTAGCAGCACCGGTGGAGTTCGGAACGATGTTTGCAGCACCTGCTCTTGCTCTTCTCAGGTCGCCCTTTCTGTGCGGACCATCCAGGATCATCTGATCGCCGGTGTAAGCGTGGATGGTGCTCATGATACCGCTCTGGATGGGAGCGTAGTCGTTCAGAGCCTTTGCCATGGGAGCCAGGCAGTTGGTGGTGCAGGATGCAGCGGAGATGATGGTGTCATCCTTGGTCAGAGTGTTCTCGTTTACGGAGAATACGATGGTTTTCAGATCGTTGCCGGCGGGAGCGGAAATAACAACCTTCTTTGCGCCTGCATCGATGTGAGCCTGGGACTTCTCCTTGGAGCAGTAGAAGCCGGTGCACTCGAGTACAACGTCAACACCGATCTTGCCCCAGGGCAGCTCAGCTGCCTTCGGCTCAGCGTAGATTGTGATCTTCTTGCCATCAACGATGATGCAGCCTTCGCCTGCCTCTACAGTGTGGAGACCCTGGCCGATTCTGCCGCAGTAACCGCCCTGAGCGGTGTCATACTTGAGAAGCTGTGCCAGCATCTTGGGGTCTGTCAGATCGTTGATTGCTACGATCTCATAGCCCTCAGCGCCGAACATCTGTCTGAAAGCCAGACGGCCGATACGACCAAAACCATTGATTGCTACTTTAACTGCCATTGGAATGTACCTCCTAATATTTTATGGTTCTATTATACACCATCCGGGCGCATTTTTCAAGTGCTTTGTCAGGAAAATAACTATTATTTTTCGGTGCATTTGCATTCTGCAAGGAAATCCATTGTTTCAAGTGTGCTTTTTGTGCAAAAGCGACAATTGCGGAGAATCTGAAAAAAGTGGTGTACAAATGGGAGAAAATATTGTATAATACATACATGTACAATAACACGGAGGGGTCATGATGCAGACAGAACAACAAAGGACGCAGCTGGCTGTGCTGCAGGATATTTTCAAACACTCCCATCAATATGTGTGGATCGCAGACCTGTCCTGCCAGGTGCTGTGGTGCAGCCATGACAGTCTGCCGGGGGCGTTCCGGGACCTGGACATTGGAAAGCTGCTCCGATCTCATCGGGGCATGCGGCTGTGCAGCGGCAGATATACCTGTACCCTGGAGGGGCTGACGTATTCCTACAGCCTGCTGCGGTATCCGGATCCGGAGGATCAGGCAAAGGATCTGCTGGTGATCCAGATGGCAGGAGAGGATGTATTTGCGGCATTCCTCCATGATGGCATGATCCGGGAGTTTTTAGAAAATCAGTCCGGCACCATCCGCCAGGCGGTATCCGGGATCACCGCAGTCAGCGGACAGCTTGCCCAGCGGCTCCGCATCAATCAGGATGAACCGGCTCGGGAGTTGTTGAATGTAGGTATCAGCAACTGCTTCCGGCTGCTGCGGAGTACGGCGCATACCACGGAGCTGCTCCGGTATGCGGAAGCGCCTGTGCAGCGTGTCCGCATTGACGTGTGCGCTTTTTTGCAGGAATTTGCCCAGGCATGTACGGAGCTGCTGCAGGGACATATGCAGGTGACTCTGGAGGACACAGAGCCGGTATACATTGTATCGGATCCGGAGCGTTTTTCTGCCTGCATCCAGTCCATGCTGCTGCTAAGCTGTGGCTCGGGTCCATGTGCCTCCCTGCGCATCCGTGCAGTGTGTCAGCGGGAGCAGCTTTGTATTTCCATGCTGCCGGCAGAAGCGGATGCACCGGAGGAGCCGGCACACCGGGTGCGGCATGACAAGCTGGAACCGCTGCATCCGGGAAATCCCCTGGATTCAGAGGCGTATCTGATCCGTCGGTATTGCAGCGTGTTCGGCGGCACACTGGAGCAAGGGGAGATGGGCTGGCAGCTGCGGCTGCCCCTGGCAAGCTCAGAGGATGCGGAACTGCTGGCTTGCTGCTCTCCCAAACTGGATTATGCAGGAAATCGGTTCTCCCGGCTTCAGATCAATCTGTCCCAGATTGCAGAATTTGATTTTTATTAAGGCAAAAAAGCGGTATCACCCCATTGGATGATACCGCTGCTTTTATTTCTCCTTGTTTGCCAGGGATGCCCGAATGAAGTCTGCGAACAGCTTCTGGGGCTTGTTGGGACGGGACTTGAATTCCGGGTGGAACTGTACGCCGATGAACCAGGGATGGTTTTTCAGCTCGATGATCTCCACCAGCCGCTCGTCCGGAGAGAGCCCAGCGATGGACAATCCCTTCTGGGTGAGCAGTTCCCGGTAGCTGTTGTTGAATTCCCAACGGTGCCGATGCCGCTCGTAGATCAGCGGATCCCCGTAAAGCTTTGCGCACAGGGAATCCGGTGCCAGCTTGCAGGGGTACAGACCCAGCCGCATGGTACCGCCCTTGTCGGTGATATCCTTCTGGTCGTCCATAATGTCGATGACGCAGTTCTTACCGTCCGGTGTGAATTCGGAGGAATTTGCATCGGCCAGACCAGCCACATTGCGTGCGAATTCTACCACCGCCATCTGCATGCCCAGGCAGATGCCAAAGAAGGGGATCTGATGCTCCCGTGCATAGCGGATCGCTTCGATCATGCCCTCAATGCCCCGGTCGCCAAAGCCGCCGGGTACGATGATGCCGTCACACATGTTCAGCATGCTGTCGGCGGTTTCCGCTGTGATCTCTTCAGAATTGATCCAGAGGATCTTCACGTTTGCATCATTGACGATGCCCCCGTGCCGCAGTGCCTCTGCAACGGACAGATATGCATCCGGCAGGGCAACGTACTTGCCCACCAGACCGATGGTCACTTCCTTGTGGGCATTCTTCTGCCGGTTCACCATTTCGATCCACTCGTGCAGATCCGGCTTGGGGTTGTCCAGATGCAGATGGTGGCATACAGCATTTGCAAGCCCCTCATTTTCCAGCATCAAAGGCACTTCATACAGGGAAGGCGCAGTGGTATTCTGGATGATATCCTCCCGGCGCACATTACAGAACAGGCTGATTTTTTCAGCCATCTCCTCCGGGATCTCCATTTCCGTGCGGCATACGATGATGTTAGGCTGGATACCCAGGGAGAGCAGTTCCTTGACGGAATGCTGCGTGGGCTTGCTCTTGAGTTCGCCCGAGCCGGGAATTTCAACGATCATGGGCACATGGATGAACAGGACGTTTTTCTTTCCTTGCTCGGCGGCCACCTGCCGGATGGCTTCGAGGAACGGCTGCGACTCGATATCGCCGACTGTGCCGCCGATTTCGGTGATAAGCACGTCGGATTTCCCATTGTCCATCTGGTAGATGCGGGATTTGATCTCGTCCGTAATATGCGGGATGATCTGCACGGTGCGGCCCAGATATCCGCCCTCGCGTTCGCGGCACAGGACGCTCCAATAGACCTTGCCTGCCGAGACGGAGCAGCCCGCCGTCAGGTTCTCGTCCGTGAAGCGCTCGTAATGGCCGAGATCGAGGTCCGTCTCCGCGCCGTCGTCGGTGACGAAGACTTCGCCATGCTGATACGGACTCATCGTGCCAGGGTCAACGTTCAGATACGGGTCAAATTTCTGGTTCTGCACGCGAAGCCCGCGCTGCTTCAGAAGCCTGCCGAGCGACGCGGCGCAGATGCCCTTGCCAAGGCCGGATACCACGCCGCCGGTAACGAAGATGTATTTAGTCATGGTTGCTGTTCCTCCTCTACTTGTATGTGGAAAGTATGCTTTGGGCTATAGTTATTCGGGTGACGCACCTGTCCATGGCCTGCTTTTCAATGAAGCGGTGCGCCTCCTTTTCCGTCATCTTCAGCTGCTCCATAAGCAGCCTGTCTCTT
>ERZ1027237.1511-NODE-1511-length-10858-cov-4.834768_pt1 | contig 10858 bp, 8 predicted proteins | sample MGYA00519264_ERZ1027237 | MGnify/ENA primary metagenome ERZ1027237 (study PRJEB26926, sample SAMN06164640) | human gut metagenome | biome: ENVO:00009003; feature: ENVO:2100002; material: ENVO:00002003 | host: Homo sapiens | place: USA | collected 2012 ...
CTCGGAGATGTGTATAAGAGACAGACTATATATATGAGACCGGTCAAAGGAAAGGACTTAGGAAGGTATAGGGTGAGCATATGGAACAGGAACTGCAGCTGGTGTGCAGGGCACAAAGTGGGGATACCGGTGCATTTGCACAATTATATGAAGGCGTTTATCAGGACTTGTATCGCTTTGCGTTATATGTGCTGAAGCATCCGCAGGATGCACAGGATGTGGTCAGTGATACCGTGATGGATGCATTTGCACAAATCGGGGAGCTTCGGAAATCAGAAGCGTTCCGGGCGTGGATATTCCGTATTTTAAGTAATAAGTGCAAACGGAAATTAAAAGAGTATGCGACCCGGCCGGAAGAGCTGACACCGGAGCTTTTAGAGCATCTGGGAAAATCCGGAATGGATGAGCATGCAGCAGTCCGGAGCCTGTTCTTTGAGCTGCCTTCCGAGGAACGAATGATTATCGCCATGCATTTATTCTGTGGGTATAGCAGTAAGGAAATCGGAAAACTGTTAGACCTTAACGAAAATACCGTCCGCTCAAAAGAGAGCCGGGGAATAAAGAAAATGGTGGAGAAATATTGGAAGTGAGAAACGGAAGATATGCAAAAAGTCTGGAAAACAACAGGAAATTCAGATGAGATGGAGGTGCCGGTATGAATGAACAGGAGATTTTAACCCAGTTAAGAAAAGCGGCGGAAGAGATAGAGATACCAGAGGCTCTGAAGCCGGAACAGATAGAAAAACAATTACAGGAACAGAAAGCAAAACAGCAGCAGGAAAATCAGCACTTGAAACCGAAAAAATCGAAGAAAATAATTCCATGGCGCAGACTTGGAAGTATGGTGGCAGTGCTGGCACTGGTAGTATGCAGCGGAATTTATATAACAGTGACCCGTGTTGATAAGAATTCCGGTACAGGGCAGACGGATTCCATAGCAATGACGGATACGCAGCAGACTGTGGGAGAAGCTGGTGAAACAGAGGAAGCGGAGCATGTGGATGTGGCTTCTCTTGGAACAATGTATCATCGTGCATCGGATTATAAGGAGGTATATCAGACTCTTCTTAAGGGGTATCAGCAGAACTGGATAGAAGGGGAAATGAGCGCAGAGACGAGCTATGCTGCATCGGGAGCAATGAATTCCGGCAGTGACAAATATTACTACAGTGATGGAACTGAGTACGGAAGTGCCGTTGCCGATTTGTCGGAGGGCAGCAAGGAAGGCGGAAAAGATTATTCTACGACAAATCTGCAGATGGAAGGTGTAGACGAGAGTGATATTGCTAAAATTGATGGCAGTTACATTTATACGGTAGAGGATAAATACATTGTTATAACGGATATCCAGGATGGAAAATTAGAAGAAGTAACACGATTTCTCCCGAAAGACTGTGGCGCAGCAGACCGGGTGATGGAAATTTATGTGGATGGAGACCAGCTGATTCTGGTTGTGCAGGGCTATGAGACATCCTTGGGCGAAAGCAGCAAAGCTGGCTCTGATAAGGAAAACAAAGATGAGGAAAACTCAGATGAAACATACTCAGATGAAGAAACTGCGGCATCAGAGGATAGCGCATTCTGGTATGAAATGAACGGAAAAAGTATCACACAGATTCAGGTATACAGTATCGTAGACCGTAAGAATCCGGAATTTGAAGGAAGATTAATTCAGGATGGTTATTATAATACTTCCAGGAAAATCGGAGATGTAGTCTATCTTTTTACGCAGTATAATATGACATCTGATGTGACGAGTTATGTGGAAAAGAAGCATGGTGTAGAAGACTTGAAGGAAGGAAATGGTGTCAGCAGTCTGGCGGAAGCTGTGATTCCGAAGGTAAATGGAGAAAAGGTTGCCGCCGGTGAAATTTATCTGCCGGAGTCATCAGGAGAAAGTGGTATACTGGTTTCTTCGCTGGATGTAAATAAGCCGGATAAAGTGCTGGACAGTAAGCTTGTAATCTCTGGATATGCCCAGACTTATATCAGCAAAGATGCCCTGTATTTATATGAGGAAGATTATGATGGAGCAATGATTACCAATATTGCAAAATTTGCACTGGATGAGGGCAGAATCAGTGGTGTGGCGGCAACGGCAGTAAGGGGTTATGTCAGAGATACCTTTGCAATCAATGCCAGTGATGGATATCTCAGGGTATTGACCACCGATTATAGTACAGAGGATGAGGTGAATGCACTTTATATTCTGGATGAGAACATGAAATTAACCGGACAGTTGACGGGCATTGCACCGGGAGAAGAAATCTATGCCGCCCGCTTTATGGGAAACACTGGTTACTTTGTAACCTACCGGAATACCGACCCGCTGTTTACCGTGGATTTATCTGACCCGGCAAAACCGGAAATTATCGGCGAACTCAAGGTGACCGGCTTCTCCGAATATCTGCATTTCTGGGATGATACACATTTGTTGGGCATCGGTTATGAATCTGATGAGAAGACCGGAAATATAGAAAACATTAAGCTTTCCATGTTTAATATAGAAAATCCGGGAGAAGTAACCGAAGAAGCAAAGCTTGTATTAAAGGATGTAGATTACAGCGAAGCATTATATGATTATAAGAGTGTCATCATTTCAAAAGATAAGAATTTAATCGGTCTGGTTTGTGAGGATTATAGCAGCAGCAGAACAAAGCAGACCTACCAGATATATTCCTATGAAAATGGAACCTTTAAGAAACAGGCAGAAATTCCGGGCATTAACGGAGTCAATTACGAGAATGTCCGTGGAATGTATAGTGGCAATGTATTTTACCTCTGGATTAATGATAACATTACATCCTATGACATGACCGATGGATTTAAAAAGATAAAGGAGCGGGAGTGATTCTTGCAAAACTTTCCCGATAGCTTTATAATGACAGTATATGTGCCGGGTGGTGGTATGAAAATATCATCACCCGGCAACTTATGCAGAATCGGTGACTGCGAAATGGAGAAATGATAAATAGGGATGTCTGTTTTCTTAATGCTTGTCAGGATGCAGTCTTCTGTTCGCCTGTAGACGAATACATTTGCGCAGGCTGTTAGGGGCTCTTAGAATTTTGGCAATACCAGGCAACGCTGGTACAGGGATGTACCAGCGAGGTGCAGAGGAACATGGATGTGACTTTGCACCGTTTGCCATATATAAAATAGCTTTTTCAAAATTCTTAGAGCCCCTTGCAGCTGGAGCAGTATTCGCTACAGGTGAACAAAAGGCGCATCCCGTCAAAGCAGTGGTAAGATATCCTTATTATCATTCTCCATTTCGCAGCAGCCATAACAACAAGTGCAAGGGAGAATAAACATGCAATATAGAGAAAATCCGGGAAACAAAGACCAGCTGTCCATCTTAGGCTATGGCTGCCTGCGTTATTCTAAGAAAGGAACCGCAATCGACCAGGAAAAGGCAGAGCGGGAGATGGCAGCGGCAGTGGAAGCCGGGGTCAATTATTTTGATACCGCATATACTTACGGTGGAAGTGAAGCATGCCTGGGAAAGTTCCTGGCAAAAGGCTATCGTGATAAAGTGAAGATTGCCACCAAGCTGCCGCATTATTATATTAAGGCAGAAGGTGATATGGAGCGGTATTTTAAGGAACAGTTAGAACGCCTTCAGACAGACCATGTGGAATATTATCTGATGCATATGCTGAATGATATTGCAGCATGGGAGCGGCTGACTGCACTTGGAATACAGGACTGGATTGCAGAGAAAAAGAAAAACGGTCAGATTGGAAATATCGGATTTTCTTTCCATGGCGGAGCCACCCAGTTTAAGAAAATCATAGATTCTTACGACTGGGATTTCTGCCAGATACAGTATAATTATATGGATGAACATACCCAGGCGGGAACTGAAGGTTTAAAATATGCTGCAGCGAAGGGACTTCCGGTGATTATCATGGAGCCGCTGCGGGGCGGCAGGCTGGTGAATGCACTGCCAAAGGCTGCCAAAGCCATATTTGCATCTGCAGAACCACATCGTTCCCCGGCAGAATGGGGACTCCGCTGGATATGGAACCATCCGGAGGTGACAGTAGTGCTTTCCGGAATGAATGATATTGCACAGGTAGAGGAAAATGTAAGGCTTGCATCGGATGCCACAGCAGATGCATTAACAGAGAAAGACCTGGAAATCTTTGAAAAGGTAAAGAAATCCATTAACCAGCATATGAAGGTACCTTGTACCGGCTGCGGCTACTGTATGCCATGCCCGCATGGAGTAGATATTCCAACCTGTTTTGCAGCATATAATACACGCTATACCGACAGCTTTTATTCCGGCATGAAGGCATATATTATGTGTACCACATTAAAAACCAATCCGACCAACGCTTCAAAATGCCGTCAGTGCGGAAAATGTGAGAAACACTGCCCACAGTCCATTGCCATCCGGCAGGAATTAAAACAGGTGGCAAAGAAGATGGAGAATCCGGTTTATAAGGTAGCAATGGCGATTTCGAAGCGCATTGGAAAGTATTAGAAAAAATATTATGAAATTTTGTAAAAAATAAAGGAAATTTGAAGGTGAACACAGAATTATAATAGCAGAGGTCGAATGACGTCCTCATAATGGTAAAGATGATGGCAGTGCATTTACATCATGAAATGGTGATGTGACAGGAAGGGAGAAGATAAGGATATGACAATTCGGGAACGGATGGAGCGCATGGAGCATGAGATGTTAAGCCCTTATGCAGCATTAAGCGAGAATTCCAAAGGACGGGATTATCCGGAGGCACCTTGTGATATACGTCCCGTATACCAGAGAGACAGAGACCGTATTCTCCACTGTAAGGCATTCCGCCGTCTGAAGAATAAGACGCAGGTGTTCTTAACACCGAAGGGTGACCATTATCGTACCCGTATGTCGCATACCTTAGAGGTATCACAGAATGCCAGAACCATTGCAAAGGCACTGCGGCTGAATGAAGATCTGGTGGAAGCCATTGCATTAGGGCATGATTTGGGACATACGCCATTTGGTCATGCCGGAGAGCGGGTGCTAAATGAACTTTGCTCCGGTGGTTTTAAACATAATAAACAGAGCGTACGTATCGTAGAGAAATTGGAAAAAGGCGGACAGGGACTGAATCTGACCTGGGAAGTGCGGGATGGCATTTTAAATCATCAGACCAGTACGATGCCACATACACTGGAAGGCAAAATCGTCCGTTTCTCCGATAAAATCGCCTATATTCATCATGATATCGATGATGCGGTGCGTGGAAAGATAATGGTGGAAGAAGATATTCCAATTGAGATACGGAAGGTATTGGGAAAGAATTCGGCAGACCGGCTGGATACACTGATTCATGATATTATAACCAACAGCATGGATAAGCCGGATATCATTATGTCCGATGAAATTTTCCAGGCAATGCAGGATTTACGGAAGTTCATGTTTGTAAGCGTATATACCAATCCCATTGCCAAAGGAGAAGAGACAAAGGCAGAAGGATTACTCAGCAAACTGTTTACATATTATATGGAACATCCGATGACGATGCCGGCACAGTATACCGATATGATTGCGGAAGGCGAAGAGGAAGAAAGGGTAGTATGTGATTATATCGCAGGAATGACCGACCAGTATGCAATTGCCAAATTCTCAGAATATTTTGTACCGAAGGCTTGGCAGGTGAATTAAGGAATGGCATATTATTCAGATGAATTAATAGAAGAAGTACGTTCCAGAAATGATATTGTAGATGTGATTTCCGGATATGTACGGTTGACAAAAAAAGGCAGCACGTATTTTGGACTGTGCCCCTTCCATAATGAAAAGACCGGTTCTTTTTCCGTATCACCGAATAAGCAGATGTATTACTGCTTTGGATGCGGAGCAGGCGGAAATGTATTTACCTTTCTGATGCAGTATGAGAACTTTTCATTCCCGGAAGCGATGGAGGCATTGGCAGAGCGTGCCGGAATCGAACTGCCGAAGCAGGAAATGAGTGCCCAGGCAAAGAAAGAAGCAGACAAACGCCAGATTCTGTTAGAGATTAACAAGGCAGCCGGCAAATATTATTATATGCTGCTGCGGAGCGAACACGGAAAACAGGCGTATGAATATTTTAAAAAGAGAGAATTATCGGATGCCACCATGCAGAAGTTTGGGCTTGGCTATTCGGATAAATACAGTGATGATTTGTACCGCTATTTAAGAAAGCTTGGATATGATGATGCAATCTTAAAGGAATCCGGTCTTGTGTCCATTGACGAAGTCCGGGGCGGACATGATAAATTCTGGAATCGTGCCATGTTTCCGATTATGGATGTGCATAATAAAGTAATCGGATTTGGTGGACGAGTCATGGGGGATGGCGAACCGAAGTATCTGAATTCGCCGGAGACCAAAATCTTTGATAAGAGCCGGAATCTGTATGCATTGAACTTTGCAAGACAGACCAAGAAACCGCAGATGCTCTTATGTGAAGGCTATATGGATGTAATTGCGCTGCATCAGGCAGGCTTTGACAATGCAGTGGCATCCTTAGGAACCGCGTTTACCAGTGGACATGCCAGTCTGCTGAAACGATATACGAAGGAGGTTTATCTTACCTTCGACAGCGATGGCGCCGGAATTAAGGCGGCACTTCGTGCAATCCCGATTTTAAAAGAAGTAGGGCTGACAGCCAAAGTCATCAACATGAAGCCGTACAAAGACCCGGATGAATTCATCAAGGCACTTGGAGCGGAAGAATACCAGAAGCGGATTGATGCGGCAGAAAACAGCTTTATGTTTGAAATCAGGATTTTAGAGCAGAACTATGATATGAAGGACCCGGAAGGAAAGACCGCATTCCAGACAGAAGTGGCAAAGAAACTGCTTGATTTTACCACGGAACTGGAACGGAACAATTATATGGAAGCCGTGGCGGATAAATATCATATGAGCTTTGAAGCACTCCGGAATCTGGTAAACCAGCTGGGCACCCAGGGAGGACTTGTAAAAGAGCGGACACCGCTTAAGAGTGGGCTGAATGAGAAGAAGCATAAGAAAGAGGACGGCATGAAGCAGTCCCAGAAATTGCTTTTGACCTGGCTTATAGAATATGATAATCTGTACGATAAAATCAAAGATATCATTACACCGGAAGATTTTACGGAAGACATTTTCCGTAAGGTGGCAGAGCTTCTCTACGAGCAGAAGAAGTCGGGTACTGTCAATCCGGCACAGATTATCAGTTTATTTGCAGAAGAAGAGGAACAGCGGGAAGTTGCAGAGCTCTTCCATGCGAGAATCCATGAAGTGGATTCTGCTGCAGAGCGGGATAAGGCGTTAAAAGAGACGATTCTGCGGGTGAAGGATAACAGCATCTCCTATCGTTCGGCACACTTAGAACCTACGGATATGCAGGGCTTGCAACAGCTTGTGGCAGATAAGAGAACCTTGCAGAATATGGAGAAAATGCATATTTCTATAGATTGAGGACAAAATACTATTTAGTCCCGTTTATATGACGAATCATGAGAGGATGAACAAGAAAATGGATGAAAAGATGGAAAAGACTACGAAAAAGACAACAAAAGCTGCAAAAAGTGCTCCGGCAGCAAAAGACGAAAAGATGAGCATTGAGGAGAAAAAAGCAAAATTGCAGGAAAAACTCCAGGAACTCCTTGCATTGGCAAAGAAGAAAAAGAACAGCCTTGAGTATCAGGAAATCAGCGAGTTCTTCAAGGACATGGAACTGGATGCAGATGAGTTTGAGAAAATCTTAGACTTCCTTGAGACCAATAACATTGATGTGCTTCGAATCATGGATGATGACGATATTGATGATGATATCATCTTAGATGACGAAGACGAGGTAGAGGTAGAAAAGATTGATTTATCGGTACCGGACGGCGTATCCATTGAGGATCCGGTCCGTATGTATTTAAAGGAAATCGGTAAAGTACCTCTTTTAAGTGCAGAAGAAGAAATCGAGCTGGCAAAGAGAATGGAATTAGGAGACCAGGAAGCAAAGAAACGTCTGGCAGAAGCCAACCTTCGTCTGGTGGTAAGTATTGCAAAACGTTATGTAGGACGTGGTATGTTATTCTTAGACCTGATTCAGGAAGGTAACTTAGGTCTGATTAAAGCCGTTGAGAAATTCGATTACCGGAAAGGCTATAAGTTCTCTACCTATGCAACATGGTGGATTCGTCAGGCAATCACAAGAGCCATTGCAGACCAGGCAAGAACCATCCGTATCCCGGTTCATATGGTTGAGACCATCAACAAACTGATCCGCGTTTCCAGACAGTTACTGCAGGAGTTGGGACGTGAACCGACCCCGGAAGAGATTGCAGCAGAAATGAATATGCCGGTAGACCGTGTACGTGAAATCTTAAAGATTTCCCAGGAGCCGGTTTCTTTAGAGACTCCAATCGGTGAAGAGGAAGATTCCCATTTAGGAGACTTCATTCAGGATGATAATGTACCGGTACCTGCTGATGCAGCAGCATTTACCCTGTTAAAAGAGCAGTTAGAGGAAGTGCTTGGAACACTGACCGAGCGGGAACAGAAGGTATTAACCCTTCGTTTTGGTCTGGAAGATGGACGTGCCCGTACACTGGAAGAAGTTGGAAAAGAATTCAATGTAACCAGGGAGCGTATCCGTCAGATTGAAGCAAAGGCACTCCGTAAACTGCGTCATCCAAGCAGAAGCCGCAAATTAAAGGACTATCTGGAGTAATATATGAATAAACTTTCAAAAAGAATGCAGGCAGTTGCAGCATTGGTTCAGAATACCACCTGCCTTGCAGATGTAGGATGTGACCATGGTTATGTTCCGATTTATCTGATTCAGTCAGAATGTATTGGGCATGCCATTGCAATGGATGTGAACCGGGGGCCGCTTCTTCGGGCAGAGGAGCATATCCGGGAAGTTCATTTAGAAGATTACATAGAAACCAGATTGTCCGATGGACTTACGGCACTGGCTCCATCTGAAGCCGATGGCGTGGTAATCGCCGGAATGGGTGGAGCGTTGACGAAACGGATTCTTGCAGAGCATCCGGAAGTCTGGAAGAAGATGAATAATCTTGTGTTACAGCCACAGTCTGAAATAGAAGAGGTACGCCGTTATATTTATGCGGAAGGCTTTCATATTGAAGAAGAAGATATGGTGGAAGAAGAAAGCAAATATTACGTGATGTTAAGATGTGTACCGGGAAAAGCAGCACCGTTGACGGATGTTGCTTTTCGTTATGGTGGATATTTATTACAGACAAAAAATGAAATATTAAAACAATATTTAATAAAACAGAGACAGCAGTTCTCGGAAATCTTAAAGAAACTTGAAATCCAGAAGCTTATGCCGGAGCAAACTGTATTGCAGAAACCAGAATTGCTGCAACAATCTGCAACGCAACAGGATGAATTGCAGCAGAAAGAAGATGGCAGTACAAGACGCTTTGAACGGCAGAAAGAACTGGAAGAGAAACTTGCAATGATAGAAGAAGCAGAGCGTATCATGGGAGAAAATATATGAAGTGTGAACAGATACGGGAAATATTAGAGACACTTGCTCCTGTAGCAATGGCCTGTGAATGGGATAATCCGGGATTTCAGGTCTGCAGATGGGAGAAAGAGATAAACAGTATCTATCTGGCGGTGGATGCAACCGATGAAGTAATTGCGGAAGCAAAAGAACTTAAGGCTGATATGATACTGACGCATCATCCGTTAATCTTTGGTGGAATAAAAAATATTCTTACTAGTGATTTTATCGGCAGAAGAATTTACGGACTGGCACAGCAGGATATGGTTTACTGTGCGATGCATACGAATTTTGATATCTGTGTCATGGCGGACCTTGCAGCAGATTACCTGGAACTAATGGAGACAGAACCATTGGAAGTAACCGGGGAGTGGCAGGGAAAATCCTGTGGTATCGGCAAAGTGGGAATGCTGCCAGAGGTGATAAGCCTAGGGGATTGCGGCAGGATTGTAAAAAGCCGGTTTCAGACAGAAGCGGTAAAAGTATTTGGTGATACCAGCCGCATGGTACAGCGTGCAGCAATTTGTCCCGGCTCCGGAAAGAGTGAAGTGGATGAAGCGATTGCAAAGGGTGCCCAGGTGTTGATAACAGGAGATATTGACCACCATACGGGAATCGACGCAGCAGCCAAAGGCTTAAGTATCTTAGATGCAGGACATTATGGATTGGAGCATATTTTTGTAACCTATATGGCAGAATATTTCAAGGAGAGATTACCGGAACTGAACATATACAGCCAGAAGTTACAATCTCCGTTTTCCTATATTGTATAAATAGTAATCAAAGAAATGGGGGACTACTATGGGAGAAGTTAAATGTAGAATTAATATTCATGGAAACGTAAGGGAGTATGTGCCGGAAACCACATACAAGCAGCTTGCCAAGGAATATCAGAAACAGTTTCCGGATGATATTGTCCTGGTGCTGGTGAACAATCGCCTGCGGGAGCTGCGTGAAAAGGCAGAATCAGGAAATCTTACCTTTATTACAACGGCAGACAAGGATGGCAGGAAAGCATACCGGAGAAGTACGGCGCTGCTGATGCAGAAGGCAGTGCATAATCTTTATGGGGAAGAAAAGATTACGGTCCGCATCATGCATTCCATTGCCCAGGGATATTATTGCGAACTGAAGCGGAATGAGGAAAAGAACGGAGCATCAGAGCAGGCAGAATGGGTAGCTGTCGATGAACAGATGTTAAGGGATTTAAAGCAGGAGATGCAGCGTCTGGTAGAAGCCGATTTTCCGATTGAAAAGCACAGTCTGCCGACGGCAGATGCAGTAGAACTCTTCCGGAGACTGGGAATGACCGATAAAGAAAGACTGTTCCGCTACCGGAGAAGCTCAAGGGTCAATAT
>ERZ1027237.1513-NODE-1513-length-10847-cov-5.086360_pt1 | contig 10847 bp, 10 predicted proteins | sample MGYA00519264_ERZ1027237 | MGnify/ENA primary metagenome ERZ1027237 (study PRJEB26926, sample SAMN06164640) | human gut metagenome | biome: ENVO:00009003; feature: ENVO:2100002; material: ENVO:00002003 | host: Homo sapiens | place: USA | collected 2012 ...
CGCGCACACCCTTCCTTACCGTCGCGGAAAATTTATCACTTTATCGACAGCCTCAAGCAGGGAACATTGCTGTTCCCTGCTTTTCAATGCTCTTATTCGCCCTTGGCCGCTTCGATGATAAGCTTGGTGCACAGGGAATAGCCCAGCTTGCCGCTATCCAGTACCAGATGGTAGTTATGGCTGTCGCCCCACTTTTTGCCGGTATAGTGGTTGTAATAGGTATGACGGCTGTTGTCCTTTTTGGCAATGATCTTCTGCAGCTCCGTCGCGTCCGTGCAGCCGGTAAGCTCGCTGGCCCGCACCGCCCGGTGCACCGCGTCGGCATGGATGAACACGTTCAGGCTCTCCATGCCCGCTTCCCGTAGGATCTCGTCAGCGCAGCGGCCCAGGATCACGCAGGGTCCCTCCTTGGCGAAATGGAGAATGACCGCCTTCTGCACATCGTGGATGGCATCCTGGGTGTCAGAAAAGGAGGCGTCCGCAAAGGAGCAGATGCTCTTGAAGAAGAAATTCGTGGAGGATACATCCTCCTGATCGTGCTCCACCATATCCGGATCAAATCCGCTGGTCTGGACTGTTGCCTTCAAAATATCCCGGTCATAGAACGGGATCCCCAGTTCCTTTGCCACCTGCTGGCCGATGGAATGGCCGCCTGCGCCGTATTCCCGGCTGATGGTAATGATCTTATCCATGGTACTCCCCCTCACAGGTCCCGTCTTTTGACAGGGCCGATACTCAGCGTGTCGAAAAAGTCTTTTCGCCCCGCTGAGCAAGTTTTCAGAACTTTATAAAAGTTCTGAAAACTTAGGATTTCAATGGCGCAGGACACCCTTCTTGGGTTTCCCGCGCACACCCTTCCTTACCGTCGCGGAGAATTTACCACTTTATCGACAGTCTCACTGATTGTATGTTATCACATTTTCTGCTTGCGTGCAATAAAATTCTGCTTCCAGGCCGTTTTTCTAAGATTTGTGCATTTCACGCTTGCATTTTTCCTGTTTTTATGGTATACATTGGTATGTTATGAGCTGTGAAACGGGAAAATAACCTGAAACGCCGCCGCAGAGAGGGTCGGTCACCGGCTGCAAGCCGACCTGCGGACGCCTGGTTTGGTTCGCCCCGGAGCTTCCATGGAGACATGGCGGTCACCCTCCGTTATCAGGGCACAAGTGTGCGCTTCGGCGCGAATTTGGGTGGTACCGCGGAAGTGAGCCTTTCGTCCCAATGTGGGACGGAGGGCTTTTTTGTTTTCCGCCGCCCCGATCCGATCATCCCATTCCATACAAAGGAGTTTTGCGTTTATGATGAAAGAACAACTGGAAGCCATCCGCAAGGGCGCTCTGGAAGCCATCGCCGGCACGAAGGCCGCGGCGGAACTGGACGCGCTGCGGGTGAAGTACCTGGGCAAAAAGGGTGAACTGACCGCCGTCCTCAAGCTGATGGGCAGTCTCTCTGCTGAGGAGCGCCCCGTCATGGGCCAGATGGCCAACGAGGTCCGCGCCGCCGTGGAAAAGGCCGTGGAGGCCCAGTCCGCCATTCTGGAAAAGGCCGCTCTGGAAGCCAAGCTGAAGGCCGAGACGCTGGACGTCACCATCCCCGGCAAGGAGGTGGCTCTGGGCCACAAGCACCCCATGTACACCGTGCTGGATGAGATCAAGCAGGTGTTCCTTGACATGGGCTTTGAGATCATGGACGGCCCGGAGATCGAGCTGGAAAGCTACAACTTCACCAAGCTCAACGCCCCGGAGTCCCACCCCTCCCGTGACTGGACGGACACCTTCTATCTCACTGAGGATTCCAAGATCCTCCTGCGGACCCAGACTTCTCCCATGCAGATCCGGGCCATGGAGGAGCACGGCGTACCCATCCGCATGATCTCCCCCGGCCGGGTGTACCGCAAGGACGAGGTGGACGCTACCCACTCCCCCATGTTCCATCAGATCGAGGGTCTGGTGGTGGACAAGGGCGTGACCATGGCGGACCTGAAGGGCACACTGAACGCCGTCATCAAGGCCATCTACGGTGCCAATTCCGTCACCCGGTTCCGTCCCCACCATTTCCCCTTCACCGAGCCCTCCTGCGAGGTAGACATCCAGTGCCACAAGTGCGGCGGCAAGGGCTGCCCCACCTGCAAGGGCGAGGGCTGGATCGAAGTGCTGGGCGCCGGCATGGTGCACCCCAAGGTGCTGCGCAACTGCGGCATTGATCCGGACGAGTATTCCGGCTTCGCCTTCGGCATGGGTCTGGAACGCTTCGCCATGGGCCACTTCAAGATCAGCGACCTGCGGCTGATCTTCGAAAACGACGAACGGTTCCTGCAGCAGTTCTGACCATCCTCGCCAAAATGGCACAGCCATTTTGTGCGAATTTTGCAGAGTGCCGCAGCGCACTCGCCGCAAGCGGCTCGCACGTTTGCACTCTGAGCGGTGTTTTTTGTGCCGTACACGCCGCCGCAAAAAACAATTACAGCTGATGTTTGCCGTGGCAAACATGCATCGACCGTACATCGACTGCGGCGTACCACCAGTGAGCGGATCTCACTGGCGAGGGGATACCTGATTCCCTTCGGAATAAAAGAGGAGGATAGACAATGATTCTTTCCCGTAAATGGTTAAATGAATTTGTAGATGTTTCCGACATCAGCGACCGAGAGTTTGACGAGGCCATGACCCTCTCCGGCTCCAAGGTGGAAACCGTCACGGCGCTGGATGAGTCCCTGAAAAATGTAGTGGTGGGCAAAATTTTGTCCATGGAAAAGCACCCTGACAGCGACCACATGTGGGTCTGCCAGATCGACGTGGGACAGGCGGAGCCTACCCAGATCGTCACCGGCGCATGGAATATCCATGTGGGCGATCTGGTGCCCGTGGCCCAGCACAAGTCCCTGCTCCCCAACGGCACGAAAATCGAAAAGGGCAAGCTCCGGGGCGTGGTGTCCAACGGGATGCTGTGCTCTCTGAAGGAGCTGAGCCTCACCGCCGAGCATGACTATCCCTACGCCGTCATCACCCCCGCCGCCCTGCTGAACGATTATAAGGCAATCGACCCCGAAAAGCCCTCCATCCCCGCCGACATCAAGGCCGGGGACAAGGTGTTCGGCCCCGTGGTCTGCGGCAAAGTGCTGGAATGTGAGGCCCAATCCTACGGCCTGTACCACACCACGCTGGACATCGGCGGTGCCACCGCCTCTCCCGACACCGCCTGCTCCAACCTCCACGCGGGCGATCTGGTGGCCTACAACACCAAGACCGATTCCATCTGCACGCTGGAGGATCTCCACGCGGAGCAGAAGGAGTTCCCCCACTGCATCGCCGATGGCATCTTCGTGCTGAACGAGGATGTGAAGCCCGGCGACGATATGGCCAAGGTCATCGGCGCGGACGATCATGTGGTGGAATTTGAGATCACCCCCAACCGGCCTGACTGCCTGTCCGTTATCGGCCTTGCACGGGAGGCCAGCGCCACCTTCGGCCGTCCCCTGAAGCTGCACACCCCTGAAGTGAAGGGCTGCGGCGGCTCCATTGCGGAGTTGGTGGACATCGACATTGAGGACGGCGATCTCTGCCCCCGGTACACCGCCCGGATGGTGAAGAACGTGAAGATCCAGCCCTCCCCCGCGTGGATGCGGGAACGGCTGCGGAACTCCGGCGTCCGCCCCATCAACAACATCGTGGACATCACCAACTACGTGATGCTGGAATACGGCCAGCCCATGCACGCCTTTGACTTCTCCTGCGTAGAGGGCGGCCACATCATCGTCCGCACCGCCCGGGAGGGCGAAACCATCCAGACCTTAGACGGCAACCAGCGGAAGCTGACCCCCTCCATGCTCTGCATCTGTGACGAGAACAAGCCCGTCTGCGTGGCCGGCGTCATGGGCGGTGCCAACAGCGAGATCGTGGGCGATACCGCCATGGTCCTCTTTGAGTCCGCCAACTTCAACGGCACCTCCATCCACCGCACCGCCGCCGCTCTGAATATGCGTACCGACGCTTCCTCCCGCTATGAAAAGGGCCTGGACCCCATGAACACCCTGAAAGCCGTGGAGCGGGCCTGCGAGCTGGTGGAGCTGCTGGGCGCCGGCGAAGTGGTGGAGGGCGTGATGGACGTCATCGCCAAGGACTCCAACCCCGTCACCGTGAAGCTGGAGCCGGAGAAGGTCAACGGCCTGCTGGGCACCGATGTTTCCCGTGAGGAAATGGTCCGGATTCTGGAAGCTCTGGACTTCAAGGTGGAGGGCGACACCATCCATGTTCCCTCCTGGCGGTCCGATGTGGAGCACTACTCCGACATCGCCGAGGAGGTAGCCCGGTTCTACGGCTACAACAACATCCCCGACACCCTCTCCAACGGTCTCACCGCCCGCCGTGGCCTCACGGATATCCAGCAGACGGAAAACCTGCTGGGCAGCGTGTGCCGCGCCGCCGGGTACGACGAGATCATCACCTACTCCTTCATCAGCCCCACCTATTATGATAAGATCGACCTGCCCAAGGATTCCCCCCTGCGGGATTCTCTGAAAATTCTGAACCCCCTGGGCGAGGACACCTCCATCATGCGTACCACCACCCTGCCCTCCATGCTGGAGATTCTGACCCGGAACTACAACTTCCGCAACAAGTCCGCCAAGCTCTACGAGCTGGGCCGAGTGTACTTCAAGCGGGCCGACGGCCTTGCCGACGAGCCCAAGGTCCTCACGTTGGGCGCTTACGGTGACAATATGGACTTCTTTGCCCTCAAGGGCGCTGTGGAGGCCGTTCTGAAGCAGCTGCGGATTGAAAACGTCCGGTTCCTGGCGGACAGCGAGAATCCCTCCTATCATCCCGGCCGCTGTGCCAAGGTTTTCAGTGGGGACCGTCTGCTGGGTGTCTTGGGCCAGGTCCATCCCCACGTGGCGGGCAACTACGGCGTGGACACCGAACTGTACGCCGCCGAGCTGCGGTTCGACGCCCTGTATGAGAGCAAAGGCGCACAGCCTGTGTACCAGCCCCTGCCTAAGTTCCCCGCTGTCACCCGGGACATCGCCGTGGTGTGCGACAAGGCCGTGACGGTTGGTGAGCTGGAGGACGCCATCCGCAAGGGGGCCAAAGGCCTGCTGAAGGACGTGGCCCTGTTCGACATCTACACCGGCACGGGCATCGCCCCCGGCAAGAAGAGTGTGGCCTTCAACCTGACCCTCCGGGCCGATGACCGGAGCCTCACCGCCGAAGAGGCGGACGCTGATGTGAAAAGCATCCTGACCGCTCTGGAGCAGGAATGCGGCGCGGTCCTACGGTAAATCGAACAGTTCCCTGCAATCAAGGCGGTGAGGTTTCTCGCCGCCTTGATTTTATTACCATTCTGTTACATTTCCTTTTTTCTCTTTACTTCCCCCCGAAAACCGAGTATACTAATTACAGTTTCGAAGGAAAGGTGGTGTCCGTATGGATGACTATACCCGCAAATTCAGTATTGTGGACGATAAGGATGTGGAGATTTATAACATTCTGACCACAGTCTATCAGGCACTGGAGGAAAAGGGGTATAACCCCATCAATCAGATCGTTGGCTACATTCTCTCTGAGGACCCCACCTACATTACCAATCACATGGGCGCCCGCACCCTGATCCGCAAGCTGGACCGGGACGAGCTGCTGCAGGTTCTGGTAAAAAAATATCTGGGACAGTAAATCAGCCGATCAAAGCATGGAGACGTTGTCTCCATGCTTTTTTTATGTGTGTAAACTGCCGAAATATCTTGAAAAGCCGTTGTTTTGGACTGATGGAAAAGATTGCCGCCATTCCAACGTTGACAAATTGGATAAAAGATGTTACAATTTGGTTACAATTTTTCCAAGGGAGTGTTTGCATGTCTGAAACAAAAACAGAAGGCTTGATTTATAAGGGCCATCCTCTGCGGCGGATCGACAACCTGATCTACTACGGAACGATGGCTGATCCATATATCGTCATGATGCAGATTCTGGAGAGCAAAAAGGAAAACGGCCTGGATATGGCTACCAAGGTTTCCCTGCAGCTTCAGTCCACGAATCCCAATGTGAAGGCACGGGACCGCGTGGTCAAGAAGGGTGAAAAGAGCAGCCTGTATGAGGCGATGGATTTCGCTTCCATCTGGTTGGAGCGGGCGTTAGCCGGCAAATAAGTCCCCCTACTCCCGCACTGACTGACACAAAGGAAAGGAAGCGTTTCAATGAAGCATCTGATGAAAAAGGCCGTGAAGGCCGCTGTTTTTGCTGCCCTCACCACTTTGGCGCTCACCGCCTTCGCCTCTGCCGAGGGAGAGATGGCCATTGGCGCCGGCTGCACCACCGGTACTTCCCTGCGTATGCGGTCCGAGCCCAACACCTCCTCCGACATCGTCACCACGCTGAACAAGTCTGTGGCCGTGGCCCTGCTGGATGACAGCGTCCCCGGCTGGTACAAGGTCAATTATAACGGCAGCACCGGCTATGTGTCCTCCGATTACCTTATCCTCGATCAGGACAACATCTTCACCACCTACGGCCGCGTGCCCGAGGGCACTGTGAACGTCCGGGCCGCCGCCACCACCGAGAGCGAGAGCCTGGCCACCATCGACGCCGGCACCGTAGTCACCGTCAACGGTCTGGTAAACGGCTGGTATGACGTTACCTGCCAATACGGCACGGAGGGCTATGTCCGCAGCGATCTGCTGGTACTGACCAGCAATGCCACCAGCGGCAAGGGCTCCTCTATCGTGGAAACCGCTCTGAGCCATCTGGGCACCCGCTATGTGTACGGCGGCGCCTCCGCCGGCGGCTTCGACTGCTCCGGCTTCACCATGTACATTTATAAGCAGTTCGGCTACAATCTCCCCCATTCCGCTACCAGCCAGTGGCTCAGCGGCATGGGCACCAAGATCTACAGCATTTCCGAATTGCAGCCCGGCGACCTGGTGTTCTTCAATGATCCCAGCCGCAACAAGGGCAAGGCCTGCTCCCACGCCGGCATCTACATCGGCAACGGCCAGCACGTGCACGCCTCTTCCTCCAGAAACGGCGGCGTCATCACCAGCGATCTGACCTCTGGCTACTACAATACATATTTCGTAGGCGGTCTCCGGCTGAGCTGACCCTATACAAAATTTTCGTTTTTTCGCCCCGGTACAGTTGTACCGGGGTGCTTTTTGCCTTTTTCCAGCAGAAAACGGGAAATTTCAGCAAAAACCTTGCCTTTTGGAAACAGGTCTGCTATATTCATACAAGTGTGAAAAATATGACAAAGGAGGCGGTCCCATGCCTGGAGGCAAGCACGTCTTAGGTCAGGGTAAAAACCGGATCTTCGGCACCGCCAAGGTGGGTGACCGGGGACAGATCGTGATCCCCCAGGAAGCCCGCCGGTTTTACGGCATCTCTCCGGGAGACACCCTGCTGATCCTCGGCAACGAGGCCAGCGGACTGGTCGTGACCCGGCCGGAGATCCTGAACGATCTGGCTGATGAAATTTTGGGAAAAGAGGAACACAAGACATGAAAATGGAATCCATGTACGAACAGCTGGGCGTCAGCGCGGCTGTCTATGAATACGGAGAGCGGATCATTGCGGAGCTGCGGGACCGGTTTGACGCCATCGACCAGACGGCGGAGTACAACCAGGCCAAGGTCCTGTCCGCCATGCAGAAGAATCGGGTAAATGCCACCCACTTCGCCGCCACCACCGGCTACGGCTACGATGACGAGGGCCGGGACAATCTGGAACGGGTCTATGCAGATGTGTTCCACACGGAGGCTGCGCTGGTGCGGCCTCAGATTACCTGCGGCACCCACGCCCTGACCGTAGCCCTGTCCGCCAATCTGCTGCCGGGAGACGAGCTGCTCTCCCCCGTGGGCGCACCCTATGACACCCTGGAGGAGGTCATCGGCATCCGGGAGAGCAAATGCTCTTTGAAGGAATACGGCGTTACCTACGCCCAGGCGGACCTGAAGGCCGACGGCACCTTCGACTACGATGCCATCCGTTCCAAGATCAACGAGCGCACCAAGCTCATCACCATCCAGCGCTCCAAGGGCTACGCCACCCGCCCAAGCTTCTCCGTGGAGCAGATCGGGGAGCTGATCCGCTTCTGCAAGGAGATCAAGCCTGACGTCAAGGTCATGGTGGACAACTGCTACGGCGAATTTGTGGAGCGTATTGAGCCTTCTGATATGGGGGCCGATATGGTGGTGGGCAGTCTCATCAAAAACCCCGGCGGCGGTCTGGCCCCCATCGGCGGCTACATCTGCGGCACCAAGGAGTGCGTGGAGCGGTGCGCTTACCGGCTGTCCGCCCCCGGTCTGGGGCAGGAGGTCGGCGCAAACCTGGGTCTGATGCCCGCTTTCTATCAGGGCTTGTTCCTGGCCCCCACTGTGGTATCCGGTGCATTGAAGGGTGCTGTCTTTGCCGCCAACGTCTATGAAAAGCTGGGCTTCGCCTGCGTCCCCAACGCCACGGAAAGCCGCCACGACATCATTCAGGCGGTGACGCTGGGCAGCCGGGAGGCTATGGTGGCCTTCTGCGGCGGTATTCAGGCTGCCGCACCGGTAGACAGCTATGTGACCCCGGAGCCTTGGGCCATGCCCGGCTATGATTCCGATGTCATCATGGCGGCAGGCGCTTTTGTCCAGGGCAGCAGCATTGAGCTGTCCGCCGACGGCCCCATCCGCGACCCTTACGCCGTCTATTTCCAGGGCGGTCTCACCTGGTATCACGCCAAGCTGGGCATCCTTATGAGCCTGCAAAAGCTGGTGGACGCCGGTATCGTGACTCTGTAAGTCCAATTCTAATTTTTCAATTTCAATAAGGAGACCTTTCCCATGTGGCTTTGGCTTTCCCTGACCGCCCTCCTGTGCTGGAGCGGCAGTGACCTCTTTTCTAAAATCGGCTGCCGGGACGGCAGCGACCGTTACAGTCACCTGAAAATGGTCATCGCCGTGGGCGTGGTGATGGGCCTTCACGCCGCCTTTGAGATCTTCGTAGGCGGCACGGCCATCAGCTGGTCCGTCATCTGGACCTACCTGCCGGTGTCCCTGCTGTATATCAGTTCCATGGCTTTGGGCTATCTGGGCCTGCGGTATATCGAGCTGTCCGTTTCTTCCCCCATCTGTAATTCCTCCGGCGCATTGGTGGCAGTGCTGACGCTGCTGTTCGTCGGCGGTGAGGATTACTCTCCTCTGGCCCTGTTGGCTATCGCGCTGGTGTGCACGGGTGCCATCGGTCTGGGTGTGGTGGATGCCACGGAGGACCCGGAGCTTCGTCTGGAACGGCAGAAGGCCAGCAACTATAAGTACGCCAAGAGCTTTCTCGCCCTGGCCCTCCCCGCAGCCTACTGTCTGCTGGACGCCGCCGGCACCTTTGCCGACAACCGGGTGCTGGAGATCCTGACGGACCGCTACATGAACGCCGGTATGTTCGCCACGCTGAGAGAATGTGCCGATCAGGCGGCGGCCTCCGCCAACTGCGCATACGAGTTGACGTTCCTTGCCGCAGCAGCATTCTGCTTCATCTATGTGGTGGTCATCAAGAAGGATCGGCTGGTTCCCAAAATGGAGGCCCCCAAGTACTTTGGTGCCATCTGCGAAACTGCCGGTCAGTTCGCCTATATCTACGCCATTTCTGACACCGCCCATCTGGCCATGTCCGCTCCCATCATTTCCTCCTACTGTGCCGCCTCCGTGCTGTGGAGCCGCATCTTCCTGAAGGAAAAGCTCTCCTGGAAGCACTATACTATGATTTGTCTGGTGGTCATCGGCATCGCCATCATGGGCTTCTTCGACCTGTAAGCCCACTGTATATGACAAAAACCCCCGCCGCTCACATGAGCGGCGGGGGTCTTTATCAGGCACGTTCAGGTGTGGATTCAAGCGCGGGGTAAGGCCCGATCCAGCTTTTCCAGAAAAAAGGCCAGCAGGAATCCGGCGGCGCAGCAGAGCAGCGACGCCACTGCCTCGCCCACGCTGTCATACCGGATGGGAACGATCACCAGTGTGGAGGCCGCCACGATGCCCAAGATCCCGTGGAAGGTTACGGCGTAATGGGTTTGCAGCAGCCAGGTGACGCCCCGGGCCAACAGCAGCATGGTCAGCAGCATCCCCGGCAGGCAGGCGGACAGGGTCAGCAGCCGCATTTCCGCAAGGCTGTTCAGCAGCGGCTCGTACAGCCCAAGCGCCATCATAATGGAGGAGCTGGTCAGCCCCGGCAGCACCACGCTGGCACCCCAGAGCGCGCCGCAGAAGTTGTACCAGCCAAAGTTCGGCGTCACCGACACGCGAAGCACATGGCGCACATAGAAAAGCGACAGAAACACCGATAGGGCGCAGACGCCGCAGGCGATCCACGCCGCCCGGCCATGGCCCTCCTTTCCCGCCTCCCGCCAGAGGGCAGGAAACGTCCCGGCAATGAGGCCGATAAAGAGCCAGATGGTAGCGGCGTCCGACAGAGCATACGCGGCGCTGATCCCCTTGGCGAGACCCAGAAAGCCCACGGCCCAGCCAATCCCCAAGGGAAGGAAAATGTGCCAGTATTTCCGGATGCCCCGTCCGGGATGGGCCAGTGTCTCCATCATAGGGCGGTATACGTCGAACACCACGGCCAGCACGCCACCGGAGACGCCGGGCAGGATCGCCCCCGCGCCGATCAGCGCACCGCACAGCAGATCCCGCAGCCAGCGCGCCCGATCCGCCTGCTTATATGGGTCCGTCATATTCCACCTCCTCACTCAAACTGTATACAGGGTATCATATCAGCATTCCCCGTTCCGCGCAATCCGAAACTGTAAACGATTTGAGAATTTTGGTGATTTTTGAAGATTTGGCCCATAAACTGTCTCTTATACACATCTGACGCTGCCGACGA
>ERZ1027237.1523-NODE-1523-length-10816-cov-4.942756_pt1 | contig 10816 bp, 13 predicted proteins | sample MGYA00519264_ERZ1027237 | MGnify/ENA primary metagenome ERZ1027237 (study PRJEB26926, sample SAMN06164640) | human gut metagenome | biome: ENVO:00009003; feature: ENVO:2100002; material: ENVO:00002003 | host: Homo sapiens | place: USA | collected 2012 ...
CGAGATGCAGCGTAGTCTCGTGGGCTCGGAGATGTGTATAAGAGACAGCGGTAACAAGGTGGATATCCATGGAAACCGGAAAATAATTCTGAACGGACCATGAATTTTTAACGGTTTTCCTTGAATTTTACAGTCCGCTTCTCTATAATATAAAAATGAATGCCTATAACCCGCAGAGAGGTGAGTTGGAGCGATGAATGTAACGTTCGCGCAGGTCAGCGGCTGGGTCGTCCGGTATCTGCTGACCATTCGGATTTCAGATATATTGGATATTGCCATCATGGCATTTGTCCTCTATAAAATTTTCACACTGGTGCAGAGCACCAAGGCGGCCAGTCTGGTAAAGGGACTGCTGATCTTTTTGGCGGCGCTGGTGCTGTCCTCTGCCCTGCATCTGAACGGGATCAATTACATCATGACCCGCATGGTCAATCTGGGCCTGCTGGCCCTCATCATTCTGTTCCAGCCGGAGATCCGCCGGGTACTGGAGCAGGTGGGCAGCCGCCGTCTGGTGGCTTTCTTCATCCATGAGGAATCCGCCAGCACGATGGAACAGGCCATCGGACAGACGGTGCTGGCATGCACGGAAATGTCCCAGAGCCGCACCGGCGCCCTCATCGTCTTTGAGCGGGAGATCCTGCTGGACGATATGGTCCGCAGCGGCACGGTGCTGGACGCGGCAGTGTCCGCCGAGCTGCTGAAAAACATTTTCTTCGTGAAGGCCCCCATGCATGACGGCGCGGTGATCGTGCGCCATGGGCGGGTGCTGGGCGCTGGCTGTATGCTGCCCCTGAGCAAGAACGTGAACCTCTCCCGCGACTTGGGTATGCGCCATCGGGCCGGTATCGGTATGAGTGAAAACTCCGACGCCGTGGTGGTCATCGTCTCCGAGGAGACCGGCTCCATTTCCGTGGCCATCGGCGGAATGCTCAAGCGGCATCTCAAGCCGGAGACGCTGGAAAATCTCCTGCGGAACGAATTGCTTCCCCGGGAGGAAGACAGCGAGGACCGTCTGAAGTTCAACCTGCTGAACCTCCTGCGGAGCAAAAAGAATGGAGGCGAGGAAGATGCGTAAGACACAGAATCCGCGGAATATCCTGTATCTGGTCCTATCCATCGTGATCGCCGCCGGTATCTGGTACTATGTGGACGAATTCAACGGCCGGGTGGTGACCCAGACCGTTACGGGGATCCCCATTGAGTATATCAATCAGGACGCACTGGCAGACAATGGGCTGATGCTGGCGGAAGGCGAGGACAGCGGTACCAGCACCACCATCGACATCACCTTTAAGGGAAACCGGCGGCACATTGTTCAACTGGATCGTTCCAAGATCCGGGTAACGGCCAATCTGGCCAGTATCACGGAGGCAGGCGTCCAGAGCGTGAAGCCGGATCTGACCTATACGGACCGAAAATTCAACTCCGGCAATACCTCGGTAGAGGAGCAGAGCCTCTATATGGCCACGGTCAATATCTGCGAACTGAGCCATAAGGAAGTGGAGCTGCGCTGCGAGCTCACCGGCAATGTGGCGGAGGGCTATTCCGCCGGTAAGGTCCAGCTTTCTCAGACCAGTATCGCCGTCCGGGGCCAGGAAGAGGAAATTGCCAAGGTCAGCTATGCCAAGGTGATTTTTGACATCGGCAAGAATACCAAGGAGACCGTCACGGCGGATCTGGATTATCAGTTCTATGATGAGGACGGCCAGGTGCTGAACCTCTCCGGCATCCATGCCGAGGCGGGTCAGATCCAGGCGACTCTGCCGGTGTACGTCACCAAGGAGCTGAAGCTGACGGTGGACTTCAAGGAAGCCCCCGGCGCACAGCTGGCGGACATGATCTGGGCCATCAAGCCGGAGAGCGTTGTGGTTTCCGGTGACGCCTCTGTTCTGAACGATATGGATTCCATTGTGCTGGACAGCTTTGATCTGCTCAGCGTGACCACGGAAAGCACCAGCCACAGCTACGCCATTCTGGTGCCGGACGGCTGCGAGAATCTCAGCGGCGTGACCCGGGCCACACTGGAGATCGGCTATCCGGATAAGACGGTGGCGGATGTGACCACTCACAACATCCGGGTGGAAAACGCCTCGGCCAGTCGGAACGTGGAGCTTCTGACACAGGAACTCTCCGTGCGGATCTTCGGCACAGCGGCGGAGATGGAGGGCATCACCGGCGAAGATGTGGCGGTGGTGGCGGATCTCAGCGATTACGCGGTGGCCTCCGGCACCTATATGATCCCGGCTCAGGTCCGGGTGGGAGACGGAAAGACCATCGGCGTTTCCGGGACCTATCAGATTCAGGTCCGTATTCCCGAATCCTGAACCGGCGCGGCCCACAGCATTTGACAGAAAATTAGGAGCGATACCATGACACAGATTGCAACAGTTGAAAGAATTTTGGACGATACCCACGCGGAGATCTCCGTTCCCCGGAAGTCCGCCTGCGGCCATGACTGCGAGGAGTGTGCGGGCTGCGGCGTCAGCGGCGTTTCCGTTTACGTCAAGGCACTGAACACCGTCGGCGCCCGGCCAGGTCAGAAGGTGGTGGTGGAGAGCGACACGAAGAAAATGCTCAAGATCGTCAGCTTTGTTTACCTGATCCCGGTGATCCTGTTTCTGGCGGGATACCTGATCATGCTGGCCTGCAACACCAGCGTGGCGGTGCAGTATACCGCGGCAGTGGCCGGAGCCGTGCTGGGAATTTTGCTGGCTATCTGGTATGACCGCCGGGTGAAGGCCCGGGGCGGGCTGTCCTTTACCATCGTGCGGGTGTTCTGATGTTTGGATATGTGCGGCCCTCCGTCCGGGATCTGCCGGAGGAGGAACTGGACCGGTTCCGCGCCATGTACTGCGGACTGTGCCACACCCTGTCCCGGCGGTACGGACAAGCTGCCCGCTTCATCCTGAACTACGATTTTACCTATCTTGCTATCCTGCTGTCCGATGGGACGGCAGGGGCGCAGGGAGCCGGGCGGTGCTATACCAGTCCGATCAAAAAACGGCCCTTTTTAGAGCCTACCGCCGCTATGGAGCTGGCGGCGGACGAGAGCGTGATCTTAGCCTACTGGCAGCTGCGGGACGGCGTGGAGGATCACGCTTGGGCCTCCGGCCTGAAATACCGGGCAGGCGCCCGTCTGCTGGAATCCGCTTACAAACGGGCGGCGGCCCTTCGACCGGAATTCGATCAGGCAGTGCGCCGCCAGCTTCAGCTCCTGAGCGCATTGGAGCAGGCAAAGGACCCGTCTATGGACAGAGCCGCCGACAGCTTTGCCATACTGCTTTCCAGCGCTGCGAAGGAGCTGATGGACCCCGTCCGAAAGCGGATCATGGAGCAGATTCTGTATCATCTGGGCCGCTGGATCTACCTGATCGACGGGGCGGACGATTTGAAAAAAGATGCGGAGAGCGGCAATTATAATCCGGTAGCTCTGCGGTACGGATTGACGGACGGCACATGGACGCCGGAGAGCCGCAGGGACTTTGCCACGACCCTGGACCATTCCATCCACCAGATGGCCGCAGCCTTTGAGCTGTGGGATTTCGGCGTGTGGACGCCGGTCCTGCAGTCCACCTTTTACGGAGGGCTGTTTCAGGTGGGAAAAGCCGTGCTGGACGGCAGATTCCATCGCCCCAGCAGAAAGAATATCAGAGAGATTGAGGAAACCGAATGAACGATCCATACGAGGTCCTGGGAGTTCCCCGGACCGCCACCGATGAGGAAATCAAAAAGGCTTACCGGAATCTGGCCCGGAAATATCATCCGGACAATTACCATGACAGCCCTCTGGCTGATCTGGCGCAAGAGAAGATGAAGGATATCAACGCCGCTTACGAGCAGATCACCAAGGAGCGCAGCGGACGGGGAGACAGTCCCGCCGGCGGCTATCGCCAGAACGCCTATGGCGGGTACGGCGGCCAGAGCTACTCCGGCGGGGACAGTGTGTTTCAACAGGTGCGCTATGCCATCCAGCTGGGAGATCTTGGCCGGGCGGAGGCGCTGCTCACCAATTACAGCAACCACAATGCCGAGTGGAATTTCCTGAAGGGCGTTGTATGTGCCCGCCGGGGCTGGATGGACGAAGCCAAGCGTTACTATGAGACCGCCTGCCAGATGGACCCCGGCAATCTGGAATATCAGCGGGCGCTGGACTATATGGAAAACGGCCCCCGACAGGCTTACACGCCAGGCGGAACCACCTTTGGGACGGACCTGTGCGGCAGTAATCTGTGCCTGCCTATGTGCTGCCTGTGGTCACTTTGCAGCGGCAGTGTGCCAATCTGCTGCTGCTGATAAATAACGTGTAAAACCGGCGGAAACGTGCTCTGACAGGGAAGAATGACCGTTTGCGGAAGGCGTTTCCCCGTAAAATAGGAGGAATCAGCATGATCAAAAGCATGACCGGCTACGGTCGGGCGAGAGAGGTGCGGAACAAGCGGGATATCACCGTGGAGGTCCGCTCCGTCAACAACCGGTATCTGGACTGCACTGTGAAGATGCCCCGGATGTACAGCTTTGCGGAGGATGCCGTAAAGCAGTGCGTCCAGAAGGCTATTTCCCGGGGCAAGGTGGATGTGTTCATCACGGTGGATGCCTCCGCCGCAGATGTGGCCAAGGTCACGGTGAACCGGGAACTGGCGGCCCAGTATGCCGCTGCACTGGCAGAGCTGTCTGAGGTCTGCGGCACGGAGTCCAAGGTGACGCCGGAGCAGCTTTCCCGGTTCCCGGACGTCCTGACGGTGACGAAGGAGGACGAGGATCTGGAAACGGTGTCTGCGGACCTGTGCGCCGTGGCAGAGCAGGCGCTGGAAGCTTACAACGCCATGCGGGCCGTGGAGGGCCGGAAGCTGGCGGAGGACATCGGCAACCGCCTGACCTATATTGAGAACTATACGTCTCAGGTGGAGCAGCGTTCCCCGGAGACTGTGACGGAGTACCGCGCCAAGCTGACGGCCCGGATGGAGGAAGTGCTTCAGTGCACCACCATCGATCCTCAGCGGATCCTGCAGGAGGCTGCCATCTACGCCGATAAGGTGGCCGTGGACGAGGAGACCGTCCGCCTGCGGAGCCATGTGGCCCAGCTGCGGACCATGCTGGAATCCGATGAGCCTATGGGCCGGAAGATGGACTTCCTGATCCAAGAGGTCAACCGGGAGTCCAACACCATCGGCTCCAAGTGCTGCGACGTGGCCATCGCTCAGGTGGTGGTGGGCCTCAAGGCAGAGGTGGAGAAGATGCGGGAACAGGTTCAGAACGTGGAGTAAGCCATGAAGCTTATCAACATCGGTTTTGGAAATCTGGTATCCCAGGAGCGGCTGGTGGCCATCGTCAGCCCGGATTCCGCGCCTATCAAGCGAATGGTGCAGGAGACCCGGGAGCGCGGTATGCTCATTGACGCCACCTACGGCCGCAAGACCGCGTCCATTTTCATCATGGACAGCGATCACGTGATTTTATCGGCGCTGCCGCCGGAGCGGTTCAGTCCGAAGGAGCAAGAGGGAGAGGGATCATGAGAGGAAAAACGTTTATTATTTCCGGCCCATCCGGCGTAGGCAAGAGCACGGTGCTCAGCGCTCTGCTGGAGAAGCGGAAGAACCTGTATTTTTCAGTATCCGCCACCACCAGAGACCCCCGGCCCGGTGAACTGGACGGCATCCATTATCATTTTATGGATGCGGAGTCCTTCCGCAAGTGGATCGCCATGGACCAGTTTCTGGAATACGCCGAATATGTGGGCAACTTCTACGGCACCCCCAAGCGGTTCGTGGATGAGGCCATGGATAAGGGGCAGGATGTGATCCTGGACATTGAGGTGCAAGGCGCCTTACAGGTCACCAGCAAGCGGCCCGACACGGTGAAGATCTTCATCGCCCCGCCCAGCTGGAAGGAACTGGAACGCCGTCTGAAGGACCGCGGCACCGACGATCCGGAGAAAGTGCAGAAGCGTCTGCTCCGGGCCAAGGTAGAGTTCCAGACCGCTCATACCTACGATTATTTTGTCATCAACGATACGGTGGAGGATGCCGTCCGGGAGCTGGACGCCATCATCACCGCCGAGCACTGCAAGCCCAAGGAGCGTATGTCTGTTCTGGCGGAGTGACCGCCGTTTATTCCCTGATACAATAAAAAATTAAAGCCGCACAGCGGCAGATTGGAAGTAGAATATTATGATGCTGTATCCCGCTATGAACAAGCTGAAAAGTCATATCCCCAACCGTTATATGCTGGTGAACGTGGTGGCCCTTCGCGCCCGCCAGATCGCCGATGACGCCGAGGAGGCCGGCATCCAGCTGGAAGAGAAGCCTGTGACGCTGGCCATCCATGAGGTGGCGGACGGCAAGATCGACGCCAGCGGTATGGATCTGACCATTTCTGTCGATAACTGATCGAACACATCATCGGAGGAGGGCGAGGCATGGAGACCGCGGACATGGTAAAGGTTGCGGTCAGCGCCGCGCCCTATTCCATTGATAAGCCGTATAGCTATCTGGTGCCGGACGCACTGGTAGCGGCGGCCGTCCCCGGCGTTCGGGTCATGGTGCCCTTTGGCCGGGGCAATAAGGAGAGCGAGGGCCTGATTCTGGCCCGTGTTCAGGAGCCGAAGCTGCCGGGGAGCAAGGCCATCCGGCAGATATTGGACCCGGAGCCGGTGCTGGATAAGGCCGGTATCGATCTGGCGCTGTGGATGCGGGGCCGGTATTTCTGCACGGTGTTCGAGGCGGTGAAAACCATTCTCCCCGCCGGACTGTGGTACGGTCTGCGGGAGATCTGGTCGCTGGCTATGGCGCCGGAGGCCGCCCGCTCCGCCGCCGTGGGCATCCCCGGCGCGTGGCAGGTGTTGGATCTGCTGGAAAAGCAGGGCGGCAAGGCGGATATCCGCGTCCTGCGGGACGCCTTGGGCGACGGGGCGGAAAAGCCCCTCAAGGCCATGAAAAAGGCGGAGATCCTCACTTGCGAGACGGATGCCAAGCGCAAGATCGCCGACAAGTCCCACCGGATGGTGGAGCTGGCGGTCAACACGGAGGACGCCTACGCCCTGACGGAGCCAAAGCGCCGCTCCGCCCCGGCGCGGTACGAGGTGGTGAACTTCTTAGCCACGGCGGGACGGACCCCGGCAGCGGAGGTCAGCTATTATACCGGGGCCTCCTCCCGGACGCTGAAGACCATGGAGAAGGCGGGACTGATCGCCTTTTCCGAGGAGGAGGAGCTGCGGGTGCCGTCCTTGGACGATGTGGAGCCGGGGCCGGAGATCGTTTTGAACGAAGAACAGCAGCGGGCCTTTGAGGAGATTTTAGGCCGGGTACAGGCGGCAAAGCCGTCGGTCACGCTGCTGCACGGTGTTACCGGCAGCGGTAAGACGCAGGTTTATCTGCGCTTGGTGCAGGAAACGCTGGCGTTGGGAAAAACCGCTATGGTGCTGGTGCCGGAGATCGTGCTGACGCCGCAGATGATGCGGAAATTCAGCTCCTACTTCGGCAGCCGGGTGGCCATGCTCCACAGCTCCCTGAAAATGACGGAGCGCTATGACCAGTGGAAGCGCATCCGCCGGGGAGAGGTGGACGTGGTGTTGGGGACCCGCTCCGCTCTGTTCGCGCCCCTGAAAAATCTGGGCCTCATCATCATGGACGAGGAGCAGGAGGGAAGCTATCAGTCGGAAAACGTACCCCGGTACGATGCCCGGGAGGTTGCCAAATACCTCTGCGTCCGGGAGAAGGCGGCGCTGGTGTTCGGTTCCGCTACGCCTACGGTGGAGACCGCTTGGGCGGTGGAACAGGGAAGCTATCAAAAGGCACTGCTGCGGCGGCGCTACAACGAAAACGCCTTGCCGGAGGTCCTCATTGCGGATCTGCGGCAGGAGATCCTGAACGGCAATCCGGGCCTGATCAGCACCCCGCTGCGGCAGGAACTGGAAAAAAATCTGGCGGCGGGGGAGCAGAGCATCCTGTTTCTGAATCGCCGGGGCAGCAGCCGGATGCTGCTGTGCGGCGAGTGCGGCTATGTGCCCCAGTGTCCCCGGTGCAGCACTGCCATGACCTATCATTCCGCCAACGGGCGGCTGATGTGCCACTACTGCGGACACTCCGAGCCGGCGGCGGACACCTGCCCGGAATGCGGCGGCTGGATGAAGCATGTTGGCGCGGGCACGCAAAAGGTGGAGGAGGAGCTGCGGGAGCTGTTCCCAGAGGCGGGCATCCTGCGGATGGATGCCGATACCACCGCCGGGGGCCATGAGGAGATCCTGCAGACCTTTGAGCGGGAGCGCGTCCCCATTCTGCTGGGGACGCAGATGGTGGCGAAGGGACTGGATTTTGAAAACGTAACGCTGGTGGGCGTTCTCTCCGCGGATATTTCCCTGTATGTGGACAATTACCGGGCGGCGGAGCGCACCTTCAGCCTGCTGACCCAGGTGGTAGGCCGTGCGGGCCGGGGCGGGAAAACCGGCCGGGCCGTGATCCAGACCTACACGCCGGGGAACGATGTGATCCGGTGCGCCGCCCGGCAGGATTATGACGCTTTTTACGAAAGCGAGATCCGGATGCGCCGTCTGCGGCGGTATCCTCCCTTTGCGGACCTTTTCACTGTCACCGTTTCCGGAACGGAGGAGGGCCGGGTGCTCCGGGCCGCCGTGTCCGTCCGGGAGACGCTGCGGCAGCTTTGCAGGCGGCCGGAACTGGCCGCCGGGGAGCCGGAGGTCTTAGGCCCCGCCCCCGCGCCGGTGGTGAAGGTGAATAACCGGTTTCGCTACCGCTGCACACTGGTGGGAAAGAATGACAAGGCCACCCGGGAAATGCTGGCATGGCTGCAAAAGGATTTCGCCAAAGACAGCGCCAACCGGGGCATGAATCTGTTTATGGACCATAACGCGGCGGACTGACCGCCGTGATCAAATCAAGGAGGTGCCATTCATGGCATTACGAAAGATCGTAGAACAGGGCGACGAGTGTCTGACAAAGGTCTGCCGCCCGGTGACAAAATTTGACCGGCGGCTGCATGACCTGCTGGACGATATGGCGGAGACGCTGGCAGACGCCAACGGCGCGGGACTGGCGGCGCCCCAGGTGGGGATTTTACGCCGGGTCTGTCTGGTGCTGGACGAGGAAGCGGAGGAATATTTGGAGCTCATCAACCCGGAAATCATCGCCCAGAGCGGCGAGCAGACCGGGCTGGAGGGCTGCCTCAGCGTCCCCGGCAAGTGGGGCATCGTCACCCGGCCCAACCGGGTGCGGGTCCGGGCGCAGGACCGGGACGGCAACTGGTTCGAGGCGGAGGCCGAGGGCCTGACAGCCCGGGCCTTCTGCCATGAGATTGAGCATCTGGACGGCCACCTGTTCGTGGAGCACATCGACCACTTCCTCACCGAGGAGGAATTGAAGGACTATCTGGAGGACGAGGAATAATGCGCATCCTGTTTATGGGCACGCCGGATTTCGCGGCGGTGTCTCTGAAGCGACTGGTGGAGGACGGCCACGAGATCTGCGGCGTGTTCACCCAGCCGGATAAGCCCCGGAACCGGAACAAAGTGACCTTTTCTCCCGTGAAGGAATATGCCTTGTCACAGGGCTTGGCTGTATATCAGCCGACTAAGCTGCGGGACGGTACGGCTCTGGAGCTGGTGAGATCTCTGGCCCCGGAGCTGATCGTGGTGGTGGCCTACGGCCGTATTCTGCCCAAGGACATTCTGAACGTGCCGCCCCTTGGTTGCGTGAATGTCCATGCGTCTCTGCTGCCCAAATACCGGGGTTCTGCCCCTATCAACTGGGCCATGCTCAACGGCGACACGGAGACCGGCGTTTCCATCATGTATATGGCGGAGGAACTGGACGCCGGTGATGTGATCCTCACGGCGAAAACGCCCATCGACCCGGAGGAGGATCTGCCTTCTCTGTGGGACCGGTTGGCAAAGGTCGGCGCGGAGGCACTGGCGGAGGCCCTTCCTCTGCTGGCGGCGGGGACCGCCCCCCGGACCCCGCAGGACAGCACACAGGCCACCTTTGCGCCCATGCTGTCCCGTGAGCTGTCTCCTATTGACTGGACGAAGCCTGTGGCGGCCATCCGCAATCAGGTGCGGGGACTGATCCCCTGGCCCTGCGCCACGGCAGAGCTGACGGGCCAGCGGTTCAAAATTTACAAAACAGCCGTTGGCACGGCTACGGACAAGACGCCCGGTACGCTGCTTTCCGCCGGAAAGAAGGGCATCGAGGTGGCCTGCGGCGACGGGCAGAGCCTTTGGATCACGGAGCTTCAGGCGGAGGGCGGCAAGCGCATGAGCGCGGCGGCCTATCTGCTGGGCCATCCCATGCATATCTGATTGGAGGAATCCCATGCCTTATTACGGTTATTACGGCGGTTACGGCGATTTTTTAGCGAATAATATCTACTGCATTTTGCTGATCCCGGTGCTCCTGCTGTCCCTGTGGGCGCAGGCGCAGGTCAGCGGAAACTTCAAGCGGTACAGCGGCGTCGCCAACCGGCGGCGTCTCACCGGCGCGCAGGCGGCGGAGGCGGTGCTGCGGGCCCACGGCGTCTATGATGTGGCCATCCGGCCCTGCTCCGGCAGCCTGACAGATCACTACGATCCCCGTGACAACAGCATTTCCCTGTCGGAAAACGTCTACAACTCCACCTCCATCGCGGCGGTGGGCGTGGCGGCCCACGAGGCCGGTCATGCCGTGCAGTACGCGGAAAACTACGGCCCGGTGCGGCTGCGGACGGCCATTATCCCCGCCACCCAGATCGGCTCCAAGTTTTCTTTCATCCTGCTGCTGGTGCTGTCTCTTATACACATCTGACGCTGCCGACGACTAGTCGAGTGTAG
>ERZ1027237.1538-NODE-1538-length-10742-cov-4.503603_pt1 | contig 10742 bp, 5 predicted proteins | sample MGYA00519264_ERZ1027237 | MGnify/ENA primary metagenome ERZ1027237 (study PRJEB26926, sample SAMN06164640) | human gut metagenome | biome: ENVO:00009003; feature: ENVO:2100002; material: ENVO:00002003 | host: Homo sapiens | place: USA | collected 2012 ...
GGCTACAAGGTCTATGTAGGTAAAACTTGGAAGGGTGAGATTGACTTTATCGCAGAATTGAATGGAAAGATTGTCTATATTCAGGCAGCATATCTTTTAACTGATGAAAAAACAATAGAGCGAGAGTTTGGGGCATATGAAAAAATTGCCGATAATTATCCCAAATATGTTATAACTTTGGATAAGCATACCATTTCAAGAAATGGCATTATCCATTATAATCTCATCGATTTCCTGCTTAGAAAAGTCGCTCTTTAATTTTAGCAAGCAATATAATATCTTGAATTAATCACGTAAGCAGTTTACTGTGCTTGCGTGATTTTTATATGGATTTCGATGTTTTTTGCAGGCTTAACAGCGTATTTAGCTAGAAAGATGAAGAAAATAGTTTAAACTTTTTTCTGTAATCAGGCAATCCTATTACGAGAAAAGTGCACTAGGTGAAAAATCTCGTAATAGAAAGTAGCGATGAAGCGGTAAAAAGGCAATTCTATTACGAGAAAAGGGAAAAAGTGCATAAAACTCGTAATAGAAAGTATGCTTAAGCTTGCTTAAGGTGCTTAATAATGCTATACTTATTACGAGAAAAGTGCACTAGGTGAAAAATCTCGTAATAGGAGTGTGTGAAATGACAGAAATTAAACGAGATCTTTATCTGCAAAAGCTTATAGACCGTAAAGAAAACGGAGAGATTAAGGTTATTACCGGTATTCGCAGATGTGGCAAATCATATCTGTTATTTAATCTGTATTACAATTACCTGCTGCAAAACGGAGTAGATAAGGATTGCATTATACGCATAGCTTTAGATAGTCCTGAATGGGAAGATATGCTTAATATTCAGATGCTTAATGAGTATATTAAAAGCAAGATAGTCCCAGAGAAAATAAACTATGTTTTTCTTGATGAGGTGCAGTTTGTTGATGGCTTTGCAAAGCTATTGAATGGATTAAATCGCTACAGTAATCTTGATATTTATGTTACCGGTAGCAACTCTAAGTTTTTGTCTACTGACATTTTGACAGAGTTTCGCGGGCGTGGCGATGAAGTACGTGTTTATCCATTGAATTATGCGGAATTTGTTTCAGCATTTGAAGGAAGCAAAGAAGAAGCATGGAAGAATTATTATACTTATGGTGGCTTGCCACAGATTTTAGCTCGTAAAAAGGATGAGCTAAAAGCAAAATATTTGAGAGATTTGTTCAGCAAGGTGTATTTGGCTGATATAGTAGAGCGTAATAGCTTGCGTGGCGATGTGGTTATGGATACTTTGGTAAATATTTTGGCTTCGTCCGTTGGTTCTTTGACTAATCCTTCCAAGTTAGCTAATACTTTTGCTAGCAAGGGTATTAAGGTCAGTGATAAAACCATTGGGGCATATATTGATTATCTGCAGGATGCTTTTTTAGTGAATAAAGCGGAACGATATGATATTAAAGGCAGAAAGTATATTGCTTCACCATTCAAATATTATTTTACTGATGTTGGCTTACGCAATGCACGTTTGAATTTTCGTCAACAGGAAGAGAATCACATTATGGAAAACATTATTTATAATGAATTGCTGGTGCGTGATTTTAATGTTGATGTCGGAGTTGTAGAGTATCGTACCAAAAATGCTGAAGGAAAGCAGGAAAAGGTGAATTTAGAGGTTGATTTTGTTTGTAATAAGGGTAGTCAGCGCTTTTATATTCAGTCTGCTTTTTCTATTCCTGATAGAGAGAAGATGGAGCAGGAGCAGAATTCCCTTGTCCGTATCAATGATTCGTTTAAAAAGATTATCGTGGTTAAGGATGATATAAAGCCTTGGTATAATGAAGAGGGAATTTTGGTGTTGGGATTGCAGCAGTTTTTACTTCAACCTGAAAGCATGCTTTTGTAATTCTGTTACGAGAAAAGGGAGAAAATGCACGTTTCTCGTAATAGAATTCATCGTTATAATAAAAATAAGGATCCACTTCCGATTTACTTGCGAAGTGAATCCTTATTTTTTGTTTGTTAAGCCTAAAATGTAATCCGTGGATGTGTTATGAAATTTTGCCAAGGCAATGAGTATATCTGTCGGTATATCCCGTTCGCCTTTTTCATAGTTGCTGTAGACTCTTTGCGAGCAATTAAGGATTTCAGCCATTTGTGTTTGCGTCATATCCTTGTCCTCACGTAAGTCGCGAATGCGCTGATACATTATTATCACCCAATAACATTATAGAAAGAGAAGGCACTTTAACTTGCTATTTAGCGCAAATTGCGCTAAAATCAAAAGAGAAAAGTATTAGCTTGCTAATACTTCAGGCAAAACACACTCGATGTGTGCTTTTGCTTGACTGGGGGGGACAACAGTGTATCATTATAATGAGTTATTGACAAATTATTGATACATGAACAATTAACGGAGCTGACTTGGGAAAATGAAGTTTATTAATAATGTTAATGAAACATTAAGAGATGATATGGCTGCAGAAATGCAAAAAGGCAGTAAGCTGTCTATCGCTGCTGCCTATTTTTCTATCTATGCTTTTGAGGCTTTGCGCAAAGAGCTGAGTAATATTGACGAATTACGTTTTATTTTTACTGATCCTACATTTATCCAGAAGGAGAACAGCAAAAAAGAGAAGCGTGAGTTTTATATTCCTAAATTAAATAGAGAGCGTGGCATTTACGGTACGGATTTTGAGGTAAAGCTGCGTAACGAACTGAACCAGAAGGCTATAGCCAGGGAATGTGCCGCATGGGTTAAGAATAAGGCTGTTTTTAAATCTAATGTAGGCAATAAGGATATTACGGATAAGTTTATTTTGCTGGATGATAAGGCTTATTTTCCCGTTAACGGCTTTACAACAGTTGATTTAGGCTGCGAGCAGGGCAACAACATGGGAACTAACATTGCAAAGGTTGCAAGCCCCATGTCGCTGACGCTGCTAGAGCAATTTGAAAAGCTTTGGCAAAATAACGAAGAGCTAAAGGATGTAACTGACAAGGTAATCAGCAGTATCAGCTCTGCCTATAATGAAAATGCTCCGGAGTTTATATATTTTGTGACGTTATATAATATTTTCCATGAATTTCTTGACGATATCAGCGAGGATGAACTGCCAAACGAGCGCACCGGTTTTAAGAACAGTAAAATTTGGAGCATGCTTTTTAATTTTCAACGTGACGCAGCGCTTGGCATCATCAACAAGCTGGAAAAATATAATGGCTGTATTTTGGCAGACAGTGTAGGCTTGGGTAAAACCTTTACGGCCTTGGCTGTTATTAAATATTACGAGGGACGCAATAAAAGTGTGCTTGTACTGTGTCCGAAAAAGCTGGCAGATAACTGGAATACCTACCGTGCCAACTACAAAAACAATCCTATCGCTGCAGACCGTTTAGGCTACGATGTTTTGTATCACACGGATTTGCTGCGTAAGCATGGCTTTAGCGGTTCTATTGATTTAAGCAAGATTAACTGGAGCAATTATGATTTGGTTGTTATAGATGAATCGCATAATTTCCGCAACGGCGGTGCGTTTAGTGATGATGAAAAAGAAAATCGCTATACGGTGCTTATGAACAAGGTTATTCGCGAGGGCGTGCAGACAAAGGTGCTGATCCTTTCGGCTACGCCGGTAAACAACCGCTTTAACGATTTGAAAAATCAGCTGCAATTAGCCTATGAAGGGGATAGCAGCAAAATCAACGATAAGCTGAATACGAAAAGCTCGATTGACGATATTTTCCGCAATGCGCAGGCTGCATATAACCATTGGTCAAAGCTGCTGCCGGAAGAGCGTACCTTGCAAAAGCTGTTGGAGCATCTGAGTTATGACTTCTTTACGCTTTTGGATTCTGTAACGATTGCACGCTCGCGTAAGCATATTACTAAGTATTACGATACCAAGGATATTGGTAACTTTCCGGAGCGCAAAACGCCGTTGTCTTTCCGTCCTGCGTTGGTTACGGATGGCTCGGTAAATTACAGCGAAGTTTTTGCCAAGTTGGATGAGCTGGAGCTTTCGGTGTACACGCCTACGGAGTTTATCTTAAGCAGCCGCCAGCAAAAGTACGCAGCGCTTTTTGATGATAACAAGGTTAATACCGGTTTTACGCAGACGAACCGTGAGCGCGGTATTCGCCGCTTAATGGCGATAAACATTCTAAAGCGCATGGAAAGCTCAGTGTATTCCTTCAGGCTGACAGTTTCAAGAGTGAGGGCAAGTATTGCAGCGGTTCTGGATAAAATCTATCGCTATACGCAGCATAGGCTGGCAAATGCACAGATTGAAACAGGTGCGGATATAGACAGCACTGATTTCGATATGGAAGAGGAAATTTTCAACGTAGGCAAAAAGGTGCCTATTTCGCTGGCTGATATGGATATTGTCAGCTGGGGAAACAGCCTGCAGCGTGACAAGGAGCGCTTGGATGAGCTGTTGGCACTGGTGCAGGAGATAACGCCTGAGCAGGATAATAAGCTGCATGAGCTTTTTGAGCTTATCGACAATAAAATTCAGCATCCTCTGAATGCAGGTAATAAGAAAATTATTATCTTTACGGCCTTTGCCGATACAGCGCAGTATCTCTATGAGCATGTCAGTGCTTATGCTAAAGAAAAATTTGGCTTAGACACTGCTATGATTACCGGTACGGTTGATGGCAGGTCTACAATTCCTAAATTGAGATGCGATTTCAACACCGTGCTGACTTGTTTTGCACCATTAGCGAAGGATAAAGCGATGTTGTTCCCGGAAGATAACAATGACATAGATATTCTGATTGCGACAGATTGTATTTCCGAAGGCCAGAACCTGCAGGACTGCGACTATCTGGTGAACTATGATATTCATTGGAATCCGGTGCGTATTATTCAGCGGTTCGGGCGTATTGACCGTATCGGCAGCAAGAACGCTTATATTCAACTGGTCAATTTTTGGCCTGATGTTGATTTAGATGAATACATAGATTTGAAAAGTCGTGTAGAAAGCCGTATGAAGGCGGTGGATTTGACAGCGACGGCAGATGACAACCTGCTGAGCAATAATGAAAAGCTGGATTTGCAGTATCGCAAGCAACAGCTGAAGCAACTGCAAAAAGAGGTTGTCGATATTGAAGATATGGGTACAGGTATTTCCATCATGGATTTAGGCTTGAATGAATTCCGCCTGGATTTATTGGAATATATCAAGACGCATGGCGAGCTGGATAAAACACCCTTCGGCTTGCATGCCGTTGTGCCTTCCAGCGAGGAATGCCCTCCTGGTGTAATTTACGTGCTGAAAAACTGCACGGATAACATAAATATAGACAGAAAAAATCTGCTGCATCCGTTTTATGCCGTATATATTGGCGAGGATGGTGAGATTATCTGCAACCATTTGGCGCCGAAGAAGCTGTTGGACAAGCTGCGCTTTACCTGCCGTGGCAAGGATAAGCCTATGGCGGATTTGTGCAATGGATTCAACAAGGCGACGAATGATGGCAGAAGTATGGGTGTTTATTCCCAGCTTTTGGAGGATGCTATTGCTTCCATAATCAACGTGAAGGATGCCGACGATGTTGACAGCTTCCTGAGCGGTGAGGAAATCAGCTTCTTTGATAACAGTATTAAAGGACTGGATGATTTTGAACTGATTTGCTTCCTCGTTGTGCGAGGTGAGCAGTGATGTTAGGCTTACCGCAGACTACAGAAGTAAAAAAGATTATTCCCAAACGTGACTTATACAGCAAGTTTGAGCTGAATACAGCGGAGCAGAAGGAGTTTGACGCAGCCATCAGGCAGATGACCATCGTCAACGAAATTTCCTTACGCACAATTCCTGCCTTGCAAAAGCAGGAGAAAGCTGTTTTTGTTTTGGCGGTACAGCTGAAGCAGGAGGGCTGTGCGGAAAGGCTTTTGCAAAGGCTGTGCAGGCTGATTGACCAACGCTTGCTATTGGCGCTTTGCTATGAAGATAAGCTGCAGCTGGCGCTGTATTTCGATAACAGAATATTGCTCAATGAATTTATGCCTGTGGCTGAGCAGAAGGTGAATTTGCAAGGCACAAGCTTAAACGATATTTGGGAGCACTTAGCTCTGCAGGTGGCGCAATTAACGCCACGTGCAGGGCTTACACCTGCTTCCGTAATTGCCAATGCCGGCAGGCGGGCAGAAGCAGAAGCACAGATAGCAGCGCTGACGAAGAAAATGTTTGCGGAAAAGCAGGCACGCAAAAAACTGACCTTGCGTGAAGCAATAAACAAGCTGAAAAAAGAACTGGAGGAATTATAATTATGGAACATCTCAACATGCAATCTATGGATAAGGTTGCAGCAAACGTAGCGAAGATAAGGGAGCTATTCCCAAATTGCGTTACCGAAAGAATCAATAGTGAAGGCAAGCTGGAGCATGCCATTGATTTTGATATGCTGAAACAGGAGCTTAGTGACCATGTTGTAGATGGCTTGCAGGAACGCTACCAGTTTACCTGGCCGGATAAGCGCAAAGCAATTTTGGCTGCCAATGCACCGATTAACAAAACCTTGCGCCCTTGCAGAGAAGAGAGCGTTGACTTTGATAATACGGAGAACCTTTATATTGAAGGCGACAATCTGGAAGTGCTGAAGCTGCTGCAGGAAACATACCTGGGCAAGGTGAAGATGATTTATATTGACCCGCCGTATAATACCGGTAATGACTTTATATATGAGGATGATTTCAAGCAAAGTGCGGATGAATATATTGATAATAGCGGACAGCTTGACGAAGAGGGCAATCGTCTTGTAGCGAATACGGAAAGCAATGGTCGTTTTCATACTGATTGGCTGAATATGATGTATCCGAGATTGAAGCTGGCGAAGGATTTGCTGAGTGAAGATGGTGTTATTTTTATTTCTATTGATGATAACGAAGTAGATAATTTAAAAAAGATTTGTGATGAGATTTTTGGTGAGAGTAACTTTGAATCCAATGTTACTTGGAGACGTAGAACTAATCAGCCTAATGACAAATCTAAAATGATTGCTAAAGTAGCAGAAAACATACTTGTTTATGCAAAAAATAGTTATATACTTTCAAAAGAAAAAGCATTTCATGGAGTTCCTTTGTCTGATGAAAGAAAAAATGAATATAAAAATCCTGATAATGATATAAAAGGAGCTTGGTCAACTAATCCATGGAAAGCAGCTGTAGGTAGAGGTGGTACAAAATATACTATAACGACGCCAAATGGCAATGTATATAATGAAATTTGGTATGGAAAAGAAGATACTTTTAAAGCGTTATTGAAAGAAAACAGGGTTTATTGGACTGACAATGGAAAAGGAATGCCTCGAATAAAAGTATATTTAAAAGATGCTGAAAGAGATGGACAAGCAGCTATCAATTTTTTTACATGTGACAAATTCGGTAGTAATCAAGAAGGAAGTGCAGAGTTAGAAGGATTGTTTGGTGCAAAAGGAATGTTTGACAACCCAAAACCTATCAGATTGTTGCAATCATTATTGTTATTGGCTTCCAATCCTACATCAGTAATTCTCGACTTCTTCTCCGGTTCTGCCACAACCGCTCATGCAGTCATGCAGCTTAACGCCGAAGATGGCGGTAAGCGTAAGTTCATCATGGTGCAATTACAAGAAGAATGCGCTGAAAACAGCGAAGCATACAAAGCAGGCTACAAAAACATCTGCGAAATCGGCAAAGAGCGCATACGCCGTGCAGGTAAGAAAATCAAAGAAGAAAATCCGCTGACAACACAGGATTTGGACATTGGCTTCCGCGTGCTGAAATGCGACAGCAGCAATATGGAAGATGTGTACTTCACGCCGAAGGAATACATGGATAAACAGCAGAGCCTGTTCGTCGACAATATCAAAAAAGACCGCAATGACGAGGACTTGCTGTTTGATGCAATGCTGAAGCTGGATACGCCGCTTTCCAGTAAAATCGAAAAAATTACCATTGCCGGCAAAACTGTCTACAATGTGGCGCAAGGTCATTTAATGGCTTGCTTTGATAAGAAGGTAACGGATGAGGTTATTACTGCCATTGCCAAAGAGATGCCGAGCTATTTTGTTATGCGTGACAGCTCACAGGCTGATGACAGCGTAGCGATTAACTTCGAGCAGATTTTCAACACCTATAGTCCGCAAACAGTGAGGAGGGTGCTGTAATGAAGTTCAGTTTTAAAATTCAGCAGTACCAGACGGATGCTGTTAATGCAGTGGTGGATGTGTTCAAGGGACAGGTGCGTCCTGCGCAGGATACCAGCTACTTTTTTGATCCGGGCAGACTTGTGCCGGTGAAAACAAAAAAAGCAAAGAATAGCAATGGTTATAACTTGTTTCAGCAGGAGCTTGATGAACAGGAAGCTAAGCAGGATATAATACTTGGTTATGCTAATGCGCCAATAAAATTGGATAAGGTGCAACTTCTGGAAAATATTAAGCTTATTCAAGGCAATAATAATATAAATCCGTCGAAGGAGCTTATAGAAGGTCAGGGCAAGTGCAGTCTTGATATTGAAATGGAAACCGGTACGGGCAAAACCTATGTGTATATCAAGACGATGTTTGAGCTGAACAAGAAATACGGCTGGAGCAAATTCATTGTAGTTGTGCCGAGTATCGCTATTCGTGAGGGTGTAAAGAAATCCTTTGAAATTACCGCCGACCATTTTATGGAGCATTATGGCAAAAAGGCTCGTTTCTTCATTTATAACAGTTCAAATCTGAATCAGCTTGATAATTTTTCATCGAGTTCGGGCATAAATGTAATGATTATCAATACGCAGGCTTTCGCTTCTTCTCTGAAAGAGGACGGCAGAAGCAAGGAAGCCCGTATTATTTACTCAAAGCGTGATGAGTTTGGTTCTCGCCGTCCGATTGATGTAATCAAGGCTAACAGACCGATTATCATTCTTGATGAGCCACAGAAAATGGGCGGTGCAGTTACACAAAAGGCTTTGAAAAATTTCAATCCTCTTTTTACGCTCAATTATTCTGCTACTCACGCAAAGCATCATAACCTCATTTATGTTCTTGATGCTTTAGACGCATTCAATAAAAAACTCGTCAAGAAGATTGAAGTCAAAGGATTTGAGGTTAAGAATTTTAGAGGTACTGACAGTTATTTATATCTTGAACAGATTGTGCTTTCAAGTAAAAAGCCACCTATGGCAAAAATCGAGCTTGAAATCGGATATAAAAAATCCATTAACCGTGAATCCCGTATTCTCAGTGTGGGAGATGATTTGTATTATGTTTCACAAGAAATGGAGCAGTACAAGGGATATACAATTTCAGAAATTGACCCACTTCGTGGAACAGTGACATTTACAAATGGCGAGGTTATCAAAGCCGGAGATGTTGTCGGTGATGTGTCTGAAAAAGATATGCGCCGTATTCAGATTAGAGAGACTATCCTTTCTCACTTTGAAAAAGAAGAAAAGCTCTTTAATATGGGTATTAAATGTCTTTCTTTGTTCTTTATTGATGAGGTTGCAAAGTATCGTCAATATGACGAGAACGGCGATGAAGTGCTTGGCGAGTATGGTGTTATGTTTGAGGAAGAGTATTTGAATGTTCTTAATGAATACACAACCTTGCTTGATACACCGTATCAAAAATACTTGAAATCTACTTGCAGTGATGTGAGTGCAGTACATAAAGGCTATTTCAGTATTGATAAAAAGACCGGACACAGTATTGACAGTAAGCTCAAAAGGGGCAGTGAATTTTCAGATGATATTTCGGCTTATGACCTTATTTTGAAAAATAAGGAACGCTTGCTTTCCTTTGATGAGCCTACAAGATTTATTTTTTCTCACTCTGCGCTTCGTGAAGGTTGGGACAACCCAAATGTATTTCAAATTTGTACGCTTAAACACTCCGACAGTAACACCGCAAAACGCCAAGAGGTTGGTCGTGGATTGCGTTTGTGCGTAAATCAAAACGGTAATCGTATGGATGTTGAAAGCTGTGGTGCTTCGGTACACGATATTAATACCCTTACTGTTATTGCAAGTGAAAGCTATAAAACTTTTGTTACGGATTTGCAGTCGGATATCAAAACTGTTTTGTATGACAGACCTACTGTTGCGACTAAAGAATACTTCAAAGGCAAGTATGTTAAGGTGGATGACGTACCTACGCTTATTGACGACAGCACCGCTAATAAAATCTACAAATACCTTATCAGAAATGATTATATCGACGATGATGATAAGGTTACGGATAGCTACCGTCAAGATATAAAGAGTGGAACAGTTGCCGAACTTCCTGATGAATTGAAACCGATGGTGGATGGCATACATACACTTATTCAAGCTGTTTATGATGATAGTGTCCTCAAGGATATGTTTACAGACGGACACGAAACAAAGGTTAAAGATAACCCGCTTAACGAAAACTTTGCCAAGAAAGAGTTTCAGGCTTTATGGCATGAGATTAACCACAAGTACGCTTACACAGTTGAGTTTGATAGCGACGAGCTGATTAAGAAAGCAATCGCACATATTAACGAAAAACTTTTTGTTTCAGAGCTTCAATACACCGCTACCATCGGTCGTCAGAAAGCAGAAATGAATGAGTATGAGGTTGAGCGTGGAGCTTCATTTACTGGCGAAAAAACAAGAACGCAGACTCTTAAACACGCTGAAACAAGTCAGATTAAATACGACCTTATCGGTAAGGTCGCAGAAGGTACCACGCTTACCCGTAAGACTGTATCTGCAATCTGTCTCTTATACACATCTGACGCTGCCGACGACTAGTCGAGTGTAGAT
>ERZ1027237.1543-NODE-1543-length-10726-cov-11.871896_pt1 | contig 10726 bp, 10 predicted proteins | sample MGYA00519264_ERZ1027237 | MGnify/ENA primary metagenome ERZ1027237 (study PRJEB26926, sample SAMN06164640) | human gut metagenome | biome: ENVO:00009003; feature: ENVO:2100002; material: ENVO:00002003 | host: Homo sapiens | place: USA | collected 2012 ...
GTACTCCCCATAGACCATTCTGGTACAGATATCACCGGTGAGCGGACCATATCCCAAGTCCTCCGCACTGTCAGGATCTCCAAAGGACAAAAGCCACAGCTGCGTCATCTCCTCCGCCATGACCATGGGAATATCTACGGCAGATCCATCCGCAAAAGTATAATGTACATTCACCACAGAGCCTTCTCCCGGCCGGTCAGAGTCCTCCCGATAATAAGGATATTGCCGCCCTGCCGGATACAGCGTCTCGGTCACGGCTCCGCTTCCATCACCCAGGTGCAACAGTGACACCGCTGCCGTTACCGGATCTGTATATTTTCTATAAGTCTCGGATGAAGGTTCCTCCGCCAGTGCTTTGAATATCGCATACGCAGCATTCGTATTGTTTTCACGGACCAGCAGGTCATATGCCACTTGATCCGCTGCAAAGGAATGCTTTTCCTCGATTGCTTCCACATCAAAAACAGCGGCAAAATCTTCTCTGTTGCGAATCGTTACCTTTGCAAAATCTTCCGGTGTCTTGATGCTGTCCGGAAACTGCGCAATATTTCCACTCGTCTCCGCATTGCTGTCTACATCCGTTGCTACCCCTGCGCTGTTGTCTGTATCCGCACGATCCGCTGTGCCTGCTCCGTTCCCACTTCCACCGGGGTTGCTGCACAGGCACACCACCAGTACCACGATCACTGCTGCCGCGCCGATCATGACCCAGAACGGCGGCTTGCGATAATCCAGTACATGACGAATCCTGTTCTTCACATGATCTTCACCAAAAGATAAAAGTGCACAGATGGAACCGCCTCGATAGTGTTTCCATTCGCCGCCGGAAGCCTCTTCCAACAATGTATAGGAATATATCTTCTTGCTCTCCTCGCCGAGGAGCTTCACAACTTTTTCATCACAGGACATCTCGCAGTCCATATTCATCAGATAAAATGCCAGCCACACCAGTGGGTTGAACCAGTGCACACAGCAGATCAGCAGAGCTGCCGGTTTGAAGAGATAATCCCTGCGCTGCAAATGCACTCTCTCGTGGCACAGCACAACGTTTCTGCTCTCAGGATCTAAGCCCGAAGACAGATAGATCACCGGTTCCACCAGTCCCATGACAAAGGACAGATGCCCACCGTCGATCTCACAGATCCCCGGTTCCACCTGTCTGACACCGCTGTCAGGTCGGTGAAGCCGGTTACGCATACGCAAATAGGAAAACGCATGATACCCCATAAATCCTGCCATTCCGGGCAGCCATGCGATTGCAAGGACACGGAAATCTACCGGGCGATACAGTGTGTTTGCGATAATTGTGCCGTTTGTATCGGTAACCGATTCCTCCATGGCTGCACCACTGCTTCTGTTTTCTGCTCCTGTGATTTGCAAAGCCCCATCCGCATTGTCCCGATTGTCAGCTAAGTAGCCACCATCTGCAGCATTACCTGCTGCCTGGCTTCCATCGGCTCCGTCTGTTCCGAATGCATTCGCATCGCTTTCGTTATCGATTGCATTCGCAACATTTCTGTTTTCGTTCGCTAATCCTACGGCTCCTGGCATATTTCCTGCCGTCCCGGCATGCAAATTTCCTGCCTGTTGCCAAGTGCTCTGTCCGTTAGGATCCACATCTGGAAGCACACCATTATTACCATAGCCGTCTGCCGACTGCCCGTACATCGTCTCCGTTCCAACCGCCAGCAGCCTCTCTGGAATCAGACTGATCCCCGTCTGTGGCAACACCGGACAGCACAACCGCACAAATACAATTCCCCACAGCAGATAAGAACACCATTTGGGGGCTTTTTTCAACAAAAGTCTGGCCAGGAGCACCAGCAATACGCAGTATCCTCCTACCAGACTTAATTTCCATACAACGTCAAATATTCTGTAGATGTTCTCACCCATAAGCCCCTCCGCTCTGCTGCACCAGCCACCGATAGTCGATAGAATATAGACCTTATAAGTATAGTCTACATTCTACCGACCTATCTGTCAAGCAAGAAATCTATTTTCCCAACATTCCGGGATACAATACATCGGATATTTCATACGCTTCTTCCAATGTCGTCGCCGGGTACAAAATATAGAATGTCTGATTCTCTTCCGCCGAATTTGCGGTGGCAGAAATCATCCCTTTTTCCACATCTTGCACTGCCTCATAAATCGCTGCAAGCGTGCTCATATCCGGCGTCAGGATCTGTCCGGCACCTCTCCCGCTTTGGAAAATGCCTTTTCTTCCCCCGTACAGAAAGAAATAATCCTGTGGCTCCTCTCCCTCTCCTGCAAAGGATATCTTCCCATTAAAAGAGCTAGCATAAATCCAGGGCAATACGCGATAAGAATACGTTCCACTGACATTTACCTGTACCTCTTCCTGCTTTCCGGACGCATTTTCCTTCGGCATCCGTATTCCTGATACCGTAAAATCCACCGCCCTGCGGAATTCAATGAAATTCAACAAAAGGATTATCACTGCCAATACGATCACACTAAGAAAAACCGTTACTTTTACATTAATTTTCTTCATACACACTCCCCCGTTTCCTTTCGGACCTTTCAGACATCACTATTTCACTCTGTTTTCTCAATTTCCAGATTCGCGGACACCGGAAAATCAATCACCACCTCTTTGTATATCTCCACCTTTTCATTCTCTAAAGAAGTTGCCGTTCCCTGATAGGTAATCTTCGCAGTTCCATCCACAATTTCAACCGTAGAAGATACATCCATGGGTGCTTTCAGATCATTGTGGAGCCACAGATTTACTTCATTTGTGGCTTCCCACCAGTCTTTCATCTCCTTGTCATAGCGGGCTGCCTGCCCAAATCTTGACTTTGGATTTATCGCATAGATTGGAAGGGAGCGATGTGCTTCCTCTGTGTTTTCATTGCTATATGTAATGATTACTTCGGGATTGTTGTACAAATAAATTTCCCTGATACCCCATATACTGATTAGGATGATACATACCCCTATTATCCATAATGCTTTTTTCTTCATTAGCTTTTCCCCTCTCTAAAGCCGAAAACGTATATACTCCCGGTATGTCTGTGCGCTTGCCGCACCGCCGTCTTTTCTTGAGACATCCCAGACCATTTGATATTCTCCCGGTTCCAGTGCTCCGTAGAGCCACTCCCAATTATAGTAGATCGAAGCTTCCTCACCACCGGGGACATTATAGCCCACCATTGGAAAGCCATAATTATCCGGCACCGTCTCTGCATCCTGCCACTCTCCGTCTACCTGCCGTTGGAGAATATAAGCCTCTCCATAGATCACCTCTGCCCCGTCATCGTCATCCTCACGTCTGATGATAAGATTAGCACCCACATTGGAAATATCCCGCAAAGTCGCCGTTACACCTGCTTCCGGATCATAAATCGTCTCCGCCTGTCCCTGCTGCCCCTTCTCTTTCGGATCCCAAACGTTTTCTACCAGCTCCGGTGTTTCTTCCAAATGTAACACCTCTGCGTCCAGTTCATACTCCAGCACGCAGTCCCGGTTGATTTCCTCCATCTCTCCGGTCTCAATAGATTTCCCTGTTCCCCAGAAAGTGATCACCGTTTTTCCTTCACCTATTGTTACATCCGATGACACGGATAATGGGGAATCATACTTTTCGTTAATCCATTGAAACACTTCCCCTGTTGCATCCCGGAACTGCTATATTTCCTCATCATAACGTACCGCATATCCCTGTCCGATATGAGATCTGCCACGAATAACGCAAAAAGGATAAGAGCGATATATATTTTCTCTCTTGTCGCAGCTAAAGGTAATCCGGATCTCCGGGTGCTCATACAGCCAGACCTCACGCCCGCACAGGATACCTGCCGTCAACAGCACAACCGCAATTAAGCTAAGAAAAAACGTCACTTTTACGTTGATTTTCTTCATACATCTTTCGTCACTCATCATGCCAAATAAAATCTCTCCTGTTATTTACTTCTTTGCAATCCACTTCCCGTTTCTATTAGAACCACGTCTTTCAACCAAACCTTCTTCTCGCATGTCTTTTATAAGTCTTTGAATTTGTTTTCTTGAAAGATCAAATCCCTCCATAAGTTTAACCTGCGTTACCTCTGGATTTTCTTCCATTTGATATAATATATCTATCTTTCTATCGGCTCCATTTTTAGCTCCTTTTTGGCTCCTTTTTGATTATATCCTAATTTTTCTTCTAAAGTTGTTTTTTTCATATATACTTCGTTTTCTTTCGACTGCTTTGTGACCATTTTCGTTGCCATTTATTCTTATTTTCATTATACATGATAACGTATTATAGGCACAATAGAGCGAGTGGAAATTTCCCATTTTCCACTCGCTCAACCCATCTCATTATAGCTTTTTCTGTTACTTCAGCGGTTCATAATAAAAATATGTCTTCGCCGGGTCTTTTCCGGAGATGTCCACGCCGGCTGCCGTCTGTCCCTGCACACCGCCTGTGGCTCCGATATAGAGTATCCGGCCATCCGGAACGATTACCGCGCAGGTTCCTTCCGTACCGCAGGGCATCTCCCAGACTTCCTGCGCTCTGGTAAATTCCGCATCTTCCAAACGGTAGGTATCAACGCCGCTGTATCCCCACAGGATAAAATCGGAGCCATCACTCACACCTGCTGCCACCATATTCCACTGGTAGATCGTCCCTGTGCTTTGAACAGCCTTCGCATTCTCCGCTGCATCCCCCTGCACCGGTAGAAAACACAACCTCTCCGGGTCTACTGACACTAATGTCACAGGGTCATCCTCTGCTGTCACATTCTCCGTTGCCAGTGCAGCCGCATAGACTTTGCCGTCCTTGCCCTGTCCTAATGCTCCGGCACCTTGTACGGCATAGCTGTCGTCATCCGCCACGGTTCCGATCAGCTCACCTTCCGCAGAATAGATCCGCACATAACTGCCGTCCTCCTGCATCCGTATCCGCATATATAATCTGCCCTGGGCATCTGTTGCCATACTATCAACGATATTCCATTCCCGCTCTCCTACGGTAAAACTGTTCAGAAGCTTTCCCTCCGGACTGATATGGTAGATCACAGGCAGCCGGCCATGTTCCGCTCCCGGAGATGCCAGTCCGCGTAATGCCGCATAGACACTTCCGTCCGGTGCGATACACAGGCTATACACCTCGCCGTCCTCATCGAAATCATCATAAAACTTTTCCGGGGTCCCACTGCCGTAAGTCAGATATTCCACCCGTGCTTTCCCTTCCATGGTAAACCCACCGACATACAGCCCCTGTTCTGCCGCCACAGCACACCGGATACTGAGTTCTCCCGCATAGGCAATCTGCCATTCCTGTGCTGCAGTGTCTGCCCCCGGGACTACACTTGCCTCTCCTGCGCCCTGTGTCTGTTGCGATCCGCTCTCCTGTGACATATCACCCGGTAATGCACTATCTTCCGTCTTCACATATTCATAGTCGCCCGCCTCGATCTCTTCTGTGATTTTCGCCAGACTATAATCTCTCTTCTCACGGAAATCGATCAGCTCCAACAGTTCCTCCTCCGTCATTTCCTCTTCCGGCAGGAAAAATGTACTCCGCGCTGCATAGAAAGCCACGCCCTTTTTGTATTTTTCAGGACTATCAAGCATGGCAAGTTCCTTTTGGGGGAAATATCCTTCCTCCAGATAGGCCTGCCTCAGTTCTTCCAGCCTGTTTTTTCGCCGTCCGTAAGCGGTCTGCTGTAGCTATCCGCTGCAACATCTGCATCCTGCAACCCGGAAAAATATGTTTCCAGTTTTTCATGATTCATGCTCTCCATCCGCGCCCGGTACAATCTCGATTTTACGGTTCCCTGCCTGCATTCCAATATCCTGCTGATCTCCGGGATTGTGCACTGTTCATAGTAAAACAGTACGATCACATCCCGGTATCCGCCATCCAGCTGCATGACAGCATCCCACAGTTCATGGTGTTCGTCATAAAATGCCGGGGACAGATTCTCTTCCCATGCCACCGCACCGGTCCGCTTATTTTGCCGATAAATCTTTTTCGCTTCATTTGCCGTGATCTGTAAGATCCAGTTTTTAAAGCTGCCCGGATCCCGCAGTGTCCTTAATTTTTCATAGGCATGCAGCACCGCTTCACTGACAGCGTCCTCCGCATCCGTACTATTATTCAGAATAGAATATGCCAGTCGGTACATATGCAGGGTATAGCCCCGCACTTCCCGCACAAATTCCTCTTTTGTCATAACTGACAAAGTAACACCTCCTTCTCTTCGCCGGCTTCATACTATATGAGTCGCCGGACGGTAAAAAGGTTCCTGTATTTTAAAAAAAGGCACCGGATGTTCCGATGCCTTTAAATCCAATATACTCTATAACTCTTTGAATTTGTATTTTCCTTTTCCATGCCCGGATACCGGTTCGATTACATCAGCCTGTACCATATTGGATATTATTTTAGAAGCGCCTGAACTTTTCAGCCCAAGCAATTCCATAACCTCTCCTCTGCCAAAAAACTGACAATCTCCGAATTTTTCATATAATACACGGATATGCATAATTGTTTTTGTTGAAAAATTCAGCGTTTTTTCAGCCAATCTTGTTTCAATGTCCACTTTTGATGTTTCAATGTCCATTTTTTGAGTTCCAATGTCCACTTTTGAAGTTCCAATGTCCACTTTTGAAGTTCCAATGTCCACTTTTGTATCCTTTAAAAGTCCACTGATATGCATATTTCGATTGTGCAGCTCGTTGTGTTCATTTAAAAGCATATTTCTGAGGAAGAGTTCCAAATATTCCGTTGTCTCATGAATTCCTTTTTGTAAATTCGTATAATTGGCCCTGACAAGTGCATTTCTGAAATACCATGCATTTTCCGCAAAAATGTCATTTGTTGCAAAAAAACCAAGTGTTCTCAAATATTTTATGAAAAAAACCGCTGTGGTTCTTGTGTTTCCCTCACCAAAAATGTGAATTTGCCATAGCCTTGATACAAACAAAGCCAGATGATGAATGCTCTCTTCTATCGAAAGTCCTTTATAACTAAAATCCTTTTCCTGCGAAAAATCATATTCCAATGTAGCACGCAGTTCTGAAGCACTCCCATAAACGACCGTTGCGCCATCAAGCACCCATTCTTTCTTCGTAATATTATAATCTCTTATTTTTCCGGCATGCTTATATATTCCACGAAAAAGCTTACGATGAATAGCTATATACTCATTCGGTGAAAAGGAAAACGCCGTTTCGGAAAGGAGCTCCGCAATACGGCTGGAAACTTTATCTGCTTCTTCCGTGCGTTCATTATCTGATACACGGACAGGTCTCTCATTGTAATAGCTTTCTATAAGACTCTGTGCCTCTTTTAGCGTGATCTTACCTTCAATATTTTGAATTGCAGTGTCAATCAGATATTGCGAGGGTTTCAGACCATCTACTGCCTGAAGTCCAACCGCCGTGCTCCACACATACCCTTTTGTTGCTTTATTCGGTTCGGATTCTCTCAGATATTCTTTAAATGGGTCTTTGTCCATATTCATTTCCCCGCTATATATCACTATCTTAGTTTTCCTGCTACTATTTTTATTATATCTTAAAATAACGATAAACCAAAACATTTTTGTAGAGATTTTTGCGGAAATCAAAAATATTTTACCTGTAGATTTTTTCTTGACCCTCGAGTTAGTCTATGCTGATATAACAATTGTTATGGAGACAGATCGTAAGAAAATCACGGAAGAAAACTTAATCCGCTGCGGCAGGGAAGAATTTCTGGAAAAAGGCTACGCCGGGGCGAACCTCCGGGATATCTGCAAACGGGCCGGAGTTACTACCGGGGCTTTTTATTTCTCTTTTGAAAATAAAGAGGCACTGCTGGGGGCAATTCTGGATCCCCTGATTGCCGAATATCAGAAAATGATGTATGAAATTACCAAAAGAGAACAGGAACATCCTGAGACCGCAGAGCAGAATGAACGTGAGATCATGGAATATATCTGTGCGCACAGGCAGGAATGTGAACTGGTACTGGAGAAATGCTCCGGCAGCAAATACGAATCCTTCCGGGATGTCGTCTTCAACAATATGTTCACGGCCTTTCAGGGCTATTATGAAAAACAACTAGGCTATGTGCCCGATAAAGAATTACTACGGATTCTGACATCCATGAGGTTACACGGATTTCTGGAATTGATCAAAGGAGATTATGATATGGAACACCGCCTGTTCCTGACGAAAGCCATCGGTATTCACGCCGATGCCGGAACGCAGGGTTTAATTGCATATTTTAAGAGCGAGAAGGATGCTCACCGTTAATGCGGTGGGCATTTTCTTTTATAAAAAATAACAAATATAACTTTTGTTATATTCAGAAAACAAGTAGGAGGATTAGTTATGAACAAAAACGTGAACTACGGAAACTGGGTACCTGAAAAAATGTTGGCGCTGTGCTATGTCGCTGCTGCCGTACTCGGCATTGCCGCCTATGTGACCGGACCGGTGCTGCATCTTGCCATTCCGACATGGATCCTGGGCATTCTTGCCGCGATTTGCCTGGTCTATGGCATTTACATGCACATCTGTCATGAATTGTTTGCCTTCGGCAAAGGCAACATGATGGCAAAAGTCCATCAGCATCTCGTAGATCATCTGGAATGGGACGGCGAAGGCACTCTGCTCGACATCGGATGTGGTGCGGCTGCCCTGACGATCCGCTGCGCCAAGGCTTTCCCCAAGGCAAAACTCGTCGGTATGGACTACTGGGGTGCCGAGTGGAACTATGCCAAAGAGCAATGTGAAGCCAATGCGAAAGCGGAGGGTGTTGCCGACCGGATCACCTTCCACAAAGGAGATGCCGCCCATCTGGAAGATCCGGATGAGACCTTCGATGCCACTGTCAGCAACTTTGTCTTCCACGAAGTCCGTTCCGCCAAGGATAAACGGGATGTGGTCAGAGAAGCTCTGCGCATAGTCAAAAAGGGCGGTGCCTTCTCCTTTCAGGACATGTTCTCCCAGAAAGCACTCTACGGTGACATGGAAGAATTTGTCGAAGAATTGAAAAAAGAAGGAATCACAGAAATTCACTACATCGGCAATCTTGAGAAGAAACTGGATTTTATCCCGGGATATGCCGCTGCTCCCTGGATGATCTCCGGCATGGGAATCCTATACGGGCGGAAATAATCACGAAAATCAAAAATGTTTTTGTATAGTTTTTCACGAAATCCAAAAATGTTTTCACGTGGTTTTTCACGAAAATCAAAAATGTTTTTATATAAAACCATCCCGGACACTGTGTCTGTCTCACAAGCACAGTGTCCGGGATGTCAAATTTCTTCTTATATGTCCACCCTATAATGTAATATTGATCACCGGCACAGGCGCCGCCGATACACCTACGCCGACAGCATCTGCGGAAAATGAAGTCCCTGTCATGCCGGAGGAAACCGCTCCTGCATTCCCGGTGGGAATGACCACGTTGTCTTTCATTTTCTCCAGGTGGTTGAAAACTGCTTTCAGGTACTCCGCATCGGCCTTGACGATGTCTTTCATCTCTTTGTTGCGGTGTTTGATCTTCATCATCTTGAGGTCTGCGGGATCCATCTCCCTATTCACAGAGACCGCATTATCTGATAATCCATCCAGCCCCATCTCTTCCATCAAGTCGCGTAAGCTATCGGACATTTCCTGCATCATCTCCGAAGTGAAATCGCTCATTTCCGACATAAAGTCTCCCGTCTGCGCATAGAATGCATCTATGCCAAGATCAATATAGTCGGATATATCATAGCTATCCCCTGCATGCACCTCATTGCCTGCATACTCATATGCGGAGAGATCCCTTGACATTTCATCCGCAGAACTTTCCGCAGACATTTCTTCCGCATTCCGCGCGTTTTCAGATTCTGCGTCCTGCGCATCCTTCGTTTCTTCTTCACTGATCCGGTCTCCCTGGCAGATTCCGCCGGCAGCCTTCATCATTTCCTCTTCTTCGAGATGTTTTGCTTTCTTCTTCGCCACACGTTCCATAGCCTGTGCATGAGCGATTGCTGCGTCGATCTCTTCACTGTCGCTGTCACTGTCACTGTTCTGCTTCTGCCGTTTCAGGCGCAGGACTTCTCTCCGCGCCTGCCCGGCTGCCTGCTTTGCCGCCTGGGACGTCTTGCTCCGCAGTATTTTGGATGAAATATTTTTAAACTGATATTTCAGTTTTTTCAGAGCCAGCGTCGTGTTTTTCGTCTGCTGCCTCTGATTGCGCAGAGCTTCACTGTAGCTCAGCGTGCTGGTAACGATAGACTCCTGTCCCAGGCTGTTTGCTGCCTGCGTCTGCGTACTCCGGCTGTCCCGGGCAAGCATCCGTTTAATATCACTGACCGAATTTTTCGAAGCAGTCGTGTTATTCTGCTGCCCGAAAATGCCGTTTGCACTGCTCTGGTTCGTCCTACTCCCGAAGGTGATCTGCGTCGTTCCCCGGCTGTTCGAGCGCACGAACGTTCCTCCATATTTCCCCATAGAAACCATACAATATCACCTTACCCTCTGAAATCGATGTTCTGACCCACCTGACGTTCACTCTGGGTCTGCACCTCGTCACTCCGTGTGTTGAAATTGTAGGTATCTATCCTGGAAAGCAGCTCCTCGATGGAATTGGCGGTAATGGTTACCGTCTCTTCCGTATCATCACTCTCTGCCCGCTTCTCCTTTAACTGCTCTTCCTTTTCTTTCTTTGCAGCCTTCTTCTCCGCAGCCTTTTTCTCTGTTTTCTTCTGCTCAGCCTTTTTCT
>ERZ1027237.1547-NODE-1547-length-10718-cov-6.729063_pt1 | contig 10718 bp, 9 predicted proteins | sample MGYA00519264_ERZ1027237 | MGnify/ENA primary metagenome ERZ1027237 (study PRJEB26926, sample SAMN06164640) | human gut metagenome | biome: ENVO:00009003; feature: ENVO:2100002; material: ENVO:00002003 | host: Homo sapiens | place: USA | collected 2012 ...
GAAATGGAACGCCGTGTCCGGCGCGGCCAAGTACGAGGTGTACCGCGCCCGCAGCCGCAGTGGCGACTACATCAAGTATGCTACCGTCACTGGCACGTCCTATACCAACACATCTTACATCGAGGACGGCAATACCTACTACTATAAGGTCCGCGCTCTGGATGCCAACGGCACGGCAGGCACGTGGAGCAGCATCGTGTCCGTGACCTACCGAAAGCCTGCCGCCGCTACGGTGGCCAGCGGCAAGTGCGGTGACAGCGCAGCGTGGAAGCTGGACGCCGAGGGTACTCTGACCATCAGCGGCACCGGCCGGATGTACGACTATGAGTGGCCTGCCGACAGGGGTGGGACTACGCCGCCCTGGCTTGCCAACAAGTACAGGGACAGCATTCGCGCCCTCCACGTGGAGCAGGGGATTACCTATATCGGACGCTGCGCCTTTGACAGCTGCGGCAATCTGTCTGATGTGACACTGCCCACCAGCCTGCGGATCATCGGACAGTGCGCGTTTAACGACTGCACCGCCCTGCGGAGCATCCAACTGCCGGAGGGGCTGACCACCATCATGGAGGATGCCTTCAACGCAGCGGGGCTGGTGTCCATCACCTTCCCCTCCACCCTCGGGGAGCTGAGAGACGGCGCATTCATGAACTGTGAGAAGCTCCAGAGTCTGCGGCTGCCGGAGGGGCTGACCACCATTGGGGATTGGGCGTTCTACTGCAATCCCAATATCAGCAGTATTTATATCCCTGCGTCTGTTACAACGATCGGGGAGGAGGCATTTATCTACTACAACAATCTGGCCACCGTGCGCTACGGCGGCAGCCAAAGCCAGTGGAGTGCGGTGTCTGTGGCCGCCAATGCGTTCCCTGATGGCGTTCGTTACGTGTACAACGCCAACTGACTGCCACACACAAAAACAGGACCGTTCACATGGAACGGTCCTGTTTTTTTCATATTTTCTTCACAGGAAAAACTTCCGGTGCAGGCTGCGGCGCAGGGGCTTGCACACCGCAATGACCAGCAGCATGGCGCCCAGCACGGTACACACCGCCAGCGGGTAGAACGACCACAGAAATGTGTCGTGCAGCCGGAAGGTCACATTCAGCAGCCACTCCACCAGCACGGCGTAGGCACCGGACAGGATGAGCCCGCCGCCGCAGATATACAGTGCGCCCGCCGGCACGTACCGCAGCAGCGCCACCACCGCCGTTACCAGTACCATGGCCGTCCCCGTCACCGGCAGGGCGAAGCTCATGAACCAGTGGCCGTGGGTGGCGCAATTGATATACAGCAGGTACACGCCGATGACCGCGAAGTCCACCGGCACGAAGATCACAGGGTTGGGCCGCTTGAACCACAGGGGCAGCACCACGGTGGTATACAGCAGCACCAGCCCGCCCACTACGTAGCCGGACCATACGATGCCGCCGCTGAGCCGCCAGTCGCACAGCACGGAGATCACCGCCGGCAGCAGAAACAGCACCGTCAGCACGAACAGCACGCCCGCGCGGCTCACGTCCTCTACACGGGGGCTGACATCCGGCGGATACGGGCTCTCGGCCTGCCCGCAGGGCAGATCGGGGTGGAACACACGGGTTCCGCACAGAGGACACACCTTTTCACTGTCGGCCAGCTCCACGCCGCATTTGATACAATACATTGTTTTCGCTCCTTTCCCGTATCAGCGCTGGTTGCTCTCCACCTTCACGTGGAGCCCCAGCTGCCGCAGCACACGGTAGAAATGCATCTCCAGCTCCGGCTCGCGGATGCTGCGGATGCAGTTGATATACATGGTGCCGTTCCACGTCACTACACCGCAGTCGTGGGGCGCGGCGGCCTGCACGCCGATGATGAAGTCCATCCGCCGGACGTAGGGGGCCATGGCCTCCGGCAGCTGCACGTTGCCCAGATTGGACAGGCACAGGCAGGATTTGCACTCGCCCACGGCGTCAAACACCGCCTTCATGGCGATGTTCTTGATGAACAGCGGCATCACCCGCAGTACGGGGGACTTCTCACTGGCCACATTGGCGGCGAACTTGGCCCGCATGGTGCGGCGGTTGTTCTCCAGCCCCATCCGGTGGTGTACCTCGCCGCACAGCTCCTCGAAGCTGCACTCGCCCATGCGGGGGTCCAGCTCGGGTGTGATGTAGGACGCAAAGTTCCGCAGCGTCCGGCTGGGGAACAGGCTCCGCAGGTTCACCGGCACCAGTACCTTCACCGGCTTGCGCCGCCGGGGGTCCCGCACCTTCTCCGCCTGCAGGTTCAGAATGGCCTGCATCATGGCGGCGCACAGCAGCTCCGTCACGGAGATGCCCCGCGCCTTGGCGCAGGCGCGCACCGCATCGGCGGACAGCATCATGGTAATGAGGTTTTTGTAGCCATCCCGCTCCGCCGTGCCGCTGAGGTGGTAGGCGGTGGCCTCCTTGCGGCTGGCGGTGACGTCACCGGCATAGTGCAGGAAGCTGTCCTCCAGCTCCTCGGGGTCCGGCTCCTCCAACCGGCCCAGCACCCCGTTTTCCGCGGGGATGGCCACGCCGTACTTCTGGGTCAGGTACTCCGCCACCAGGGTTTTCAGGAAGATGAGGCCGCCGGTGCCATCGGTCAGGGCGTGGAAGAACTCCACGGCGATGCGGTCGCGGTACACCAGCACGCGGAAGGCGCAGCGCCGCACCTCCTGGAAGGGCACATGGGCCAGCGGGCAGCTTTTCTCCTCCTGAATAGGCGGCGTGTGGGGGATCTCTTCCAGATAGTACCAGAACACGCCCCGCCGCAGCCGCACAGCGATGGAGGGAAAGCGCCGCACCGTCACGTCCAGCGCGCTGCGCAGAACGGCAACGTCCACCGTCTCCGTCAGTGTGGCGGACAGGCGGAAGAAGTTGTTCCAGTTGCGGCGCTTGGCGGCGGGGTAGATCTTGGCGGCGTTGTCCAGCCGCATCCACCGGAGGCTCTGGGCGGGGGAAAGGTTGCGGGTCAGGAAGTGGTCGATGGCCTGAAAATCCTCGGCCATATTCTCCTCCAGACAGTACAGCACATAGGCGTGCCACCGCTCCGGCGCGATGTGCAGCTTGCTGCGGCATCCGCATTGCAGCAGCTTTTCGTGGAGCAGCCGGGCATCGTCCAGCATCACCTCGTCGCCGCCGGCGAACAGCAGAGACGGCGGAAGCCCCGTCAGATCGCCGAACAGCGGCGAGCACAGCGGGTCGGTGGGATCGTCGGTGTAGCACTTGGCGTAAAACTCCAGCAGCGCCTTGGTCATGGAGGGGTCAATGTCCTTGTGCTCCTCATAGGACGCGCCGGAGCCGGTGAGATCGGTCCACGGCGAAATGCCGATGAGGCCGCAGGGCAGCTCCATCCCCAGCTCCTTCAGCTTCAGACACAGCGCGTAGATCAGCCCGCCTCCGGCGCTCTCGCCGCACAGCAGGATCTGCTTGGGCCCGTAGCCCTTTTTCAGCAGATAGCGATAGGTCTCCAGCGCATCGTCCAGCGCGGCGGGGAACCGGTTCTCCGGCGCCAGCCGGTAGGCGGCGCAGAACACCCGAACACCGCACTCTGACGCCAGCGTGGCGGCAAAGCCCTTGGCATACTCCAGACTGCCGCAGGTATAGCCGCCGCCGTGGAGATACAGAATGACGCCGCTGCGCCGCTGATCCTTTGGCATGACCCACGCGCCCTGAAAGCTGTCAAAGGCGTGATCCTTCACCAGCACCTCCCGCTTGTGGAGAGCGGTCATCAGCTCGCCCAGCTTGTCCTGTCCCTTGCGGGTCACCTCCAGCGAGCAGTTGGCCACAAAGGGCTTGAAGAAATTCAGTTGTGAGCGGACTAACTTTGCCGACAGTTCCATAGGCCGCGTTCCTTTCGCATATTACTTCAAACCCATATTATACCAAACCCGTCAAGCCCTGTAAACATGCAGACCCTGCATCCGTCCCGGAAAGTGCCGCACGCAAAAAAAGAGGCATCCGGAGATGCCTCTTTCCGTCTGTTTTGCTCACTCCTTGGTGTGTACGTTGATGAACTCCGCCCGCAGCTTGGAGTAGAGGATGGTCTGGCTGCTGTATAGCCCGCAGTAGCCGGACAACACGTAGCTGATGGCGCAGGCGATGGCAAAATACAGCATGGCGTCGGCGCCGAACAGCTCCACGCTCAGCACCACCGACGCGATGGGGCAGTTCACCGCGCCGCAGAACACGGCCACCAGCCCGATGGCGGCGGCAAAGCCCGGCGGCAGGCCCAGCAGGGCCCCGGCGGCACAGCCGAAGGTGGCCCCTACGAAGAAGGAGGGCACCACCTCGCCGCCCTTGAAGCCGCACCCGATGGTGACGGCGGTGAACAGCAGCTTCAGAAGCCACGCCCACCCACTGGCCTCACCGGTCAGGGCGCGGCTGATGACGTCCATGCCCGCACCGTTGTAGTCCGTGGTGCCCAGCAGCAGCGTCAGCGCGATGATGACCGCACCGCCTGCCGCCGCACGGAGGTAGCTGTTCTTCATCAGCCGCTCCGCCAGGTGCTCCGTGACGTGGAGCCCGCGGCAGAACAGAATACTCACCAGGGCGCAGAGGATGGCCAGCACGACCACCAGCAGCAGCGTCCAGCCGTCCAGCGCCGGCATGACTACGGTGAAGCGGGTGGGCGGCACACCCATCCACAGCGACACCAGATACCCTACCATGGCCGCCGTGATGCAGGGGACAAGCCCTGCGTAGTACAGTACGCCCACGCTGATGACCTCCAGCGCGAACACCGTGGCGGTCAGGGGCGTGCCGAACAGGGCGGAGAACACGCCGCTCATGCCGCACAGCGTGGCCAGGGGCAGGTCCTTCTCGCCCAAGTGCAGCAGCCGCCCCGTGCGGTAGCCGATGCCGCCGCCGATCTGCAGAGCCGCGCCCTCGCGTCCGGCACTGCCGCCGCACAGGTGGGTGATGACGGTGGACACGAAGATCAGCGGCACCAGAAGCACCGGCACCTCCTTGCCGAAGTGTACCGACTCGATGACGGCGTTGGTGCCCCTGCCCTCCAGTTTACATAATTTATACAGCCCCGCGATGACGAGACCGCCCGCCGGCAGCAGATACAGCACCCAGGGGTGGGCCAGCCGCACCTCCGTGGCATAGCTGACGCCCAGGTGGAACAGCGCGCCCACCACGCCGCCCACGCCGCCTACCAGCCCGCCGATGACCAGCCATTTCAGCATGGCGTCGGCGTACAGCCCAATGCGCTCCAGATATTTCCGCAGCCCTTCCATATTCCACTTACCGCCTTTTCTCTCTTGTTCCGGGGCCTGCGTCCGCAAGCCCGCAGCACGGTATTCTACCATGTTCCGGCGGGACTGTCAAACCGCCTATGGCGGACAAATATTCTTTGTACGAAACTGAAAATTTTTCAGGCGCACTGACATATTTTCGTTTTCCCTGTTGATTCCGCCGAAGCTTTGCCGTATACTATACATTAGCAATAGCAAAACGAACAAAGAAGGACCAATCAACCATATAAACAGGAGGAAAACCAAATGAAATACGGTCGTACTTTCAATTTCTCCGCGGGCCCTGCCATGATGCCGGAGCCCGTCCTGGAGGAGATCCGCGATGAGATGATGAACTACCGCGGCAGCGGCATGTGCGTCATGGAGATGAGCCACCGTTCCAAGGTGTTCCAGCAGATCATCGACGAGGCCGAGGCCGATCTGCGTGACCTGATGGGTATCCCCGATAACTACAAGGTGCTGTTCATCCAGGGCGGCGCCACCCTGCAGTTTGCCGCCGTGGCATGGAATCTGATGAAGAACGGCAAGGCCGTCTACATCGAGACCGGCGCCTGGTCCAAGAAGGCCATCGCCGAGGCCAAGAAGTACGGTGAGGTCATCGTGGCCGCCTCCTCCAAGGATAAGAATTACAGCTACATCCCTGACTGCTCCGATCTGGACATCCCTGAGGATACCGATTACGTCTATATCTGCGAGAACGAGACCATCCACGGCGTGACGTGGAGCAAGCTGCCCAACACCAAGGGCCACGTGCTGGTGTCCGACCAGTCCTCCATGTTCCTGAGCAAGCCCTGCAACGTCTCCGACTACGGCATGATCTACGCCGGCGTCCAGAAGAACGTAGGCCCCGCCGGCATGGTGGTGGTCATCATCCGCGAGGATCTGATCCGCGAGGACATCGACCCCAAGATGCCCGTCTACATGAGCTATAAGACCCACGCTGACAACGGCTCCATGTATAACACCCCCAACTGCTGGGCCATCTACTGCTGCGGCAAGGTGTTCAAGTACCTCAAGAGCATCGGCGGCCTGGAGGAGATGCACAAGCGCAACATCGCCAAGGCCAAGGTCATCTATGACTTCCTGGATCAGTCCAAGATGTTCACGGGTACTGTGGAGCCGGAGTTCCGCAGCCTGATGAACATCCCCTTCGTCACCGAGAGCGCCGAGCTGGACGCCGAGGTGGTGGCCGCCACCAAGGCCGCAGGTTACGACAACCTGAAGGGCCACAAGTCCGTGGGCGGTCTGCGCGCCTCCGTGTACAACGCCATGCCCATCGAGGGCGCTGAGGCGCTGGTGGAGTTCCTGAAAAAGTTCGAGGCCGAGCATACGAAGTAACAACTTGCAAGGGGGATGTTAAGTCCCTCCCACCGGCTGACCTCTGTCACCGGTGCCGCCCGGAACGGCTGAGCCGTGGTATTTCTGCCGCGTACACGCCGGGGCAAACACCTGCCGACAGGGCGATGCAGGGGGGGCGTCCCCGGCGCCCCCGACAAACATCAACAAATTGTAATAGCAAAGGAGAATATTACCATGCGTATTCTGGTTACTGACGGTATGGACAAGACCGCGATGGCGCAGCTGCGCGAGATGGGTCACGAGGTGGTGGAGCAGTTCTACGAGCCGGATCAGCTGGGCAAGGCCCTGCGTGATTTCGACGTGGTGGTGGTCCGCTCCAAGACCAAGGTCCGCGCCAACCACATCGACGAGGCCAAGGGCAGCCAGCTGAAGCTGATCATCCGCGGCGGTGTAGGCGTGGATAACATCGACGTGAAGTACGCCGAGGCCAACGGTATCGCCGTGAAAAACACCCCCAGGGCGTCCTCCCAGTCCGTGGCGGAGCTGGCCATGGGCCACATGTTCGCCTGCGCCCGCTACATCTCCGATGCCGGCTACACCATGCGCAACGGCGAGTGGAAGAAGAAGGAGTACGGCAAGGGCATCGAGCTGCAGGGCAAGACCCTGGGCATCGTGGGCTTTGGCCGCATCGGCCAGCATCTGGGCGTCATGGCCAAGGCCATCGGCATGAACGTCATCGCCTTCGATATTTTCCACATCCCCGGCATCGAGGAGCAGCTGGGCATCCCCTATGTGGAAATGGACGAGCTGCTGGCCAAGTCTGACTTCGTATCCGTCCACGCGCCCGCTGTGGACGGCGGCGCGCTGATCTCTGCGGAGAACATCGCCAAGATGAGGGACGGCGTGGTGGTCATCAACACCTCCCGCGGCACCAATGTGGACGAGGCCGCTCTGCTGGCTGCGCTGGAGTCCGGCAAGGTCCGTGCTGCCGGTCTGGATGTGTACGCCGACGAGCCCGCCACCAACAAGGCGCTGTACAGCCATCCCATGGTGTCCTGCACGCCGCATATCGGCGCTGCGACGGTCGAGGCCCAGAAGCGCATCGGCGCTGAGATCGTGGACATCATCAAGGCCATGTAAGTATGTCCGTGCGCCGATATCCGGCGTCCTCGCGGCATAGCCGCTGCGGTCGGAGACTAAAAATGTGCCGCAGGCACATTTTTGAAACGCCCCGACATATCGGCGCTGCGACGGTCGAGGCTCAGAAGCGCATCGGCGCTGAGATCGTGGACATCATCAAGGCCATGTAACTGCGCTGCGACGCTGCCTATCCAGCGTCCGCGCATCCAAAAAACAACCGTAAAAAATCAGCTGCCTATGGGGGCAGCTGATTTTTTATGTACTTTTCCGCGCCGTTACTTCAGCACGATCTGGTTGTCCGCCGCGCCGAAAATGTCCTTCCACGCGGCGTCCACCTTGCTGCCCTCGCCGCCGCAGGCCGCCAGAGACAGCACCAGCAGCGAGGTCAGAAAAATCGTAAAAAATCTCTTCATGATGAAGAACCTCCGTTTTTTGTGGCGTTTTGCGCCGGACATCGCACTTCGCCCGACATCCATTAGAGGGACGGATCGCGGCAAAGGTTCCGTATCATGAAAAAAACGCGCTCCGCGCCGAAGTGTCCCGATTTCGGGACACGTTATCCGCTATGCTGGAAGGCAGAAAAGGAGGTGCGCACTATGACCACGATCTCTATCCTTTGCACCATGTGCGGTGCGGCGGCTCTGTCCAGGGGTATCCTGAGGGCCATCGAGTATATCGGCCGGTAGCTGACCGTTGACAACTGCCCATCCGTTCTATATAATATTTTGTGTAAAAATTTACAATATCTGCCGATATACGGAACGATATTACGTAATAAGCGTTATTAGAACGAGAAAGGACATGTCATGGATATTTTTGAAAAATGCTATGCCCCCTCGCTGGCCGGTGAGCTGAAGGAGAAGGGCGTCTACCCCTATTTCCACGCCCTCCAGTCCCGTCAGGACGTGGAGGTGATGATGGAGGGCAAGCGCCGCATCATGCTGGGCTCCAACAACTATCTGGGCCTGACCACCGACCCCGTGGTGGTGGAGGCCGGCATCAAGGCGCTGGAGCGGTACGGCACCGGCTGCTCCGGCTCCCGCTTCCTCAACGGCACGCTGGAGATGCATCTGGAGCTGGAGGACGCGCTGGCCAAGTTCCTGCGCAAGCCCGGCATCGTCACCTTCGGTACCGGCTTTCAGTCCAATGTGGGCATCATCTCCGCGCTGGTGGGCCGCCACGACTACGTCATCTGCGACCGCGAGAACCACGCCAGTATCTACGCGGGCTGCCAGCTGTCCTACGGCAAGATGCTGCGCTACCGGCACAGCGACATGGCGGAGCTGGAGAAGTGCCTGCAGAAGGTGCCGGAGACGGCGGGCGCGCTGATCGTCACCGACGGCGTGTTCTCCATGGGCGGCGATATTGCCAAGCTGCCGGAGATCTGCGCTCTGGCGGAGAAGTACGGCGCCCGGGTCATGGTGGACGACGCCCACGGTCTGGGCGTACTGGGCGAGGGCGGCCGCGGCACCGCCAGCCACTTTGGGCTGGAGGACAAGGTGGACGTGTATATGGGCACGTTCTCCAAGTCGCTGGCGTCTCTGGGCGGCTACATGGCCGCATCGGCGGAGGTGGCGGAGTATGTGCGCCACGCCTCCCGCCCCTTTATCTTCTCGGCGTCCATCCCGCCGGCCAACTGCGCCACGGCGCTGGCGGCACTGCGGCAGCTGGAGCAGCATCCGGAGCTGCCGGAACGGCTGCGCAGCCTGAGCCTGTACGCCCGCAAGGGCCTGACGGAGCGGGGCCTTACCATCCGGCCCTCGGCGCTGGAGGCTCCCACGCCCATCATCCCCATCTACACCTACGAGACGTACCGGACGCTGCGGGTGGCGGCGGACATCTACGACCGCGGCGTGTACGTGAACCCCACGCTGCCGCCGGCCACGCCGGAGGGCGAGGCCCTGCTGCGCACCAGCTACATGGCCACCCACACGGAGGCCCTGCTGGACGAGGCTATGGACATCATCGGGGAGGTAATGGCAAATGAGTAACAAGGTCGCAGTTGTCACCGGCGGCACCTCCGGCATCGGACGGGCCACGGCGCTGGCGCTGAAGGACGCAGGCTGCACCGTGTACGAGCTGTCCCGCCGTGCACAGGGCGTGGAGGGCCTGCACCACATCTCCGCCGACGTGACGAAGGAGGAATCGGTCCGTGCCGCCGTGGAGCAGATCATGGCCCGGGAGGGCCGCATCGACATTCTGGTGAACAACGCCGGCTTCGGTATCTCCGGCGCGGTGGAGTTCACCTCCACGGAGGACGCCAAGTCCCTGTTCGACGTGAACTTCTTCGGCATGGTGAACATGAACCGGCAGGTGGTGCCCATCATGCGCGAGGCGGGGCGTGGCCGCATCGTGAATCTCAGCTCCGTGGCGGCGCCGGTGCCCATCCCGTTCCAGACCTATTACTCCGCCACCAAGGCGGCGGTGAACGCCTACACCATGGCCCTGGCCAACGAACTGCGGCCCTTCGGCGTGACGGTGTGTGCCGTCATGCCCGGCGACATCCACACCGGCTTCACGGCGGCCCGCCGGAAGATCGGGGAGGGAGACGACATCTATCAGGGCCGCATCAGCCGCTCCGTGGCCCGCATGGAGCACGATGAGGAGACCGGCATGGACCCCGCCAGAGCCGGCGGCTATGTGGCCAGAGTGGCCTTGCGGGAGGGGAGCCACCACCCGCTGTACGCCATCCGCATCGACTATAAGTTCTTCGTGTTCCTGACCAAGGTGCTGCCCGCCGGTGCGCTGAACCGGCTGGTGTACCTCATCTACGGCAAATAAAAAAATGCCCATCCGGCGTAGGCCGGATGGGCATTTTTTCAGCTTACATGAATTGACACAGCAAAATAGGGAACAGGACGGCGGGCATCATGTTCAGGATGCGCAGCTTCGTCAGGCCCATCACGTTCAGGCCGATGCCGATCAGCAGCAGGGAACCGGTGAACGTCAGCTCCGCCAGCACCGCCTCGGTGAACAGCGGGGCCACCAGAGAGGCCAGAATCGTCACCAGCCC
>ERZ1027237.1560-NODE-1560-length-10668-cov-11.769528_pt1 | contig 10668 bp, 10 predicted proteins | sample MGYA00519264_ERZ1027237 | MGnify/ENA primary metagenome ERZ1027237 (study PRJEB26926, sample SAMN06164640) | human gut metagenome | biome: ENVO:00009003; feature: ENVO:2100002; material: ENVO:00002003 | host: Homo sapiens | place: USA | collected 2012 ...
ACATAGGATAACTGTCCGTTGTCGAACATGGAATCCTTGTAATAGGGATAGAACCGGAAGATAATATTCCGGTACACATCCTGTCCGAAGATCAGAGATAAGATCAGTAATACGCCAACCGCATAGTGCCACTTTTTCAGTCGGATCCGGCACAAGAGATCTATCACAATATATGCCGGGATGACCAGCAGTACCGATTTGTGGATCGTACAGCCCATCAGCACCCAGAGAAGAAACTTCCCATATTCTTCCCGCAGCACATATTTCTGCGCATACATGGCCAGTGCCAGTGCGAAATAGTAACGTACCGAATTCATACTATTAAAGTAAAATCCCTGTGTCAATAACAGGAACAGGGAAAATACATACCAGTCCGCCTGATCATGCAGTGCCTTCAGGAAAAAGAAGACCGTAATCAGGGAAAAGAAGCCAAAGATCGGAAGATAAGATCCCTCTCCGAAGATCAGATGGAAAAATTTCACCAGATACACAAAACCGGTTTCGTAGGAGACATGCCTTCCTTGATCGATCAGCTGAAATTTCAGCCAGTAGACCCAGTAATCACCGCCCACAGCAATGCGGCAGGCAGAAACCCCGGCCAGGAGACAGAAGATGGCGAATTCCGCCACAGCATTGCACGCCTGCTGTCTGTCCGGCCCGGCCGCCATCAGATCCCCGGAGGTATTCCCACGAAAGGAGCGTCTGCCGGACAGATATTCTGTCGTATAGTCACGATTTTTTACCAGAAAACCGAATGCTACGGTAACAGCTGTCAATATGATATACACCAGTGCGCTCTTCTCCATGTGGAACCTCCTTTCTTTATGGCCTTTTTTCCAAAAAGCAAGCTATCGTCCTCCTGCCTCCCGGATACCTTCCCACATCCACTGTTTTGCCTGCTGCAGGCTTACCTCTGTGCACAACATGCCCTTATGCGCATATAAAAACCTCAGCGCCAGCGGCCATTCCAACCATCCATACAGATAATGATACAGTACTCCTCTGTCATGGAAAAATTTTTCATTATAGCCATGAAACCAGGTGGATTCCCCGGCTTCCTCTCTGCCGATGGTCACCGGTGCAGTATATACCCGGTAGCCTTTTTTAATAAACTCCGTTAAAAACAGGCTGTCTTCTCCATTGCTGTATTTTGCTCCACCGCCAAACAGCAGGGAGAACGTAATACCAGATTGCAGCAGGCTTTCTCTGCGTACAGCAAAGCTGACTGCTCCATACCGCCCGCAATTATACCAGCGTACCGGTTTCCGTTCCGTAATATGGTAGGTGCGGCGTTCTTCCTCCACCTCGATATTGAAAATGATCATATCGGCCCGGGGATTCCGTTGAAACTCCGCAAGAACAACCGCCTCGTAACCATCTTCATACACAATATCCGCATCCGAAAAAAGGCAGATGTCCCCTTCCGCCCGAAGGATGGCCTCATTGCGGCTTCTGCCGATGCCACGGTCGGGAAAACTGCAGAAACGGATTCTTCCGTTCCCCGGAGATATCTGCATTTCCTCCTGCCCCAGCCGGTCGCACTGATTGATGATCACCGCGTCCGATTGCAGGTTCATATGTTGTACGGTCTCCGGAAGAGAAGCATTCATTACCGATGCCAGAACTTCTACCTTCATGCCTGCTCTCCTCCGTGTTCTGTATTCTGTGTCTGTATGGCTCCCGGCAGAAAATAATAGCTGCGGATCAGCTGTTCATCCGCATTCCACAGGAAGGCTCCGTTCACAGAGCAGTCCTGGGTATGCAGATACTCTAATACCGCTTCCAGTCTCTTTCCCACCCGTTCTCCGGCCGGCACCGCCAGCAGAAATGCATCTGCCTTACGAAGTGTCTCTCCACTCTCCGGGCATAACAACGGACTGGGAACCGCTACATATTCCACCGGTATTCCCTTCCGGGTCTTATCTGTCTTAGCCAGCTTCTGCAAATCCTCCACGACTTCCTTCGGATCCGCTTCCGGCAGTGCCACACATACTGCCACACGGCAGATTTCCGCATTTTCGGACTCCTTTGCCTGCTTTTTATCGTACACTTTCTCCAGCGTATACATCAGATTTTCCGCAAATCCCACACTGCGCACCGTTCCCAGACTGTTCAGTCCGTAGCGTCTGCGAAGGGTTGCCGGCAGCCAGATGCTGTCCTGCGAAATCTCCACCAGCAAAAAGAGCACTACTGCAAAAAACAGAGACAATACCGCCGCCAGAATGACTGCCCGCACCGGGCGCACATCCGGTACCACGACTTCTGCGAAATCTCCGTGATCCAGCACTTTGATCCGGTCGATCTCCACGATACTCTCTGCGAATTCATCACACATGGTATCTTCTACTGCATGGGCCAGAGCAATACTCATCTCCGGATCCTGAGTTGCCGCCCGCGTCACCGGAACACTGAAATCCGAGGGAAGTGTTGCCGAGAGATCTGCGATCCACTGGTCTCTGCCCAGAGACAGTGCTTCCGAAGCTCCATTGTCTCCCCGTTCCACAGCCTCCTGCAGATGCTTCTCCACACCATCCAGAAATTCTCCCGTATGGATCATGGTGTTCCATGTAGCCTCGTTAATGTAGTACGCACCCGCCGCATTGGGGTTTTCTTTATATTCTACCTTATAAGTGGAAGAAGCCGCATACCCGGGATCGGGCTGCAGCACCACATTTTTTACATAATAACCGCCGCCGAACAGTAATGTTCCCACTACTGTCACAGCCAGTATTTTCCACAGATTGCGGCATAGCCGCAGACACATAAGTCTCAGGTCGAAGGGCTCTTTTCCGTAGCTTACTTCCATGCGTCTACCTCCTGCCTTCTCAGTCGTCATCCTTCTCGGCACGACCATCGTAGGTTGCCTTGAAAGCCGTTACCTGTTCGCTCTCCACACCCTCGGTACTGTCCGGCCAGAACAATACCTTCAGTGTCAGAAGCATCAATTTAAGATCCAGCCACACAGAATAATTCTCGATATATGTTAAATCCAGTTTTAATTTATCATACGGAGAGGTATTGTACTTTCCGTATACCTGTGCGAAACCGGCCAGTCCCGCTTTCACCTTCATACGGAATGCGAACTCCGGCATGACTTCCATGTACTGTGCAATAATCTCCGGGCGCTCCGGTCTGGGGCCGATGAAAGACATATCTCCCCGCAGAATATTGATCAGCTGGGGCAGTTCATCCAGTCGGCATTTGCGGATCACCTTACCCACGGGAGTGATACGCTTATCCCCTTTCTGTGCCAGACGTGCCACGCCGTCCTTCTCGGCATCAGTGCGCATACTGCGGAACTTCATAATATAGAATTCCCTCTGTCCTGTGGTGCAGCGCACCTGCTTGTACAATACAGGTCCGCCGTCATAAAGCTTGATGGCAAGCGCTGTCAGAAGCATCAGCGGTGAAGTCACCACCAACAGGATCAACGAGCAGATCACATCGATAGATCGCTTGATGAACCGCTGCTCCATGCTCAGGGAGTACTCTCTGGTCAGCAGGATAGGCGTGTCAAATACATGCAGTTCCTCGGAGCCAACTAAAATAACATCTGATATTTTAGGCATGACATAGACACGGATGGAATGGGCATAGCAGAATTTCAGAATAATATTACGATCCTTTTCATTAATATCCCAGATTACTACCGCATTGATCTCACCGTTCCGGTAATTGTCCAGAATCTCCCGACACAGTTCTGTCGTACCTTTTTTAATGTGCTCACATTTTGTGATCTTATATTTGTCCTTACGGCTTTCAAATTTGTTGACAATGTCTTCGATGGGACGATCACCGTGGATCAGCAGAAGCTCTCTGGGCGGGAATGCTGTACGATAGATCTTGTTGGCAATATTGGCATAGATGATCACCGCTATGATCTGTAAAAATACCATCAACAGGAACATATCCGCCGGAAAAATGCTGCGGGCCATCATACACAGTTCCGCATAGATCAGCACATCCGCCATCAGGGTTGCAAACACCTGGGAGAAAATAATCTCCGTGTTTTTCATGTATCCCAGACGCATGCCGCCGTAGGTCACGGAGAAAAATATCAGGATTGCACTGTAGATACCGTTTTCCAGCAGAAAGCCACGATACCAGATCTTCTGCAGGGGATCTACCAGCTGGAACTGGAAATGGAACTGCCACATGTAGGCAAACAGGCTGATCTCCAGCAACAGACAGATCATCGACAACCCTATATTGATCAGACGCTTAAAGGATTCCCTTTTCCGCAGTCGGTTTTCATAATAATTACCGTTTGTATTCAAAACAAACTCCTCCTATACTCTGCGTTTTACGGCGCGTACCGCCCAGAAGCAGAAATGCCAGGCACTGTTCGGCACTGACATGCCTTCCGCCTTACGGTACAGATTCCAGATCCTCCGCAAAGCTTCCAGCTTATTCGATGACAGGGATTTCCCTGCTCTCCGATATTTTACCAAATTTTGATCCAAACCACAAGCTACATAACCCTCCCGCAGTATTCTCCACCACAGGGCAGTGTCCTCACTCTTGATCTGGGGCATCTGCAGTTGTTCTTTCGACAGCTGTTCCATATCGAACATCACGGTACTGGTAAAAATTGTGGTATTTTTCAAAGCTTCTTTATAAGTAATCGTGGCCGGCACACGGACAATCTTTCCGGTGCCCTTGCCATTCTCATCGGCGAATTCATAGCCGGTAAACACAAAGGCTGCCTGTTTCTCTTTCAGAAAAGCCAGCTCTTTTTCCAGCTTGTCCGGTGTCCACAGGTCATCTGCATCCAGATAGGCCAGATACCGGCCTTTTGCTTCGTTGACTCCCAGATTACGTGCTCTCGCCGCCCCCAGATTCGTAGAGTAAGTCAGCATGCGGATTCTCGTATCTCCGGTTCTCTGAATATATTGTTCTATGATCTCCCTGCTGCGGTCCGGGCCGCAATCCTCCACCAGCAGCAGTTCCCAGTGTGGATACGTCTGTGCCCGGACGCAGTCCATCGTTTCTTCTATATAACGTTCTGCCCGGTACACCGGCACCACAATACTGATCAGTTCCTGTTCCATTTTGCTTTCCTGTTCCTAATTCTTACTAATCGTTATAGTTTTCCCTATCTTTCCGCAAGATGCTTACTTACATCACGATCAGGAAATATCCGCCAAAGAACCGCAGTCTGCCGCCCGCAGCCTCTTGCAATTCCTTCTGTACATCCTCCGACAAGTCCTCCGGCAATAAAATGTAGTCTATACCGGCCTTCCCGGCGCTGTCAAGGCACGCAGCAAAATCTATTTTCCTGCCACCGGCTTCTGTCGTGGTATTTTCATCTGTCCGCAGATATTCCGTCTCCCCGGTAGTCTCCAGGTGGCCCATCCACAGATACATATCTTCCTGCCAGGTCTCATAGGTATCATAGGAGTAGCTGCCCAGCGATGCATCCCAGATGCTTCTGCCGTATACCGGGTGGATCTCAGCGCTGTAGGCTCTGGCAGCCTCCATGACCTCCTTCGGCGCCCACAGACTGTATTCCCGTGAGTTTCCTTTTTCCGCATTGTATACAGAAAGCTGCTCCAGAATTTCCCTGGCGGGAGTTCCCTGTTGCTGTCCGGGCATTCCCGTCAGTGCCGGTATCTGCGTTGTCTGTGCCACGGTCCATTCCGACACCGGGTTTCCACCCAGGAACAGGATGCCCAGCAGGATCAGCGCAGCCATCCCGTTTCGCAGGCTTTTCTCTTTTAATAAGTTACACAGAAAGTCCGTTGCCGCCCATGCGATCAATGCTGTCTGGGGCACCGCCGCCCAGATCCATACATAAGAGTAAAAGGCGGTCTGGTATTTTAACAGGATCAGTGCCGTTACGGGACAGATACAGCCAAATGTCACCAGCGCTCCGTAAAGATACAGCCGTTTCCGTGCTTTTTCCGCCCCAGATGCATTGGCTTCTTTTCCGGAACCATAGAGGACAAATCCCAGATACAGGATCGCCAGCAGCAAAAGTGCCGCAAATTTTCCATGTTGTGTATAGTCGGTCCAGCCTGTCAGGGCGGACTGCAGAAGTGTCATCATTCTGTAGCCTCCTCTCCTGACCTGCCATGTGCATCAGTCATTTTCCGTTTTTCCCATCGTTTCCGGAACTGGGAAACCAACGCTCCAAGTATCAGCCATGCCACAGTAACAAGCAGGCAGACTCCCGCGCCATACAGGGTCCAGACTATGCAGGCCTCCGACAGGATACAAAGGATCACGCCCGTATATTTTCTGTCCATCAGACAGGACAGCAGATACGGAAGCAACACCGCCGCCCGGATCGTCACACCGCGGAATCCTCCGTAAAACACATCAAATCCATCCACTCCGGGCATATAGGCCCCTGTACTGAACAGTATTCCCACGATCAGCAAAAACGTCCGTCTTTTCACAGAATTTTCCGGAAAAAGTGCTTTCCCCAGACTTCCGTAAGCTACATAAGACAACAGCAGCGTAATGCAGGGGATCAGACGATACACCACGTCTACGGGTGCCATACCCGTAAAACGGCTGATGGCCCCGTACAGAGTGGGCAGGCACAATATTTTCAGCCGTAAGGACATCCCCATCGAATATGCCGTCCCCGTGAGAGGATTCACGGTATAAACAGCATTTTCCCTGAGAAATGTGTTCACGGTCTCCACCGTCATATCTCCGGTCAGCCACATGCGGTTCCCCGTCAGTATCCGCAGGATCTGCAGCAGGATCAGAAATGCCAGGATGCCTGTGAGAATCTGTGTACTTTTTTCCTTTGCCGTGTCTGTCCCGCTGTTTTGATCCGCAACCGGATCATTTTTACCGGCTGTGGCCCGTTTTCGTGTCTGTCTGGATATTACAGACAATAATATCGCCGCCAGCAGAACGATTCCCACCTCTGCCAGCAGCAGATCCGTTACAGTCAAAAAAGACCACCCTAACAGGCAGCCTGCCAAATGGGCGATCTCTGTCAGCCCGATAATGATCAGGCTCCCCCTGATCAAAATATCCGATGTCCGAAAAGTCATTTCATCTCCCATACCCGCCTTTTTCTTACACGGGCTTTTGTACATCTTACCATATTTATATGGACTTGACAAATATAACAGCATTTCCATACAACAAAAAACCGCGTACCGGAAACTTCCCCATTCCGATACGCGGTCTTTCTCAGTCTGCAGAGGAGAATACTGCATCTGCTTAATTAACAAACTCTCCCTGTTCCAAATAATTAAAATTAATATGTTACATAGCCTTATAATCCAGTCGGATGTTGTCGGCGATACGTGCGATGTACTCGCTGTTCGTAGGTCTTGTCCTTCCGGAGGCTACAGAATAGCCAAAAATCTTTTCGAATGTCTCCACATTTCCTCTGGACCAGGACACTTCAATGGCGTTCCTGATCGCGCGTTCCACTTTCTGATCTGTGGTCTTGAAATGTTTCGCGATGGTGGGATATAACAGCTTTGTAACGCTGCTTACTACCTCCATGTCTTTCCCTGACAAAATGATTGCATCACGCAAATAGTGATAACCCTTCAAATGCGCCGGCACCCCTATCTCCAACATGATTTTGGTTACATATCTCTCTAACTCTGAATCTTTTACTGCAACAATATCCAAAACAAGTCCCCCTTTTTACTTGTCGAGTATTGCTCCTCTGCAGTGACTGATAGAGAAATCATATCATAGCTGTCGATATTTGAAAAGACATTTTTCCGTTAAAATATAGTTAAGAAACTAAAAATGTTACATTTTACCCCTATTTTGTAACATTTTTACGTACATAAAAAACGGATATTTATGCGGTTTTTCTTAAATTTCCTCTTTTACCAGGTAAATCGGACGGCGTTTTACTTCCATGTATGCCTTTGCCAGATACTGCCCCAGAATACCCGTACAGAAAAACTGTACGCCGCTGGTCATCAGGATGATGCACACCAGAGAAGGCCAGCCGGACACCGGATCTCCGAAGATCAGCTTCCGCACGATGATAAATATGATCATCAAAAAGGCAATGATGCAGAACAGCACGCCCACAAAGGAAGCGATCAGAAGCGGTGCCGTGGAAAATGCGGTGATACCGTCAAGGGAATATACCAGAAGCTTCCAGAAATTCCACTTGGTCTCGCCCTTGGCGCGCTCTACATTCTCATATTCCAGCCATTTGGTCTTAAAACCGACCCAGCCGAAGATTCCCTTGGTAAAACGATTATATTCCCGCATGGACAGGATGGCATCCACCATCTGTCTGGTCATCAGGCGATAATCTCTCGCTCCGTCCATCATTTCCGTCTGGGAAATCTTCTTCATCAGATGGTAAAATCTTCTGGCAAAAAAGCTGCGGATCGGCGGTTCGCCCTTGCGGGTCACGCGGCGGGTCGCTACAGAATCATACCCCTGCCAGATCCATTCAAACATCTCCGGCAGCAAGGAAGGCGGATCCTGCAGATCCACATCCATCATAACCACGTAATCGCCCTTCGACTTTTCCAGTCCGGCAAACATCGCCGCTTCCTTTCCGAAATTTCTGGAGAAAGAGACAATATGCACACGGGAATCCTGTTCGATCAGCTTTTTCACTTCTCTCACAGTGCCGTCTTTGGAACCGTCATCAATATAGAGAAGCTCCAGTTCTATTTCCTTTTCCTTGAAAAAGGGATCATTTTTCGTCAATTCCTGATAAAACAGGGCAACGCTTTCTTCTTCATTATAGCAGGGAACGATCACGCTCAATAAGCTCATTTTGTAATCTCCTTATGTTTTCCTGTCGCTTTTTCAGGCTTATCTGCGCCACTGTGCGACAGATAACAGCTATATTATACTATCCTTCGATGCATCATTTCAAGGTCAACACTGTACTTTTTCCGCTTTTTGGATTATACTGGATTTATATATGTCTGTTCTGCAAACTACAGCATATAGGAAACGAGGTTATTTATGACTTTTTTTGAACAGTTTTTCAGCAATACCATTTTCCTGACTGCAGCCTTCGGCTGGCTGGTGGCACAGATTCTGAAGACGCTGATCCATTTGATTGTCTCCAAGAAATTCGTTGCGGAGCGTCTGGTCGGCAGCGGCGGTATGCCCAGTTCTCACTCTGCTACCGTATGTGCCCTGGTAACAGCGGTCTGCTACGAATACGGTGCGGGAAGCTTTGAATTTGCCATTTCCCTGATTCTGGCGATCATTGTAATGTATGATGCTATGGGAGTACGCAGAGAGACCGGTATTCAGGCACAGGTATTGAACGAAATGCTGAAGGTCTTCGAAGATATGGGCCGCAGTGAGATTTCCGCCCATGATAAATTAAAGGAATTCGTGGGACATACTCCCCTGCAGGTGTTGATGGGTGCGCTGTTAGGCATTTTATGCGGCGTGGTCATTTACAGCTTCTTACTCTGATAACCGATCGAGGTGTGATTATATGTGTAAATATAAATTTCGACGGCAGTTTCTGCAGACTGCGGTACCTCTTCTGCTGACTGTCTCCATGATGCTTACCGGATGTGGACAGACGGGTAACTCCGATTCCCCGGTCCGTCCGATCCTCCCGGATAACAGCCCGGATTCCTCCACAGTTTCTTCCGGGGAAAAGCTTCCGGATCCCGTAACGATCGTTGTAGAGGATGATTCCACTCCTCCCGCTGAGGGCATGGTCCGCAGCCGTCTTACGAACGAATGGGTGGATGCCGATGTGGCTGCTACACGCCCCATTGCCGTAATGATTCCTAATGAGGCATCTGCAATTCCACAATACAGTCTGTCCGATGCTTCTATTATTTATGAGGCGAATGTTGAAAACCGTATGACCCGGATGATGGCAATCTACGAAGACTGGCAGAATCTGGACAAAATCGGCAATATACGCAGTCTTCGTGATTATTATGCTTACTGGGCATTCGAATGGGATGCTTTTATCGTACATTTCGGCGGTCCGTTTTTCATCAATGAGCTGCTGGCGCAGCCGGATACTCAGGATGTGGACGGTACGTCCGGCAGTGATGAGGCTGCCTTTTTCCGTACTACCGACCGCAACAAGCCCCACAATGCTTATGCTTCCGGTGAAGGTCTGCAGAAGGTGATCGAGAAAAAGGGGTACAGTCTGGAATACCGCGGACTCAGCGATGAGAATCATTTCAGGTTTGCCACCAAGGCGGAACCGAACACCCTTGGGCAGTACGGTGCCAAAGCAAAGGATGCCACCTATATCGATATGTCCGGGTGTTATCCGCTGACAAGGTGTTATTTTGAATTTAACGAGGATGACGGCCTCTATTACCGTTCCCAGCATCTGTCCGGAAGCACAGACGGCCCTCATATAGATGCCGCCACCGGAGAGCAGCTGACTTTCAAAAATATTCTGGTACAGAATACGTTTCACGAGGAACTGGGCGAGGGGTATCTGGCTTTTCAATGTCATGACACCACCCGGGACGGCTGGTTCTTCACCAATGGCAGAGGAATACATGTGAATTGGGAGAAGACTTCCGATTACAGTGCCACCAGATATTACGATGACAACGGGGACGAGATCATCCTCAATACCGGCAAGACCATGATCTGTATTATCGAAGATGGAGATTCCTTTACGTTCCATTAATGTAAATGGAAAGTTACGAAAGCATAGCCGCGCATAGGCATAGTGAAGACAGCGATGGGCGCTCGCGCATGATTCGCTGT
>ERZ1027237.1574-NODE-1574-length-10617-cov-4.316228_pt1 | contig 10617 bp, 10 predicted proteins | sample MGYA00519264_ERZ1027237 | MGnify/ENA primary metagenome ERZ1027237 (study PRJEB26926, sample SAMN06164640) | human gut metagenome | biome: ENVO:00009003; feature: ENVO:2100002; material: ENVO:00002003 | host: Homo sapiens | place: USA | collected 2012 ...
AGATGCAGCGTAGTCTCGTGGGCTCGGAGATGTGTATAAGAGACAGGATTATAAGTTTAATAATAATGTTTATCTGTTGTGGTCGTATAATATATTATAAAAAGTATTTTTTTGAATGGACGGCGATATGTTTGGATTACTTGGTAGGTCGTTCAATGGCATATCATCCGGAATATGTATATGAACTGGTTGAAAATGGAGAGACAGTGACATATAAAAACTGGGGATTTGCAGTTGGATTTCCGAGAAAAGGAAGGAAACATCGCGTACTGATTAAGAAAACAGATCATAACAAAATAGTGGGTTATAGTGAGTATATCACATATAAAGTGGTGGGAACATTAATGCTGATTTTGTTAGTTTTACAAATAATATGGGAGATAAGATAACAGATATAGGTTTCGCAAATACCACCTATATATTTGCAGAAAGGACGTATATGGATATAATAATTTTATATTTAATAGCAGTAATTTACTGCTATGGTTATGTAATCTATTATAAACTGGAATTTTTTGAATGGACAGCGATATGTCTGGATTATCGGGTAGGTCGCTCAATGACATATTATCCGGAATATGTATATGAACTGGTCGAAAATGGAGAGACAGTAACATATAAAAACTGGGGATTTGCTATTGGATTTCCGAAAAAAGGAAAGAAATACCGTGTGCTGATAAAGAAAAAAGATCATAACAAAATAGTGGGTTATAGTGAATATATCGCATATAAAGTGGTGGGAACATTAATGCTGTTTATTTTTGTATTAGAAATAATATGTGAGATGAGATAACGGATACAAAACTCGGAAGTCAGGAGGAGAAAAATATGTCGAGATTATTGATAAAAATTATTTGGTTTATTTTGGGGGTAGCAGCATTATTTTATGGTATAAAAGGAATATATTTCTGCTTTACAGGGGGAACAGTAGAAACACTTGACTCTTCCAGCGATGGAGTCGGTGGATTTTTTGGGTTGCTGTGGTGCTTTTATTATATTGGAATTGGATTGTTTGTATTAATCGGGATAAAAGAGATAAGAGAGAAGAAAAAGAATAAAAATGAAACGGAGAAAAATAAAGCGGAAGAAAAAGAAAAAAAGAAAAAGAAGGAAGAATCGTTGATGGACTCTCCGTACTGCAGATGGTGGAAGGATGATTTGGGATATCACAATGAGCATCATCCATTTACCGGATATGTGCAGGGATCGTGGGATGGAATCTGTCCGGAATGTGGAAAGAAAATAGAATATCTTAAAGTAAAATAAAAGAAAAAAATTCCTATTGACAGAAGCATAAATTAGAAGTAGTATATAAGAAGATAAAGTTCATAAACATATTCTTTCTTATTCAGAGCGGTGGAGATACAAGGATCTGTGAAGCCCGGCAACCCCGACAGGAAGGTGCCAACCTGAGCGAGATATACTGCAGCAGCAGTTCGAACAATAAGAGGATTTTGATTACCTTGAAGTCAGGTCCGCATGTCATGTGGGCTTTTTCTTTTGTTTCACAGGCAGAATGAGTCTGCCATTAATACCACATTTTATGTAAAGGAGATACAATGGAAAAGAGATTATTTACATCAGAATCAGTAACAGAAGGACATCCGGATAAAGTCTGCGATGCGATTTCCGATGCCGTTTTAGATGCAATTATGGAGCAGGATCCGAATGGCCGTGTAGCATGCGAAACATGTACAAATACAGGATTTGTTCTTGTAATGGGTGAGATTACAACATCAGCAAATATAGATATTCCTGCGATTGTCAGAAAGACCGTAGAAGAGATTGGATACACAGATGCAGCATATGGATTTGATGCGAATACATGTGCCGTTATGGTATCACTTGATAAGCAGTCAGCAGATATTGCACTTGGTGTCGATAAAGCACTGGAAGCAAAGGAAAATCAGATGACAGATTCTGAAATCGACGCAATCGGTGCCGGTGATCAGGGTATGATGTTCGGTTATGCCACAAACGAAACCGAGGAATATATGCCATATCCAATCGCACTGGCTCACAAGCTTGCAAGAAAACTGACAGAAGTAAGAAAGAACGGTACACTTTCTTATCTTCGTCCGGATGGAAAGACACAGGTTACTGTAGAATACGATGAGAATGGAAAGCCAATCCATCTGAACGCAGTAGTATTATCTACACAGCACGATCCGGATGTGACACAGGAACAGATTCATGAGGACATTAAGAAATATGTATTTGATGAAGTTCTTCCGAAGGAACTTGTAAATGAAAAGACACAGTTCTTTATCAATCCGACCGGACGTTTCGTAGTAGGCGGACCACACGGAGACAGCGGATTAACAGGACGTAAGATTATCGTAGATACTTACGGCGGATATGCACGTCACGGCGGCGGAGCTTTCTCAGGAAAGGACTGCACGAAAGTAGACCGTTCCGCAGCTTATGCAGCAAGATATGTTGCAAAGAATATTGTGGCAGCAGGACTTGCAGACAAGTGCGAAATCCAGCTTTCCTATGCAATCGGTGTAGCACATCCTACTTCTGTTATGGTAGATACATTTGGAACAGGAAAGCTTTCAGATGAAAAAATCGTAGAGATTATCAGAGAGAACTTCGATTTAAGACCGGCAGGAATTATTAAAATGCTGGATCTGAGAAGACCGATTTACCGTCAGACAGCAGCATACGGACATTTCGGCCGTGTGGATCTGAATCTGCCGTGGGAACAGCTCGATAAAGTAGATTTATTAAAGAAATATCTGTAATCAGAATATTGTAATCTGAAAATTACAAAATGCATGAATGAACATGAAAATAACAGCCTGCCGGCAGAAACGGCAGGCTGTTGCAGTATTCCGTTATATTTTTAATTATTTTTTCAATTCATCATCGGACTGGATGACGGTCAGTGCATCGATGGAGATTTTCATAAGTTCTTTTACTTCATCGGTACTGAGGGCAAGCCGTTCACAGAGTTCTTCCAGTGTGGCTTCACGTCCGAGTTCTTTGGCAAGCTCGGTGCTGGCATCGTTTAACGCATTGACCTGATCTGCGAGATGGTTTGAAACACGGTTGCTGCCGATTTCGATATTCAGGGCTTTCTGAAGGGAATCGTATACCTCTTTGTCCAGAAAAGCCTCGAAGTCGGACAGGTCTGTGCTGGTCTGTGTTTCCGGATAGGAAAGGATGGCTTCGTATAATGCGAGATTTCCCTCTGCGACCAGATCACTGTGTGACAGACCGAGATCATCGAAGCGGTCGGCGATCCGGATGACGAGCGGAAGATAATGCTCGGTGATTGCACTGACGGAAGAAAGGTCTCCGGAGACCAGATCCTTCAGAAAGCCGCTAATCTGTGAATCTTCATGCTTTGTCAGGGCTGCAAGCTCGTCCAGATACATTTCATGGAAGAATAAGGCTTCATTTGATTCCGGGGTTTTCTGTTTCTGACTGCCGGCTGCCGAATCTGCCGGATCTGCATCATCCGGAATATCGGCGGTGTTGGCGGAAGCATCCTGATTTTTCTGCTGTGGTGCATCAAATCCTTCCACATTGATTTTTGCATCTGTCAGATAACCATAGATCAGTGTATACATACTCTCGTCCGTAACCAGATCCTGAAAATAGCGCTGTACGTCCTCTTTGGTTACACGGTTTCCGGAAACTGTGGCATATTCGATCAGTTCTGCCAGTGTTTCGTGAAAAGCTTTCTTTTTCTCATTATTATCCATTGTATTATACCTCACTTAATTCTAATCTTCTGTTAGTATAATGGTTCGGAAAGAAAAATACAAGATTTATAAAAATTTCTTTGTACAATGCGGGAAATAGTGCTATAATGGATAGGCAAATATAGTAAGGGAAAGAGTTCACGATGAATAACTATACCAGTAAAAAAGATCGTATTGAAATTATGCTTATGAAAATAAAATTAAACATACAGAAATTCATGAAGACAAAATTTGGAGCATATCTCTGGCAGATCGTCAGTTCCATACTTATTCTTGCGATAGCAGGAGGAATCGGTGTGTTTGCGGCATTTGCAAAGACGGAAGGATCTTCCATGACATATGCAAAGACTTATTTTAAGTATTTTATGACACATAGCTGGAGTCTGATGTATGGGGAAACGGATTTGGATACTTCCAAATACATAAATGAAACTTCGTTTGGAGAAATGATGAATAATATCGTTCCAAACCGCGGATCTGACAAGTATAAATTCGTAGATCGCGGAACGGACGGAACTTATAATATTATTGATGTGGTCTATCAGGAGACAGGCAGCGATGTAAAGCAGACCATGACATTGAAGCTGAAGAAGAAGGAAGAGAAAGAACTTCTGATTCTGAATCAGTGGGAAGTGTGCCTGAGCAGTGAGATTCTGCGGGATTGCACGGTTACGGCACCGGCGGGAATGAATCTTGCACTGGATGGAATCAGCCTTTCCGATGCGGAATATACCGATGATCCGGATACCGGACTGCGGACATACACACTCGGACAGGTACTGGCGGGAAAGCACAGGCTGGAAATCTCCGGAGTACAGACAAAGAGTGTCTATGAAAGCTTTATCTGGGAGAGCAGCAGGTCGGGTTATACGGTGCAGGCAACGGATATTCCGCTGAATGATGATGTGATAACACTCAGCTCCGATAAGGCGATCGATATGATTATCGGAATGTATACAGGTGTTCTTACCAATGCCGGCTGTGATTCGGTGAAGGAATATATGACTACGGATGAAGAAAAAGCCGGAGTGGATGTGGTATATGCATCACTGATGTCACAGGTAAATAAAGATAATGGAAGTACACTGATTTCCATGACATTTGACAGTTATAATACAGAAGTGATAGATTATATATATGGTCAGACATTCGGTGTGAGATTTACATTTGGAACAACATTTACAGCGAAAGAAGCGAGAACCCAGATGTCGGGTGTGCGTAAGAGTTATAACTCGAATGCACAGGGCGAAGCAGTGGTAAGATTCGTATGCAGGGACGGTCAGTGGGTTCCGTCATCGATAGAGATGAATTGTTTTGATTACAGCAAACCGGCAGAAGCACAGTAAAAAAGAAGGGACGTTTTAACGTCCCTTCTTGTGGTTTCTCACACTTTCTGTCAGGAGATATTCTATCTGACCGTTGATGGATCGGAAGTCCTCTTCCGCCCATGCGGCGATATCATCCCAGAGTGACGGGGAAAGACGCAGAAGCACCTGCTTCTTCGCCTTTTCCTTTTCTTTTATGGCTTTTTCCCGTTTTTTAATTTCCGTTTCCAGTTCAGTGATTTTCTTTAAGCGTTCTTCCAGATGGGCTTCTTTTGCGTTTAAATCTTCTGGCATAGGCGGTATTCTCCTTAATAAATACTTCCACTGTTTACAATCGGCTGTGCATCTTTGTTACCGCATAATACAACGAGAAGGTTGCTGACCATGGCGGCTTTGCGTTCTTCGTCGAGAACAACGATTTCTTCCTCGCCAAGCTGGTCGATCGCCATCTTGACCATGCTTACTGCACCTTCCACGATCTTCTGTCTTGCGGCAATGATAGCGGAAGCCTGCTGTCTCTGCAGCATGGCGGCGGCGATTTCTTCGGAATAGGCAAGGTGTGTAATACGGACTTCCTGAATCTTAAGACCGGCATTGTCCACTCTTTCCTGGAGTTCCTTCTTCATAATATCGGCGATTTCCTGGGAGCTTCCGCGCAGTGTCTTTTCGTCGGATTCCACATCGATATTATCATAAGGATAAAGTCTTGCCGTGTTACGGATAATGGAATCGCACTGTACGGACAGGTATTTGATGTAGTTTTGCACGTTTAAAACGGCTTTTGTTGGGTTTTCCACATTCCAGATAACGATAGCACCGATGATAACAGGGTTTCCGAGGATATCGTTGACCTTCTGCTTTTCATTTGTCAGAGTCATGGTCTTTGTGGATACTTTCTTGCTTGCTGCCGCGGAAACGGTGGCGGAATTGGTGCTGATGGACAGGGAAGCTGTCTGAGTTGCAGCAGGGTTTACAGATACAACGAAAGGATTCACATAATAGAATCCAGGGCTGGTGAGTGTTCCGTAATAATTACCGAAAAGGGTAAAGACAACGGCTTCGTTCGGTCCAACGATCTTTAATCCGGCAAAGGCGATACAGTCTGCAATAAAAAGGATGACAGATATTGCAAGCAGAATGCCTCCGCTGACGTAAGAGTGATTACCGAGCATGATACTGCCGCCCACCATGCCGCCGATGGTAATGAGCAGTGCGCATAGCAGAAGGATAAGCATAAGCCCGCCGCTTGCCGGTTTCAGGATTTTTTCGGTTATATTGTTTTTTTGTTCTTCGTTCATAAGTATTCCTCCTTAAAATATGATATCATTTTGATATCATAAAGATACATCAATATATTAAAATTGTCAAGTGAAATTTTGGAAAATAAAATATAAAAACTATTTGCGTGTTGACTGTAAATGTGTTAGTATTATGTATTGGCTTAAATAAACACAAGATTTTTGGATAATAGAAATTGCTGTTGAGCAATAGATGAGGAGGCATATGCGTTACATTCCGATTGAAAAGACAGAACAGGATATGATATTGGCACGATCTGTTTATGATAATACAGGCAGAGTTTTGCTGAGTTGTGGAACTGTACTTACAGACGAATATATTGATAAGCTCTATGATCGTGGCTTGCCGGGAATTTATATTGAAGATAAGCTTGCAGAGGATATTGAGATTGAAGAAGCGATTTCGGAAGAACTGAGAAATGAAGGTGCAGAAGCATTGCGCAATGGTGATGTGGATGCAGCCATGGGTGTGGGAAGGAGAATTGTGGACGAGATTATACAGAATCCAAGAGTTACACTGGATCTGATAGATCTGCGGTCCTATGATGATTATACATACAGACACTCTGTGAATGTTGCTGTAATTTCTACTGTGATAGGAATAAATATGCAGCTGAACAGGCTGGCACTGGACGAACTGAGTATTGCGGCAATCTTACATGATATTGGAAAGAGAAGGATTGATCCGAAGATTATAAATAAGAAGGGTAAATTAACCCCGGAAGAATATACAGAAGTAAAACACCATTCGGAATATGGATATGAGATGGTAAAATCAAGAATTGATTTGTCGGCGAAGATAAAGAATGCGATTCTGCTGCATCATGAAAATGAAGATGGCAGCGGTTATCCGAAGGGTCTGAAAGGAAATCAGATATTTATCTATGCAAAGATTATTCATGTGGCAGATGTGTTTGACGCGCTGACTGCAAAACGTCCATATAAGAAAGCTTATGCACAGTCGGAAGCGGCAGAGTATCTTATGGGAAGCTGCGACCGTATGTTTGACCGCGAAGTGGTAAAGGCATTTTTACAGTGCGTATCCCTGTATCCAAAGGGAACGCAGGTGCAGCTGTCAAATGGAAAAGAAGCCCTGGTTGTGGAGGCAACAAAAAGCCCGCTGCGGCCAAAGGTGCGTATTATCGAGGATGGTACGGATATGGATTTATCAAGCCTTTATGAGTACCGCAATATTACGATTGTACCACCGCATGATGGAGATATATCGTAGAAGAACATGGCACTCAAAGGAATCGGCTTGCATAATAAAGCAGATTGTAATATAATGGATACAGTAGATTCCGTGTAAAAAACTGGAGAGGAGCCATAACATATGAGAAAGAGGAAGGTACTGGTTGTAGAGGATCAGAAGCTCAACCGGGCGGTTTTAAAAGAAATACTGGAAAGTGAATACGATGTCTTATATGCAGTAAACGGAAAAGAAGCATTGGACATTATGAACCGGGAAGGACGGCATTTGAGCCTGGTTCTTCTTGATATAGTTATGCCTGTAATGGATGGATACGAAGTGCTGAAAGCCATGGAGCGCAGGAAACTTCTCGAACAGATTCCTGTGCTGGTGGCGAGCCAGCGATTTGGTGATGATTCGGAATTACAGGCATTATTGCTGGGTGCGGGAGATTATGTGTCAAAGCCTTATAATCCGGCGGTACTGAAGAGAAGGATTAAGAACCAGATACGGATGCATGAAGCATTGATGCAGGTTACGGTGCTGGAGAAAGATCCGGTAACGGGATTGTATAATAAAGCGTCTTTCAATAACCGGGCGGTAAATATTTTTGAAAAGTATTCTGAGAAGAAATTCGATGTCATTGTAATCGATATTGAGCATTTCAAATTGTATAACAGTTATTACGGATTTGCAGAGGGAGATAAGCTGCTGCGGCATATTGCAGAGAAATTAATCGAACTGTTGTTTGATAAGGCGTCGTTGTGTGCGAGGGAATATGGGGACAGATTCCTGGTTATCTGTGAGCGGAAGAAGGACTATTTTCCGAAATTATACGAAGGACTGACGAAGGATATGGAACAGTATCCTTCTGATATTAAGATCCATCTGAAATTCGGAGTCTACGAGATTACGGACTATACCATGGAAGTGACCGGAATGTGTGACCTGGCTGTATGTGCCATGAAACGTGGAAAAGGTGTGTATGACCGGAATGTTGTTTATTATGACGAATCCATCGAGGAAGAACTGTTCTGGGAACAGCAGATTACGGATGATATGGAACCTGCACTCCACAATGGGGAGTTTCAGGTATATCTTCAGCCAAAATACGACATTTTCACAGAGAAGATGGCGGGTGCGGAGGCACTGGTACGATGGGTGCATCCGGTAAAAGGAATCATTCCGCCGGATAAATTCATTCCGATTTTTGAAAAGAACGGATTTATTACCGAACTGGATATGTATGTCTGGGATAAAACCTGTGAACTCATTAATGAATGGATACGGGAAGACAATAAGTATGTGCCGGTATCGGTCAATGTCTCCCGAAAGGATATATACAGACAGAATCTGCCGGAGGTATTCCTGAATTTATTAAAGAAATATCATCTGAAACAGAAGTATCTGCACATCGAGATTACGGAAAGTGCATATACGGAAGATCCGGAACAGCTGATTAAAGTAGTGAATCAGTTGAAAGAAGCCGGATTTACCATAGAGATGGACGATTTTGGAACCGGATATTCTTCCCTGAATATGCTGGCAAAACTTCCGATCGATATCCTGAAACTGGATATGAAGATTATACAGAGTTACGGGCAGCAGAACGGAACCAGAAGCATTATAAACTTTATTATGGGGCTGGCAAAATGGATGAATCTGTATGTAGTGGCAGAAGGTGTGGAGACGAAGGAACAGCTTGAACTCTTAAAGAGTATGGACTGTAATTATGCACAGGGATATTATTTTGCAAAACCGATGCCGGAAAATGATTTCGGTGATAAATTGCAAAATGCGGAAGTAAGCCATATGCCGGATGTAGAGGAAATTACCGGTGATGATGTACAGATTTTTGTGCGGGATTACGATAAAGACCAGATTATGCTGGTTATCGATGATCAGTCCATGAACCGGGCAATTCTGGCAGATTATTTCAAAGACAGTTTTTCTGTTGTAGAAGCAACGAATGGCGAGAGTGCATTGGATTATTTTAAACGGGGCGGCAAGGCGGATATCATTATGCTGGATATCTATATGCCGAGAATGGATGGATTTGAAGTGCTTGCGAAGCTGAAAGCGGACAGCAGCACGATGGATATTCCGGTTATCGTGGCATCACAGGCGGATGATTCGACAATTATCCGGGCAATCCGGGCGGGTGCGACAGACTTCGTTACCAAGCCGTTTACCAGGGAAGATGCATTCCACTGCGTAAACCATGTGCTGGCAGATCTCAGCAGCAGAATCAAGAAAGAGGATGAAGAGATCCGCAGCCGTATGAGTGTCATTGAGAAGATGGCGATGACAGACTTCCTGACCGGGCTGTGGAACCGGGCATATTTCGTAAAACAGGTGGAGACTTATCTGAAAGAATCTAGTGATAAGGAATGTAGTTTTGTCATGATTGATATTGATAATTTCAAATTAATCAATGACAGAATGGGACATCTGACCGGCGACAGAGTGTTACAGCATATCGCAGATAAATTAAAGAAATGTTTCCGCGAGGAAGATCTGATCTGCCGTATGGGCGGGGATGAGTTTGCAGTCCTGCTGAAAGCCGGCATGAATAAGAAAGAACTGATGGAACGGCTGGATGCCCTGCATAATAGTATACGTTTTCGGGTGGGAGATATATGGATTACCTGTTCGAGTGGTACGGCAGTATGCCCGGCGGACGGAACGGATTTTGTGTCGCTGTACAAGCATGCAGATAAGGCATTGTTCAAGGCAAAGAGGCAAGGTAAAGATCAGAACAGGATTTATATAGAAGAAAATTTGTAAAACTAAACAATTTTACAGAGTGTGTTGTTTATTGGAAAATGTACAAAAAATCTGCCGAGAAAGTATTTATAATTAATATTTTCACTGATTGACATTTTTTTCACACAGACTTATAATAACCCTAGCCATTCGGAGGGAGAACTTCTGCATGGTAAATACAAAAAGAAAGGATGTGGAACATACGGGTAATTTAGGCGAAGCCCTGATGGAAGAACTGCAGGTGGAAACAACCCTGACAATAGCGGGTATTCCGATTTATGAATCCTGTCTCTTATACACATCTGACGCTGCCGACGACTAGTCGA
>ERZ1027237.1579-NODE-1579-length-10604-cov-8.299080_pt1 | contig 10604 bp, 7 predicted proteins | sample MGYA00519264_ERZ1027237 | MGnify/ENA primary metagenome ERZ1027237 (study PRJEB26926, sample SAMN06164640) | human gut metagenome | biome: ENVO:00009003; feature: ENVO:2100002; material: ENVO:00002003 | host: Homo sapiens | place: USA | collected 2012 ...
ATACGTTTCAGCATTTCATCAAAGTCCACCTGATGACCGTCGAATTCGGGACCGTCAACACAAACGAACTTCGTTTTTCCTCCTACCGTGATACGGCAAGCACCACACATGCCGGTTCCGTCTACCATGATGGTATTTAATGAAACGTCGGTAGGAATCTCATATTTCTTTGTCAGCAGACAAACGAACTTCATCATGATAGCAGGGCCGATGGCGAAGCATTTATCTACCTTTTCACGTTTGATGACTTCTTCCACGCCTTCGGTTACCAGACCTTTACGCCCGTAAGAGCCATCGTCCGTCATAATAATCACCTCATCGGAGCTTTCGCGCATTTCTTTTTCCAGAATGATAAGGTCTTTGTTACGTCCTGCCAATACAGTGATCACTCTGTTTCCGGCAGCTTTCAAAGCCTGTACGATAGGAAGCATCGGAGCAACACCTACACCACCACCAGCACAAACAACTGTTCCGAAATTCTCAATATGAGTAGCTTGTCCGAGCGGACCTACTACATCAGTGATATAATCACCTTCGTTCAATTCACAAAGACGGGTAGAGGAGAGCCCGACTTCCTGTATCACCAGAGTGATGGTGCCTTTCTTCAAATCAGAACCGGCAATCGTCAGAGGCATACGTTCTCCCTTGTCGCCTACACGTACAATGACGAAGTGGCCGGCTTTGCGGGATTTAGCAATTAAAGGAGCTTCAATTTCAAGTTTAAACACTTTCTCAGAAAAGCGTTCTTTGCTAATGATTTTGTTCATTATCTAATTAATTTGTTGGTATTATTACGTAACTGCTATCAGAATGTTATAAATTTCGGCAAAGATACGGCTTATTTACGAAATATAAAAAGAAAAGTCACTCTTTTGATGAGTGACTTTCCATATCCATGTGAATATCTTTATTTATTTCGTTCTGATTTTGTATCCGGCTACCCCATAATATAGAATAAACAGGAAGCAGGGAAGGCAAATCCAATATGCTTTCTGAATATCGGAAATGTCTTTCAGATAGCCAAATAAGGTCGGAATAACAGCACCGCCTGCCATTGCCATGATCAGAAGAGATGAACCGGATTTGGTGAACTTTCCTAAATCTGCCATAGCCAAAGGCCATAGGGCAGGCCACATTAAAGAACATCCCAATGCCATAAATGAGATGAAATAGATGGATATATCGGCAGGTGTAAGTACTACTAGTACGGAACCGATGATAGCCAGCACTGAACAAATCTTCAGTGCTGTAGCCTGGCTCATATATTTAGGGATGAAGATGATGCCGCAGATGTAACCGATCACAATGCCTATCGGGGCAATCCAGGCATACATTGCTGCATTTTCCAAATGAAGGCTGGTGGCATAATCTACTAATGTACCCAGTGATACGGTTTCTACACCTACATATAAGAAGAGAGCAAGACATCCTAATAATAAATGCGGGAATTGCCAGATGGAGGTTTTCTTTGCGGCGTACGGACAGGCTTCGGCTGCCTCTTCGCTGTCGTCTTCACCGACGGCTTTGACTTCCGGTAGGGGAGCCATGTATGCGATAATACCTAGTGCGATGAATGCGGCGATAATAACGTAGAATGGCAGAAACAGGTCAGCTACTGTAATATCGGTCACTTCTTTTCCGATTAGGAAAGCCAGGAATAAAGGAGGAATCGGCCATGCGAGTTTGTTGCATATACCCATAATGCTGATACGTTTGGCAGCACTGTCTATCGGTCCCAGAATCGTGATATACGGGTTTACGGCAGCTTGCAGATAAGCGTTGGCACTTCCGCTGATAAAGGAAGCCAATAAAAACAGAGGAAAACTTTCATAACTTGCCGATGGTATGAAAAGTCCGAAGGCTATGGCAAACATAAGGAATGAAAGGACCATTGTTCGTTTGTATCCGATTTTTTTGATTGTAAGGCCTGCCGGATAACCAAAAATAAGGAACGGGATGAAAGTGGCGGCAATGATCAGATATGATTCGGCCGAACTGATTTCCAGTGATCCCTTCAATACGGGGACTAATACTGAGTTGATACCAAGGGCGAAGCCCAGTGAAAAGAACATAACGCCAATGAATGCCAATGGCAATACGAAACTTTTTGTGTTTTTTGTCATGGGGGTAAATGTGTTAAAGGTTAATAAAGGAAACTCCTGTAAGGGGCAGAGATATCTCATCCTTACAGGAGTAGAAAGTTTCTTAGTCTATCATGTCGAAACCGCAGTATGGAACCAATGCTTTAGGAATTCTAATTCCTTCGGGGGTTTGATTGTTTTCCAATAAAGCGGCGACGATACGTGGTAGTGCCAGTGCTGATCCATTTAACGTATGGCAGAGTTCTGTTTTCTTTTCTGCACTACGGTAGCGGCATTTCAGCCGGTTGGCCTGGTAAGTGTCGAAGTTAGATACGGAACTTACTTCCAGCCAGCGTTTCTGTGCTTCGGAGTATACTTCGAAGTCGAAACAAAGCGCAGCAGTAAAGCTCATATCACCACCACAAAGGCGGAGTATACGGTATGGAAGTTCCAGTTTCTGCAACAGGCCTTCTACGTGGTCAAGCATTTGCTGGTGGGATTCTTTAGAATGTTCCGGCTTGTCGATACGCACTAATTCTACTTTGGAGAATTCGTGCAGACGGTTCAGCCCGCGTACGTCTTTACCGTAAGAACCGGCTTCGCGACGGAAACATTGTGTGTATGCGCAGTTCATAATCGGCAACTGTTTTTCTTCCAGGATAACATCACGGTAGATGTTAGTGACAGGTACTTCGGCTGTCGGGATCAGATAGAGATCATCTACTTCGCAATGATACATCTGTCCTTCTTTGTCGGGAAGCTGGCCTGTACCATAACCTGAAGCGGCATTGACTACTGTCGGCGGCATGATTTCAGTATATCCGGATTTGCGTGCTTCGTCCAGGAAGAAGTTGATCAGGGCACGTTGCAGTTGGGCACCTTTTCCTTTGTATACGGGGAAGCCTGCACCTGTAATTTTTACACCTAGGTCGAAATCGATTAAATCGTATTTTTTAGCCAGTTCCCAGTGAGGCAGTGCATCTTTGGGAAGTTCTGTTTCCATGCCTCCCATCTTTTCTACGACATTGTCTTCGGCACCTACGCCTTCGGGTACGCTGTCATAAGGAATGTTGGGGATCGTATAAAGTACATTCTGCATGTCTGTAGCAGCCTGTGTCATGGTAGCGTCCAGCGCTTTGTTGCTTTCTTTCAGTTCGGCAACACGTGCACGTGCAGCTTCGGCCTCTTCTTTCTTTCCTTCTTTCATCAGCTGACCGATCGTGCGGGAAAGTGAATTAACCTCTGCCAGGTTCTTATCTAATAGGTTTTGCGTAGTACGTCTCTTGTCGTTGAGAGCGATGACTTCATCAATCGTCTCTTTTGCATTCTTGAAATGCTTCTTTTCCAGTCCGCGGAGTACCGCTTCTGTATTTTCTGTAATTTGTTTAATGGTAAGCATATCTATACTTTTTATGAACTTTCTTTATTAAGGCTACAAAGATAAAGAAAAAACGAATAAGCGAGCAATGAAAATCTGCATAAAAAAAGAAAGGAGAAGCAATCCTTTGGATTACATCTCCTTTTCTTGAATATTTTCAGTTGTACAGGTTATGCTTCTGTTGCTTCAGCAGGGATGATAGAAACATATCTTCTGTCTTCTCTACCTACTTTGAAGTTTACAGTTCCATCTACTAAAGCGAAAAGAGTGTGGTCCTTACCCATACCGATGTTTTCACCCGGGTGGAATTCAGTACCTCTTTGACGAACGATGATGTTACCTGCTTTGCAAGCTTCGCCACCAAATATCTTAACGCCTAATCTCTTGCTCTGTGATTCGCGGCCGTTCTTAGAACTACCGACACCTTTTTTATGTGCCATTTCTTCTTACTTTTTAAATGATTAAGCTACTACTTCTGTGATTGTTAACTCTGTGAACTGCTGACGGTGACCGTTCAACTTTCTGTGACCTTTTCTTCTTTTCTTGTGGAAAACAAGAACTTTGTCACCTTTAACCAGGCTTGAAACAATCTGGCAAACTACTTTTGCACCGTCTACAGTAGGAGCACCTACAGTAACGTTTCCGTCTTTGTCTACCAAAAGAACTTTGTCAAATTCTACTGTTGCACCGTTCTCTGCATTCTGAATGTGGTGAACGAACAATTTCTGGCCAGCTTCAGCTTTAAATTGCTGCTGTCTCTTATACACATCTGACGCTGCCGACGACTAGTAATGTATAAGTTAGCTCCGTCGGGTGGTCTCTAATCACTTAGAAAGCACTTGGTCGAACCCGGTGCGGAATAATCGGGCACAAAAGTACTCTTTTTATTCTAAATAGACAAATGTTCTTTTGCTTTTTTGTTCTTTTAATGCAGATTGTACTTTTAGATTATTGGAGAAAAACTGTTTCATCAAGGAGAAACAGTCCGTGTAGGGATGGTTTCTGTTACAAAATGAATTTCAGAACATAGATACCGGCCAGCATCAGCGCCATTACAAGACACGCGAATATGACGAGTAGCACAAGACTGTAAGTCAGCATGAGGATAGTGCGCCAAAAGCTTCTCCACCAGGTGCAGCGGTACAATTGTTTGTAATCCCAACAGAATAGGACGAAAATAAGCCATAAAGGCAGCTCATACAAATCGTCTACCTTTGCGTACCCGTTGAAAGGCAGCACGATGATGCTCAGCAGGAGTATCTGGCAAGCTATGTAGGCTTGTATGAACACATGCTCCGTGGTATTGTAGTTTAACTTATATTTCCGGCGTCGGAAGGCAAGTTGGGTGGCAAGTGCAAACAAAGGCAGTGTGGCAATGATGCGGAATGCCTTGTTTCCGTGTCCCCAGCTCTTCATCAGATTCCATACTTTCATTAGGAAAGGAGAGTTCTGGAAGACTTTTTCCAGTCTGTCTCCCACTTCCGAGGTGTCGTTTACAAATTCATCGATGAGGTCGCCATCATCGCTGTTCTGTTCGGATACCTGTGTGGCAGAAGTGGAGTCGTTCTTCTCTTCCAGTTTGTTCAAGCTTTTCTCCAGGCTTTTTATAGTGATGGCGAGGGCTCGCTTTTCCTCTTTGCTATAGGTTTTCTCCATCTTTTTGGTAAGCTTCTCTTTAGCGGCAATGATTTCTTCTTTGTCTGTCTGCTCTGTCTTTTCCGTCTTTTCTTTTTTGCTCAGAGCTTCCGGGTCTACCAGTTGTACAGCCATGATATAAAGGGCTGCAAGAATGAAGAGTGTCTGGAACGGGCGAAAATACTCTACACGCTTACCGCCGATGAAGTCTCTAATCATGTATCCCGGACGGTAGAGGAGTTCCAGAAGGGTACGTCCAAAGCCATTATCTATATTGAAGAAGCCTCCGGCAATGTTTTTAAGCGCGTTGCTCAACCGATAGCGTGGAGTGTTACGGCTTTGTCCGCAACGGTTACAGTAGTTGCCGGTATAGGTGGTGCCACAATTCAGGCAGGTGCAGGTTTCGTTGCCAGCGGGAGGAGTTTTTCTCCCTTGTATCAGCTTGATGTGAAATGCGCGTAAGCGTACTGCGCAGGGGTGCCACCATGAGTCGATGAAAGTTTTTGCTTTGTTGGGTAGTATCCTTCTTTTTTGGAGGATACCCCACAATGTCAGTATGAAAACAACCGGGAAGAAGTTGCTGTCGTCGGTCATGTCCAGCTCTTCAATAGCCAGCCAGAAGAGTGTCACTAGAAGGAGGATTTGCCAGACGCTTATCCTTTTCTGTTTCCGGGGAGAAGTGGCATGCGCGTTTTCCGGCCGGATGGGATTTTCAATCTTGAATATGGAAGGATACTCCTCCTGAACTGCCAGCAGTTCTTCCAAGGTGTTCATTATTTTCCGGTGTGGGTACTTCTCCAATTCTTTGGCAGTGGTTACTCCGTGGGTGACTCCAGCAAAGTCTACTCCGGCCGCTTGGGCTGTTTCCGCATCTACCGTGCTGTCGCCTATATAGAGGGTCTCGGCTTTGCTGACATGTAGCCGCTTAATGGCAAGGAGTAGCCCTTCGGGAGATGGCTTGGCGGCTTTCACGTCTTCACCACCCACGATGATGTCCATAAAATCTTCAGGAAAATGCTGGTCGAGGAGTTCCTTGATGCGGAATCGGTATTTGGTCGAGATGATTCCGATGCGGGCGCCGGAGTCCTTCAGTGCAGTCAGTACGGACTTGGTTTCCAGGAAAAGCACCGTGTTGACAGTCATATGCGTATCGGCCTCTTTTCGGTATTCTGCCTTGAATCCTGCCAGTTGTCCGGCATCTGTCACGCCGGTGAGGATGGAAAAAGAGTCTTCCAGAGTCTTGCCGATAGTACGTTTGATGTCGTCATCCGTCACCTCTGTATATCCGTGACGGGTCAGTACGTTGCGGAAACAAGTGACGATTCCGCGGGAAGAATCAGCAAGCGTATAATCAAAGTCGAAAAGATAGGTCGTGTAATTCATTGTGACTTTTTGTGACAAAGATAGTGTAAAGTATATTTTTACAAAATAAAAAAGAGGATTAATCGGAATTTTGTATTACTTTTGTTTGCATGAATTCTGTAGAAAAGTGACAAGATGTGTAAGTGTTTTATCCGGTTAGGTTGTTATACTATACACGTTAACCCTATAATGTTATGAATTTGATAAAATCTTGTTGTTTGTTTGTGGTCTTTTCATCCTTTCTGGCATGCACCTCGCAGGTGTCGGATGTGAAGAGTGTGTCTTATACAGAGTTTGTGAATCCCTTTATCGGTACAGATTTTACTGGAAACACCTATCCGGGTGCCCAGGCGCCGTTTGGCATGGTGCAGCTCAGTCCTGACAACGGACTGCCGGGCTGGGACCGTATTTCCGGATATTTTTATCCGGACAGTACCATTGCAGGCTTCAGCCATACCCATCTCTCCGGAACCGGCGCTGGTGACTTGTATGACATCTCTTTTATGCCGGTGACATTGCCTTATAAGGAGGCGGAAGCTCCGCTCGGCATTCACTCTTTGTTCTCTCATTCGGAAGAGTCGGCAAGCGCTGGATATTATCAGGTGCGTCTGAAAGATTATAATATAAATGTAGAGTTGACGGCCACCGAGCGTTGTGGCATTCAGCGGTATACTTTCCCAAAAGCCGATGCTGCCGTTTTCCTGAATTTGCGGAAAGCCATGAATTGGGATTTTACCAATGATTCTCACATAGAAGCCGTCGATTCGGTAACGGTGCAAGGTTACCGTTACTCTGACGGTTGGGCACGCGACCAGCGCCTCTACTTCCGTACACGTTTCTCCAAACCGTTTGCTGCGATGCAGCTCGATACAGCTGCCATAGAGAAAGAAGGCAAGCGGATAGGAACATCTGTCATTGCACGATTCGACTTTCAGACTAAGGAAGGAGAACAGATTCTTGTCAGTACTGCCATCTCCGGTGTAAGTATGGAAGGGGCGGCACGTAATCTAGCAGCAGAAGTACCTGATGATGATTTCGACAAATACCTGGCTGCTGTGCAGGATGATTGGAACGAACAATTGTCCCGGATAGAAATAAAATGCGATGACCGCGATGAGAAAGTCAAGTTCTATACAGCTTTATATCATTCGATGATTGCTCCTACCATTTACAGTGATGTGGACGGCGCCTATTACGGTCCCGACAAGCAAGTGCACCGGGTAGAGGGCTGGACAAATTACAGTACTTTCTCCTTGTGGGACACTTACCGTGCGGCTCATCCTCTCTATACTTTTATTGAGCCGGAACGGGTGAATGATATGGTGAAGTCCTTCCTCGCCTTCTTCGAACAGAACGGCCGCCTTCCCGTATGGAATTTTCAGGGGGGCGAGACAGATATGATGATAGGTTACCACTCTGTGCCGGTTATTGTAGATGCCTATCTGAAAGGTATTGGGGACTTCGATGCGAAAAAGGCCTTGGAGGCTTGTGTAGCTACTGCCAATATCGATTCCTATCGTGGCATTGGGTTATATAAGAAATATGGCTATGTTCCTTATAATGTGACAGATCAGTATAATTCGGAAAACTGGTCACTTTCTAAAACACTGGAATATGCATATGATGACTATTGTATAGCCCGTATGGCAGAGAAGCTGGGCGATAAGGAGGTTGCGGACGAGTTTTATAAGCGTTCCCGTAATTACCGGAATGTCTACAATCCGGTAAGTTCTTTCATGCAGCCCCGTGATGACAAGGGAGAGTTTATCCGGAACTTCTCGCCGGACGACTATACTCCGCACATCTGCGAGAGCAACGGCTGGCAATACTTCTGGTCTGTGCAGCAGGATATTGACGGTTTGATAGTTTTGACCGGAGGTAAGGAACGGTTTGCCCAGAAGCTGGACAGTATGTTTACTTACAATCCTTCTGCAGATGATGAGTTGCCTATTTTCAGCACCGGGATGATTGGCCAGTATGCGCATGGAAATGAGCCTAGCCATCACGTCATCTATCTGTTCAATGCTGTGGATCAACCTTGGAAAACCCAGAAATATGCAGCCCGGGTGATGCGTGAACTCTACCTGAACACTCCTGCCGGTTTGTGCGGCAACGAGGATTGCGGACAGATGTCCGCCTGGTATGTGTTCAGTGCGATGGGCTTTTATCCGGTAGACCCGGTTGGTGGAAAATATGAAATCGGTACCCCCCTATATCCGGAAATGAAGATGCACCTGCCCGGTGGAAAGACCTTTACGGTACTGGCGCCGGCGGTGAGCAAGGAAAATTGCTACATTCAATCTGTCAAACTCAACGGTAAGAACTATGACAAAAGTTATATTACGCATGAACAGATAATGGATGGAAGTGTTTTCGAATTTGAAATGGGGGATAAGCCAGGTCAGGCATGGTACAGTCCCCGATAACCGGCTAACATATGAATGAACATTTCGACTTGACATATAAATCCCTTTTCCGCAGGTATTATACCAACCTGCTGTTCTATGCCACACGCATTGTGGGGGAAGAAGATGCGGAAGATGTGGTACAGGATGTTTTCGTGGAGCTGTGGAAGCGGAAAGATACCATGAAGGTGGGAGAGCAGATTCAGGCTTTTCTGTATAGGGCGGTGTATACCCGTGCCTTGAACGTTCTGAAGCATCGGGACATTGTGAGTGGCTATGAGGCTGTCATGCTCGAAATCCATAAAAAGAGGGTTGAGTTCTATCAACCTGACAGCAATGATGTGGTGAAACGGATAGAGGATGCCGAACTCAGGAGGAAGCTGTCCGATGCCATCAATGAATTGCCGGACAAGTGCCGGATGGTATTCAAACTCAGCTATCTGCATGATATGAAGAATAAGGAGATAGCTGATACAATGGGAGTGTCATTGCGTACGGTGGAGGCCCACATGTACAAAGCTTTGAAGTTGCTGCGTGATAAACTGGGGTATCTGAACCTGATGTTGGCTCTGTTTTTCATCGGGAAAGTAAGTGTTTTTGCGAGCAGCGTTGTTTTATTATCATAATGAAGGAAAGAATGAATAAGTTGAATGAGGAGATATTGGCCAAGTTCCTTATGGGTGAATGTACGGAAGATGAACTTCGTGAGGTGAACGCCTGGCTGGAAGAGTCGGGTGAGAATGCACGCGAATTGTTCAGGCTGGAGGAGATTTACCACTTGGGGAGACTGGGGGATACTTCGAATACACAAGACATAGAAAAGGCCGAAAAGCGATTGTTTAAAAGGCTGGAACAAGAGAAGACGAAACAATACAAGGTACGGAGGATGGTTGGGTGGATACGGTATGCGGCCGTATTTGTGGGCTTCTTCCTTTTGGGTACTTTCGGCTATCTTTTTTATCAGACTTATAGCCAGCCGGAAACATTACTGGCTGTCACCACTCATGATAAGATTAAGGAACTGAAACTGCCGGATGGAACCAAAGTCTGGCTGAATAAAAACACTACCCTGAAATATCCACATGAGTTTGCAGGGAAGGGAAGAAAGGTTTATCTGGAAGGAGAAGGATATTTTGAGGTGATGAGGAATCCGGAAAAACCGTTTGTCGTACAGAGTGAGGTCATGCAGGTCAGAGTATTGGGAACTGTTTTCAACCTCAAGTCTGACAAGGCTAAGATGTCTGCAGTAGCTACCCTTTTGAAAGGCGAAGTAGAGGTGAAAGGTAATCATGGCGAGGGTATGATTATCCTTGCCCCCGGACAGAAAGCCGAGCTGAACGGAATGACTAGGCGTCTGGTGGTGAAGCAGGTGGATACGGGAATCGAAAACTGGCACAATAATGAGTTTGTCTTTGAGAAGGCTGACCTATACACCATTGCGCGTACATTGGAGAATTCGTATGGGGTGAGGGTAATTCTGGCACCGAACATAGATGTAAGCAAGACTTACTCGGGTACACTGAAGAAAAAAGAGAGTGTAGGGGCTGTGCTGAATCTGATAAAGAATGCCATTCCATTGGAGTATAAAATTGTGGGGAACAGTGTTTTCCTCTCCTCAATGAAGTAGGAAGGCCGCACAAATTCGAGATATGACGAGAAGAATTTATTTAATACTAACAACTTTCTAATATTATGCGAAAATTAATCCTATTGTTTTTTTTTGTGAGCAGTGCTTTATGGCTG
>ERZ1027237.1582-NODE-1582-length-10597-cov-4.944697_pt1 | contig 10597 bp, 8 predicted proteins | sample MGYA00519264_ERZ1027237 | MGnify/ENA primary metagenome ERZ1027237 (study PRJEB26926, sample SAMN06164640) | human gut metagenome | biome: ENVO:00009003; feature: ENVO:2100002; material: ENVO:00002003 | host: Homo sapiens | place: USA | collected 2012 ...
GTGATTGCAAAATATGATGCCGCATGCTGTCTGATGCACAACCGCAACGAAGCAGATTATAAGAACTTTATGGAAGATATGAAAAATGATTTGCGGGAAACATTACGTCTTGCAAAGGAAGCGGGGATTCGTGAAGATGGTATTATGACAGACCCGGGTGTAGGATTTGGCAAGACTTATGAGAATAATTTAGAAGCTATCCGATGCGTGGGAGAACTGAATGAACTGGGCTATCCGGTGCTGCTTGGCACATCCCGGAAGTCGGTAATCGGTCTGACGCTGGATGTTCCGGCAAAGGAACGTGATACAGCCACAGCAGTAACCAGTGCTTATGCCGTATGGGCACATTGCGGATTTGTCCGCGTACACAATGTGCGTGCCAATGCAGAGGCAATTAAGATGGCAGAAGCAATCAGGGATGGAGGATTACATGGATAAGATTATTATAGAAAATCTTGAGCTATTTGCAAATCATGGAGTGTTTCCGGAGGAGACAAAGCTTGGACAGAAGTTTCTAATCAATATGGAACTTTATTTACCAACCAGAAAAGCAGGATATTCGGATGATTTGATAGAATCGGTAAATTATGGAGAAGTCAGCCATTTTGTAACAGAATTTCTGACGACACATACCTATAAGCTGATTGAAGCTGCAGCAGAGCAGACAGCACGGGCAGTGTTATTGCATTTTCCGTTGGTTCAGAAATTAAAATTTTCCATACATAAACCATGGGCACCGGTGGGACTGCCTTTATCAGATGTGGCAGTGGAAATAGAACGGGGCTGGCATAAGGTATATCTTGCTTTTGGTTCCAATATGGGCAACCGGAGAAAATATATTGAAGATGCCATTGAAGAACTGCGAAACTTAGAAGACTGTAAGGTAGGTCGTATATCCGATATTCTTGAGACAGAACCATACGGCGGCGTGGCAGAAGGCGCATTTTTCAATGGATGTCTGGAACTTCGAACCCTGTATACACCGGAAGAATTATTGGAGAAGCTTCATACCATAGAAGCTCATGGCAACCGGGAGCGTAAGATGCGCTGGGGCTCAAGAACGATAGACCTTGATATTTTATTTTATGATGATGAAGTGATATCTACCCCGGAACTTACGATTCCGCATATTGATATGGTAAACCGCCTGTTTGTGTTGGAACCGCTGTGTGAAATCGCACCGTATCTCTGGCATCCGGTGTTAAAAAAGACGGTGCTTCAGATGAAACAGGAACTAAAAGGCAGAAAAGACATTGTTTTATTTGATTTGGATGGAACCATTACCAATTCCAAGGAAGGAATAACAAAGTGTGCCCAGTATGCCCTAAAGGCATATGGTATTGACGAACCGGATGCAGATAAGCTTGAATTCTTTATCGGACCGCCACTTAAAAATACTTTTATGGAACATTATGGCATGGATGAAGAGACCGCAGTAGCGGCGGTAGCCAAGTACCGGGAACGCTATCATCCAACCGGTATCTTTGAATGCAGCCTTTTTGATGGCGTTGAGGATGCTTTGAAATCTCTCAAGCGAAAAGGCTATCGTATCGGACTGGCATCCAGCAAGCCGGAAGAATCCTGCCGGCGTATTTTGGAGCATTTCCACATCCTCTCCTATTTTGATGAAGTGGTGGGAGCCACAATGGATGGCAGAATAGACAGCAAATATGAGGTGCTGCAGGAAACGATAAAGCGGATGCATATTTATGATACCACCGAAGCAGTATTGATTGGAGATACCAGATTTGATGTATCAGGAGCCAAAGAAGCACATATGGACTGCATCGGTATCACTTATGGATTCGGAACGAAAGAAGAGTTGCAGGAGGCTGGTGCAAAGGCAATCTGTGACAGTATCGAGGAGGCGGCAGAATATATTGAAAGATTATAAGCTACTTCGCATCTGGGAAGTGATTTATCCCATCGGTATTTATTTTGTAGTAACAAATGTTGTGATGTTTGTGTTAAATCTCATGCATACAATGACCAATGAAAATTATATGATTTATCAGATTATTGCAACGGTGATAGCATTTCCCTTTATCTATGCTTTCTATCGGAAAGAGGATGGCGGGAAAATGGCAAATCTGCCACGAACCATTTTATTTGCAGCAGCCGCAGGCTTATTTGGCGTAGTGTTAAATAATCTTATCGGATATACCGGCTTAAAAGAAACATCGCAGAGCTATCAGGAAGTAAGTGCTGCTTTTTATGGCAGTACTCTGGCATTAGAAATCCTTGGAACCTGTATCATAATTCCGTTCTTAGAGGAACTTCTTTACCGTGGCATCGTTTACCAGCGTTTGAAAGCGTTTTTGGGAGTGAAGACGGCAATTGTATTATCGGCAGTAATATTTGGAGCCATGCATTTTAATCTGGTGCAGTTCCTTTATGCCACAGCGGTAGGACTCTTGCTGGCAGTCATCATGGAGCAGGAAGGGCTTGGCGCAGCCATGGCAGCCCATATGGTAACGAATCTGGTATCGGTACTTCGAAGCGAGACAAAGCTGTTTCATTTCATGGATGCATCCATGACGGGAAGCGTCATATGCACCGTGGTGGAGAGCGTGTTGATAGTGGTGTTACTGGTGCTGGCTTTCCGTGGTGAACGCAAGAAGTAAGTTCTGGTTAATTGGATAATTGTAAAAATAAAAGGAATCTAATTTTGATAAAATTCCCCTTTGGTAGATAAGGTAAATGTTCTTAGTCTGCTTAAGGGGAATTTTTTTGAAAAAATGGAGAGAAACTGGAAACATGAGAAGCTAAAAAGGTAGAAGGTATTCGCTGATAGATATGACAACTATCCTGGATTGCTTGTTGACACCTGTACCCTAATAGGGTATAGTATGGGTAGAAAAATTATTAGAACTGGAAGGTACACTATATTATGAAAGAAGATACAATACTGGTGGAAATAACAAAGATGAGAAAGGAAACTGGATTAAGTCAGAGCCGGTTTGCAGCATACTTTGGAATACCAACAAGAACGTATCAAAAATGGGAACAGAAAGAAAATACGCCAGCTCCATATATTCCGGAAATGATGAGTTGTATACTTCATCTTGAGAAAAGAGTAAAGGAGTTGGAGGAGAGACTTTCTAAGTATGAAGAACCGGGGAAAGATGTTGCAGAGGTCCAATAGAATAGAAAAATTTGTGGATGATGTAAAAAGTATTACAAGATTGGATGATTTTGGAAAGTATTTAACTTTTTTATTGGAATTAAATATTTATACATTAAATGTGAACCGAAATTTTTTCGATATTTCGTTAATTCGGAAAGAGGATGGATGTTATTTATATTGCCCGATATTTAATAACGAAACAGCATATCTTTCGGATACGCAAAACAAATATCCATTAGAAAAGAATATTAATACACTTATAGCCGAGGTACGTAATAAAATCTATTCAAGAATATGTGAAATAGATGAACATCAGAAAATAATACATCCAGAGTTTTGCTGGGATGATGTCAGAACAGAATGTTTTTAATGGCAAGGTATAAAAGGCATATATGTGAGTGCAACTAATTTTAGTTGCATCTGCTGTGAGCAGGGAGTATAATATAAAAGGAGAAGAAATTTATGAGCAGAAAGGATAAATTATTAGAGAAACTTTTGCAGAAGCCAAAAGATTTTACCTTTGATGAAATGGTATCATTACTTTCCTATTTGGGATATGAATTAAAACAGGGAGGCACTGGTTCAGGGGTAAAATTTATAAAGGATGGTTCTAATGAAGTGATAAATTTTCATAGACCTCATCCTAATGGGACATTAAAACGCTATATTTTAGACCAGGTGATTGAAAAACTAAGAAAGGATGGCGTATTATGAGTGACTTACTATCATACAAAAATTATAATGGTACAGTAGAGTTTTCGAAAGAAGATAATTGTTTATTTGGTAAAGTAATCGGTATTAAATCGCTGATTTCCTATGAAGGGGCATCCGTAAAGGAATTAGAGCAGGATTTCCATAATGCAGTGGATGAATATCTTGAGGATTGTAAGGAAAGAAATATTGAGCCGGAGCAACCTTATAAGGGGACTTTTAATGTAAGAATTAGTCCGGAATTGCATAGAACTATTGCAATTTATGCTATGGAGCATGGAAAAAGTTTAAATGCTGCGGTGGAAGAGGCAATCGACAATATGGTTAAGCTGTAGTGTTTGTTATATTATAATTGACAAAAAAAGAAAAGCTGATGGGAGGAATCATTATGAAGAAAAGATTAGCGATGATTGTAATAATGTTGATGGTAACAGTAAGTATGGCAGCCTGCGGCGGGAAAAAAGATACTACCACTGATAAGGAAACTGTTATAAATACAGAGGCTACCGAAGAGGTGGCAGAGACAGAAGAGCCGGAAACGGAAGAATTGGAAGCAGCTACAGAGACAGAAGAGCCGGAAACAGAGGCAGTTGCAGAGCAGGAGACCACTGGAAAACTGGAGAACAACACAGCCAGTACGACTGCAACAACTGCACGGACTCCTGATAATAATACAAACAAGTCTAACAAGAGTAGTAATTCTGGAAGTAAGGCAGGCAGTAGTGACACTAAGAGCAGTGCAGGTAGCACTGCATCAGCCGGAACAACTACCAGTAATTCCAGTGGAACAACTGGAAGCAGTAATAACACCAATACTTCTGACAATAGTGTAGCTCCGGCACATGTCCATACCTGGGTGCTGCATGAGGGCAGCGGTCATTATGAAACACAGGTTGTTAAAGAAGCCTGGGACGAGCCGGTGTATGAAACTCAGGCAAGAAGTATATGCAATCAGTGTGGAGCAGATATTACAGATAATATAGATGAGCATTTTATGTATGCGATAAATAATGGACTAGATTGTGGTGGATGGCATATTGAGTATATTAAAACACAAACTGGTGTACAGCATCACGATGCAGAAACTAAGCAGGTTTATGTACAGGATGTGGCACCTTATGCACAGTGCAGTGGGTGTGGAGAAATTGGACCGGTAGGTTCCGGCATATCCATTAATTAATGAAACAGATTTTGTATGAAGATGGTAAGAGAAGGATTCAAGGTGATTTTACTTTGAGTCCTTTTTTATAGATACTTGTACCGGAATCCGGTACATATAGCTTAGTGGAAGGGAGGATAGAAAACAAAATACAAGGTAACTGGGAACTGATAATGATATCGGTTCTTTTTTTGTGCGTGTAATGAGGAAAAGTCTGTACTTGTACAGGACTTTGACCAATACCGTAACATCTTGTGAAAAGTATTTTCGCAAGGATATGCTTTCTTTTGGCAGATGGAAGGAGGAAAACGGAAAGTATGAAGAAATTTAGCGTAAAACAGAAGTTAAAAGCGTTCCTGTCTGCAGTGATGATTCTGATGCCTTTAAGGGGAATGCAGCTACTGTAGATGGTATTAAAACATGGTAAACCTTCCCAAGAAATCCCAGTACAACTGAGAAACAATTCAGACACAATTTAAAATAGCAGGCAAATTCAAAAGGCTTATGAAAAAATATTTTCAACAAAAAACACGTTGAATTGTTTTGATAAGCTTTTTTATATGCGAAAAAATGATAAATATAAATACAATAAAAGAATATAAAATGAATTGTCTAATAATCAGACAATAGCAAGAAAAAAACTATTGCAAAATATATTACGCCGGGTGTAAACTTAGCTCAGAAAATAAAAGCACTTTAAAGCAGCAGAGTGCAGGTGACAAAGTAAGACAGAAAATAAAGAGAAAGCAGAAAGGGAACGATTATGACAGAACAGTGGAATGAAAGTACAGCAGTAGCACAGGGTATGTATAATCCAAATTTTGAACATGATAACTGCGGTATCGGAGCTGTGGTAAACATCAAAGGTATCAAATCCCATGCGACGGTAGAAAATGCTTTAAAAATCGTAGAGAACTTAAAGCACAGAGCTGGTAAGGATGCAGAAGGAAAAACCGGTGACGGTGTTGGTATTCTGCTTCAGGTATCACACAAATTTTTCTCCAAGGTAGCAAAGGAATCAGATATTGAACTTGGTGGAGAAAGAGATTACGGTGTTGGAATGTTTTTCTTCCCACAGGATGAACTGAAACGGAATCAGGCAAAGAAAATGTTTGAGGTTATCGTGGAAAAGGAAGGAATGAAATTCTTAGGATGGAGAAAAGTTCCGACTGACCCGGATAAACTGGGACAGAAAGCAGTAGACTGTATGCCATATATCATGCAGGGATTTGTAAAACGTCCAGCTGAAGTAGCCAAGGGACTTGATTTTGACCGCCGGCTGTATGTGGCAAGACGGGTATTCGAGCAGTCCAATGATGACACTTATGTAGTATCCCTTTCCAGCCGAACCATCGTATATAAGGGAATGTTTTTAGTAGACCAGCTGCGTCAGTTCTTTGCAGACCTTCAGGATAAAGATTATGAATCTGCAATCGCAACCGTACACTCCAGATTTTCAACCAACACCAATCCAAGCTGGGAGAGAGCACATCCGAACCGTTTCATCGTACATAACGGAGAGATTAATACCATCAAAGGTAATGCAGATAAGATGCTTGCCCGTGAAGAGACCATGGAGTCCGAAGAACTGAAAGGGGAACTGCAGAAAGTCCTTCCGGTTATTAATTCCGAAGGTTCTGACTCAGCAATGTTAGATAATACCTTAGAGTTCTTAGTAATGAGTGGAATGGATTTACCACTGGCAGTTATGATTATGATTCCGGAGCCATGGGCAAATAACAATACCATGTCCCAGAAGAAGAAAGACTTCTATCAGTACTATGCAACCATGATGGAGCCGTGGGATGGACCAGCCTCCATTCTTTTCTCAGATGGAGATGTCATGGGAGCTGTTCTTGACCGTAATGGATTAAGACCTTCCAGATATTATATTACCGATGATGACCAGCTGATTCTTTCTTCCGAGGTCGGAGTACTTGATATTGATCCGACCAAGATTGTTGTAAAAGAAAGACTTCGTCCGGGTAAAATGCTCTTAGTAGATACCATCCAGGGAAGAGTCATCAATGATGATGAATTAAAAGAGTATTACGCAAGCAAACAGCCTTATGGTGAATGGCTTGACCGTAACCTGATTAAACTGGAGGATTTAAAGATTCCAAATCAGCGTGTTCCGGAATATACCAAAGAAGAGCGTCAGAGAATGCAGAAAGCATTCGGTTATACTTACGAATCACTGCGTGAAGCAATCCTTCCGATGGCATTAAACGGAGGAGAAGGAACTTCTGCAATGGGTATTGATACTCCGCTGGCAGCACTGGCAGGAGACCATCAGCCACTGTTTAATTATTTCAAACAGTTATTTGCACAGGTAACAAACCCGCCAATTGATTCCATTCGTGAGAAAGTGGTAACATCCACTACCGTATATATCGGAGAAGATGGTAACCTGCTGGAAGAAAAGGCGATTAACTGTCAGGTATTAAAGGTAGATAACCCGATTCTTACCAACACAGATTTGATGAAAATTAAAAATATGAAAGTAGAAGGATTCAAGGTTGTGGTTCTTCCTACTACCTATTATAAGAATACAAGCCTGGAAAAAGCATTGGATCATCTGTTTGTAGAAGCAGACCGTGCATACCGTGACGGTGCAAATATCCTGATTCTTTCCGACCGTGGCATTGATGAGAACCATGTGGCAATCCCATCCCTTCTGGCAGTATCCGGTTTGCAGCAGCATCTGGTAAAGACCAAGAAGAGAACTGCAGTTGCCATGATTCTGGAATCCGGTGAACCAAGAGAAGTACATCATTTTGCAACATTGCTTGGTTATGGTGCCTGTGCAATTAACCCATATCTGGCACAGGATACCGTAAAGCAGTTAGTAGACGAGCATATGTTAGACAAGGATTACTATGCAGCAATCCATGATTACAATCAGGCAATTATCAGTGGTATCGTAAAAATTGCTTCAAAAATGGGTATTTCAACCATTCAGTCTTATCAGGGTTCTAAGATTTTTGAGGCAATTGGTATTGACTCTGCAGTAATTGATAAATATTTCACAAATACCGTAAGCCGTATCGGTGGAATTACACTGGAAGACATTGCAAAAGATGTAGATACTCTGCATTCTGCAGCCTATGATCCATTGGGATTAGAGACAGACCTTACTTTAGACAGCAAGGGACGTCACAAGATGAGAAGTGGCGCAGACAGCCATCTTTACAATCCGGCAACCATCCATCTTCTGCAGGAATCAACCAAACGTGGAGATTACAACCTTTTCAAACAGTACACAGATCTTGTGAACAGCGAAGAGCGTGATGCAAATATTCGTGGACTGATGGATTTCAATTTCCCGAAAAAAGGTGTTCCGATTGAAGAAGTAGAAAGCGTAGATTCTATTGTAACAAGATTTAAAACAGGTGCGATGTCCTATGGTTCTATTTCCAAGGAAGCCCATGAAACACTGGCAATTGCCATGAACCATTTACATGGTAAATCCAATACTGGTGAGGGTGGAGAAGATCCGGACCGTATCGCAAGTAAACATACAAGCTTAGACAGATGTTCTGCAATCAAGCAGGTAGCGTCCGGCCGGTTTGGTGTAACCAGCCGTTACTTAGTCAGTGCAGAAGAGATTCAGATTAAGATGGCACAGGGTGCAAAACCTGGTGAAGGTGGACACCTTCCGGGCAAGAAAGTATATCCTTGGATTGCAAAGACAAGACTTTCCACACCGGGTGTATCCTTGATTTCGCCGCCACCTCATCATGATATCTACTCCATTGAGGATTTGGAGCAGTTGATTTACGATTTGAAGAATGCCAACCGTGATGCAAGAATTTCCGTAAAACTGGTATCAGAAGCAGGTGTGGGTACAGTCGCAGCCGGTGTTGCCAAAGCAGGAGCACAGGTAGTATTGATTTCCGGATATGACGGTGGTACCGGTGCAGCACCAAGCAGTTCTATCCATAATGCAGGACTTCCTTGGGAACTTGGACTTGCAGAGACACACCAGACTCTGATTATGAACGGACTTCGTAATAAGGTAAGAATCGAGACAGACGGTAAGCTGATGAGCGGCCGTGATGTAGCAATTGCTGCATTGCTTGGAGCAGAAGAGTACGGATTTGCAACTGCACCGCTGGTAACCATGGGATGCGTGATGATGCGTGTATGTAATCTGGATACCTGCCCTGCCGGAATCGCAACACAGAATCCGGAGCTTCGGAAACGTTTCGCGGGAAAACCGGAATATGTAGAAAACTTCATGCGGTTTATTGCAGAAGAATTAAGAGAAATCATGGCGAAGTTAGGCTGCCGTACCATTGATGAAATGGTAGGAAGAAGTGACCTTCTCCGGGTAAGAGAGGATTTGACAGACCGGGAAAAAGAAATCGACCTTTCCAAGATTTTGAATAACCCGTTTGCAGGACCAAAGGAGAAAGTTACATTTGATCCAAAACATGTATACGATTTCGAACTGGAGAAGACCAAGGACGAAACTGTACTGTTAAAACAGCTTTCTTCTGCACTGGATAAGAAACAGAAGAGAAGCATTGATGTAGAAGTAAGCAATACAGACCGTTCCTTTGGTACCATCTTTGGTTCCGAGATTACAAAGAAATATGACGATACTTTAGAGGAAGATACCTTTATCGTAAAATGTACCGGTGCCGGCGGACAGAGCTTTGGCGCATTCATTCCAAAGGGACTTACCTTAGAACTGGTAGGAGATTCCAACGATTACTTCGGAAAAGGACTTTCTGGTGGAAAACTGGTTGTCTACGCTCCGGCAGGTGTGAAATATAAGAAGGATGAAAATATTATCATCGGTAACGTAGCACTTTACGGTGCAACCAGTGGTAAAGCATTTATCAGTGGTGTGGCAGGAGAACGTTTCTGCGTACGAAATTCCGGAGCTTCTGCAGTAGTAGAAGGTGTCGGTGACCATGGATGTGAATACATGACCGGTGGCCGTGTGGTTATCCTTGGTAAGACTGGTAAAAACTTTGCAGCCGGAATGAGCGGTGGTATCGCTTATGTATTAGATGAGGACAACGACCTTTATACCAGAATCAATAAGGAAATGGTATTCTCAGAAGAAGTCGGAAACAAATATGATGTTATGGAATTAAAAGATATGATTAAAGAACACGTAGCTTTGACCAATTCTGAAAAAGGAAAAGAAATCTTAGATAACTTCAGTGAGTATCTGCCGAAGTTCAAGAAAGTAATTCCATACGATTATAACCGTATGTTAATGGCAATTGTTCAGATGGAAGAAAAAGGATTGTCTTCCGAACAGGCACAGATTGAAGCATTTTATGCGAATACAAGAAATTAAGGAGGGGACGCAAAATGGGAAAACCAACAGGATTTATGGAATATGACAGAGAGAATGCAGCAGCGGTTGCTCCAAAGGAGCGTATCAAGAACTTTAACGAGTTCCATACCCCTCTCTCAAAAGAGAAACAAAGAGTACAGGCAGCACGTTGTATGAACTGCGGCGTGCCGTTCTGCCAGGCTGGTATGAATATCATGGGAATGACCAGCGGATGTCCGCTGCATAATCTGGTACCGGAGTGGAATGACCTTTTGTATCCCAACAACTGGGAGCAGGCATATAA
>ERZ1027237.1586-NODE-1586-length-10594-cov-7.947718_pt1 | contig 10594 bp, 7 predicted proteins | sample MGYA00519264_ERZ1027237 | MGnify/ENA primary metagenome ERZ1027237 (study PRJEB26926, sample SAMN06164640) | human gut metagenome | biome: ENVO:00009003; feature: ENVO:2100002; material: ENVO:00002003 | host: Homo sapiens | place: USA | collected 2012 ...
CAGCAGGGGCGGCACATGGCAGCAGGTTTATTGGACGCCTGAGACATTTTATGGATATGCATAATATCATGACCATGGATATATTCATGGCAGGATTTGTTCTGGCAAATGTTCTGGCATTCTTTATGTCAGGGAATAAGGTAGCAGCATATACAGGCGAGGAGGGCAGAAGGTGCGGACTTCAGTTCGTGCTGCTGGCCTTTTTCCTGTATGTGTGTATGGCGAGATATTGCAGGATAAGGCGGTATGTGGTGGTCATATTCATGCTTGCGGGCTCATTTGTGGGAATTGTCGGCATATGCCAGTTCATGGGATATGATTTCCTTGGACTCAGGGAAGGGCTGATGCAGAGCATAAGAAATGTATACATATCCACATTTGGCAATATCGATATATTTGCAAGCTTCCTGTGCGTGCTGGTTCCGATGGCAGCCGGGGCGTATATCAGCTCGGAGGGAAAAGAGAGCATAGTGATACGGATAACAGCAGTCATCGCTGTGCTCACAGGAACAGGAGCGGTGATCATATCCAATGCAAACCTTGCATATGCAGGCGTGGGTGGTGCTATGATTGTGGCATGGATATGGGCGTCATACCGCGGAAGAATAAGAGAATTTGCAGATGTATGCCTGGTTATGGCGTGCGGAGTCCTGGCGATCAGCATTATGCTGGGAAGAACGGATAACGGATATTCAGAACTTGACGGACTGAGCTGCTTTGTGAGTGACAGCCGGATGGTGTGGATAGTTTCCGTGGTCGTTCTCGTTGTATGGGCGGCCATAAGGCTGGCTTCAAAGTGGACTGTGAAGTTCCGCGGAAAGGCAGCTCTTGCTGTATCGGTTGGCGTATCACTTGCAGGCATCGTGGCTGTTGTTATATATGCGGCGCACAACCACATGTGTATATTTTCATTTGAAGATTCCTGGGGAAACTACAGGGGTTTTGTGTGGAGGAGACTCATGGAGGCGTACAGGGATTTCAGTGTTCCACAGAAGCTGTTCGGTTATGGAAATGAATCGGTGAAGTCGATCATGACTGATAGATACTACGACGATATGATGAATGCGGTGGGTGTTATATATGATAATGCTCACAATGAGTATCTGCAGTATCTGATAACCACAGGAATATTCGGTGCAGTGAGTTACGTAGGACTGCTGGTTACCACAGGTGGTGCTCTTGTGAGAACTGCGGTATCAGGAGCTGTGATGAATGAGAATGAAAGCATGAGCAGTCAATCCGCAGAAAAAAGATCAAAGGAGAAGGCAGCTTCGAGAGATTCAAGAACTGTAAGAGGTTCAAAGACAGGGACTGGCTTGGAGTGCCTGCTTGGATATGCTGAGGATGAGGGCAGTATGATAGCTGTTCTGCTCGGGATAACCGGGTATGCTGTTCAGGCATTTGTCAATCTTAACCAGTCGCTCACAACACCATATATATTTCTGCTTATAGCCATGGCAGGAGGTCTGTGCCGGAGATATATATGTCAATTTGCAGATGGCGGCAGAAAATGACGTGTGAAGGACGATTTATAAGAAAATAATACAGGGAATTGTGTGTATATACTTGCCACAGTGCATAGCAAAATGTTATAATATTTGCCTGTGTGGTGCTAGTGAACCGCACATTGAATAAATAAATACAGGAGGTCTAGAGGGACATGCAGATTTATGACGAGCTTGTAGCCAGAGGGCTTATAGCGCAGACAACAGATGAAGATGAAATTAGAGATTTAGTAAATAATGGTAAGGCAGTATTCTATATTGGCTTTGATCCGACTGCTGACAGCCTGCATGTAGGCCACTTCATGGCGCTCTGTCTGATGAAGAGACTTCAGATGGCAGGCAACAAGCCTATCGCGCTGATAGGTGGAGGTACAGCCATGATCGGTGATCCATCAGGCCGTACAGATATGAGACAGATGATGACAAAGGAGACTATCCAGCACAACGTTGACTGCTTCAAGAAGCAGATGAGCAAGTTCATAGACTTCTCAGAGGACAAGGCGCTTCTCGTCAACAACGCAGACTGGCTTCTCGACCTGAACTATGTAGATGTTCTCCGCGATGTTGGAGCATGCTTCTCAGTCAACAACATGCTTCGTGCAGAGTGCTACAAGCAGCGTATGGAGAAGGGACTCAGCTTCCTTGAGTTCAACTACATGATCATGCAGAGTTACGACTTTTACGCACTGTACCAGAAGTACGGCTGCAACATGCAGTTCGGCGGCGATGACCAGTGGAGCAATATGCTTGGCGGTACAGAGCTCATCAGAAGAAAGCTTGGCAAGGATGCATACGCCATGACAATCACACTTCTCCTCAACTCAGAGGGCAAGAAGATGGGTAAGACCCAGAAGGGTGCTGTATGGCTCGATCCTAACAAGACATCACCATTTGAGTTCTACCAGTACTGGAGAAATGTGGCAGATGCAGATGTTCTGAAGTGCATCCGTATGCTCACATTCCTTCCACTTGAGGAGATAGATAAGATGGACAGCTGGGAGGGCAGCCAGCTCAACCAGGCAAAGGAGATCCTTGCATACGAGCTCACAAAGCTTGTACACGGCGAGGAGGAGGCTGCTAAGGCACAGGAGAGCGCAAGGGCACTGTTCTCCAAGGGTGTTGCAGCAGACATGCCATCAGTAACACTTGCAGCAGATGACTTCAAGGACGGCGCCATCGATATCGTGTCAGTTCTCGTTAAGTCAGGTCTTGTTACATCACGTAACGAGGGCAGACGTGCCGTAGAGCAGGGCGGTGTCGCTGTGGACGGCGAGAAGATCACAGATGTCCAGACTACAATTCCAGAGGAGAAGTTCGATGGCGAGGGCGTTGTTGTGAGACGTGGTAAGAAGAACTTCAGGAAGGTTAGTAAGTAAGAGTCGTTGATGCTTTGAGTGATATCAAGGCGAACGGCCAGTGGTTATTCAAAAAGGGAAGCGATGAGCTTCCCTTTTTATGTACTACAGAAGGGGATTAGAACTTGATGAATGACAAAACGGCAGATTCAAATAAAAGACGTTTGGCAGTCGCAGCCATCTCGGCTGTGGCACTCATAATACTTGTACAATTTGTGGATTCCTATTGCACTGAGATGTTCGGCAAGACGCAGTCACTTTCTGTTAGGACATTTCTCATGGATCCGCGTGGGATGAGTTCTGAAGCGGCGGTTGCATATATGAGCAGAGGCATGCTGCCATTTTATCTTATCGGAGCGCTCACGCCATTTATCAGGTCATATACGGATATCATAGGCAGGAAGATGATGATGATCATAAATGTGGCGCTTCTGGCTGTTGGAAGTGCAGTATGCCTGCTGGCAAACAATCTGTGGATATACCTGCTTGGCAATGGAATTCTCATACTGGGATATTCGCTGGACATACATCTGATATACATAGTCGATGCGGTAGATAGAAAACATCGAGGAACTGTCAGAGGAATCTGTGGTGGAGTGTCCATGGCAGCAGCCATGTGTATACCTCTGCTCAGGTCATTGTACGTGGATGGCGGCGGACATAATTGGCAGATTCTTTACGCTGTTGGAATTGTTGGCGGATTAATAGGTCTGGTACTGGTTATGTTGTACAGATTCCCGAATATAACTGGTTCTAAAGCTGCACCGAGTGTTGGCGGATCGGCAAACAGGAGTGAGGGAAAATCTGTGGACAGTACAGAATGTAGCACAGATGATGGACATATACATTTTATAAAAACATTCAAAGATATATGCAGAGATCATGCAACCAGAAATCTTCTCATAAGCATAAGCGTGGTGGGGCTGGCGACAGCAGGCATAACATATTACAATGAACCTTTGTGTGCCTTCTCAGGTATGGGAGAGGGCAATGTGAATACAGTGTTGCTCATACAGCCCATAGCATCATTGGCTATAAATGTTCTGACAGGAATACTTGCAGACAAAATGGAACGGAGATATGTGGTGCAGATGGGAATAGCGCTTAGCCTCATATCAGGTATGGCATTTACACTTGGAGTAGGGCATGGAGTTTCATCGGTGTTGCTGGGAATACTCTGGGGCTGCATGAATGGATTTTACTTTTCTGCGGAAGAACTGATAAATCTTATGGTCATGGAAAGTGTAGATATATCGGTCAGAGGAAGGGCGTCAGCTATGTCCACACTGTCATATGGAATAGGAGATCAGCTGGGGATATTTGCAATAAGTCTGGTTGTGGGAGCCCTTGGCATGAGATGGGCAAAATTGGTATTTCTCGTGTCGCCTCTTGTCATAGCAATGGTGGTTCTGAGAAGAAAAGAAATAGAAAAGAGAAGGAAACACGCTTAGTTGTTCAGCGTGTTTCCTTATTTTTATGTTCAACATTCAGCTTGCGGATGCTGGATTTGATCTTTCTGTATTTGAATAGTGGATACATTGCAAATGTCCACAGGGCATACACTGCGACAAGAATGGGCAGGCCTATCAGATTGCGGAGATTATTTGAGTGCCATACCGCCATGCTCAGGTATGCGACGAATATGCACAGCGCAACATCTGTGATGAGATGCAGCTTCTGATTCACGATATACATAGGATGATAACGGTCGTCAGGTGGCTGGATGTCCGATGTGGACAGGCTCTGTTCAAATTGACACAAATTGTAGTTATATATTCCTCTGGCAATCGCAAGCTCAGATATGCTGCCTGCGTACAGGTTGTGTCGGAACAGTGTTGTTACTTCATAATTATCAGAGTCAGGATTGCCGGCGTAGAATGAGAATTCGGCCATTTTCTGATAATGGGATCTCGCACGGAGAAGTATAAGTATGTTCAGAACACCGTTCAGCAAAATAAGGATCATTGTGACGGAATAGAGCATGGAAGCATTTGGCATTCTGAAATACTCCAGGTCAGGATTCACAAGCTGAAGGATCTCGGCGATCACACCTATGGATGAAAGAGTGACAATGAAAGCGGTTAGAGTAGCCCAACTGTATTTGGACGAATCCGCTACCTGATCATATATATGCCGGATGCAATCCTCACTGTAGTTTGTGAGCTTGTTGTAGCTGGTGTGTCTGAAAGAGTTCAGTCTGGAATCGTAATCCCATGAGCACATGCGCGCCACTCCGAATCTGGACGCAGGAACATGACCTGGCAGATCCGAGGAGAAGAAAGCATCATACCTTTTGTAGGTAATATGGTCATGAACCATGCTGTCGATAAGCATAACTCCACCAAATGATAAACTGACGAGAGCCACCAGAAGAGGAAAGCTGTTAAATACAAATGACACAACAATATACAGAATACTCATCATACAAAACAAAGTGATGATGACTCGTCTCCCCTGTTGTATATCATTAAAAGATCTCGAACAGTTCTGAAAATGATTATATGTAATGCTATAGGTGTTACTGTTCTCATCAAGCACGGAATGTTCAAGTATCAGGCTTAGCTCCGAATACTTCTTGTGCAATGAGAATGGAATAAATCTCAAAGCTGTCAAAATGATGGATGCACACAGCATGACAATACTGAACAGCGTCCCCTTTGTGCTTGTCGCCTCATAGGAACTGATCCAGGTAGAAGAGAAGATGGTTGCAAGCATCTGTACAGAGTAAAGGACTATCAGTGTATATGTTGCAAATGCCTGTAGCTTGTCAACCCTCCTGGCATCATTCATTAGCTTCTGAAAATGTGGGTTGTTCAGATCGGTCACGGGATGTGCAACCTTAGGCTCCTTGATATTTCTTGTTATTGCAACCTCCGATGCATATGCAGGGAAATTCACATCATCAAAAAGCGCATACAAAAGGATCGTAGCAAGATATTCTGATGGTGAGGTGCATTTGAACAAAGAGCAATAATGTGTAAGCTGGTTGTCTGTTGAGAGGACGTTACTCAGATATGACTGCAGTGAAACTATAAAATCAGAGTCCAGTGCACCTCTGGTCTCTATAAGATTGTCAAGATGAGCGCACAGCTTGTCGTAATCTATCGCATTCAGCAGAGCTCTTATAGGAAGAGGCTGCTCGTTTCCAGAAAAGTTCTTATTTGCCATGTTGGAAAAGAAAACACTCAGCTTGGTGCCTGTAGGATAGCTCTCGTCAGGATGGATGAGATAGTACAGAGGTTTCTGTGCTGAATCGGCATCCTTCTTAAGTCGTTCTATATCCGCATCTTTGAAGACGGAAAATGACATTATTTTGTCAATATCGTCATATTGATTGGGATTCTGTGAAAAGAATAATTGGCTGAAAGTATGTTTGTTGGAGTATGAAGACGTCTGTGGAACAATGGGAATGTTAAGCCCCAGATGCTCTGTGAAAAGCTCCTCCAGAGAGCATATGTGTTCCGCCGGTCTGGTACGATATTTCATCTTTTGTTTCCCCCTCATGGAAATGAAATAGGTTGGTTTAGTAAATATATGTACTAAAATAGAGAGCAGTTCAAATGATAAAAGGAAGATAAACAGGAAAGGCGGACATTTATGAAAAACAGAAAGATTTCAACAGCAATAGCGGAAAAAGTTATGACAGGAGTATTAACGATACTTATGGCAATATCAGTTACAGCCTGCGGCAGCACGAAGGAGCAGGAAAATTCAGCTGCCACAGAAGTGACCGAAGCAGTTGTCACAACTGAGACAGAGAGCGAGACAGCAACGGAGGCAAAGGTAGAAAATGAGATCGTGACAGAGACCGAGGAGCCGGTGCTGTTTCGGGTGAAGGTTACGAATTCAAATGGAGCATATTTAACAGACCAGCCAAGTGACAAAGAGTATCACGATTTTATTTTGACGGATTATGGAACCGAGTTTGATGTATTAGAAGTATTTAATAATGAGGCAGAAGGATATACCTTTTATAGGGTTAATTGGAATGGACATAGAGAGTTTTTGTGGGATAGAGATGCAACAGTTATCGACTAACCATACATTCATCACATTTTTCAGCAACACAGTATTTTAGATATAAAGAACTGCAAAAATTTTCTTAAAAGAAAAGTCGCTTAGACCGTGAATGTGCCAAGGCACATTCTTTTTCCAGAAATGAACATGGATATAGTAAAAAGTAACAAAAATCCCTTCCGAATTTTGTTATGGGTTTTATGGTTTTACGATGGTTTACGATGGGTTTACGAATGGAAAACTTGATAACATAGTCAAATTATGATATGATGTGACTATAATATAGGCGGAGGTGTTTTTTATGCATGCATTACAGGAAACAATACGACCATCTGCAGATTTAAGAAATCATTATAGTGAAATTTCAAAACAATGCAGAGAAGAAAATGAAGCGGTTATAATCACAGTAAACGGTCGTGGTGATACAGTCTCTCTTTCGTATGAGGAATATAAAAGAATGAAGTCAAGAATAGAACTTTTGGAAATTCTTACAGAAGCGGAAGATGATGTAAAGAATGGTAGAGTAGCACCGGTTCGTGAAACATTTGATGATTTAAGACAAATGCTTGGAGAGGAATAGAATTATTGAAATATGAAGTTGTTCGTACAGAAATGGCAGATGTGCAGATTAGAAAAATCGTATTGTATATAGCCGAAAATTTTGGTAATAAGGTTGCACTGGAAAAATTAGAAGAACTGGAACAGAATATTCTTGATTTGGCGGTTCATCCATTAAAGGGGGGAGAAACGCATTATCTGGTATTGAAAAGACAAGGGTATCGGGTGTTGATATTGGAAAAAAATCTGGTTTTCTATAAGATAAATGAAGAAAATAAAAGAGTTATAATCTATGCTGTTGTTGACCAACGCCAGGATTACTTAAATATAATCAGAGGATTGTAGAATCCCCTTGCGTAAATCCACTCCCCGCGCTATAATAGGAAACAGAGTAAAAACAGCGTTTGACGAAAGCTAAGATTGACGGAATAATTCAGAGAGCTGGCGGCTGGTGTGAGCCGGTATTAGGAAGCAATTGGTCCACTTTCGGAGGCTGGTGGTGAAAGCCACGGGTTCGTACCCCTTATGATACGCAATGAAGTGGTCGCAGGCAAAGAAGAGAAGACGTAAAAAGAGATGCGGCAAAATGGGTGGCAACGCGGAACGGTAGATAAGCCTTTCGTCCCATGTATGAAAATGCATGGGATGGAAGGCATTTTTTATGCGAGTAGCGAGAAAAATCGCATGCTTACGAATCAATCCTATAAAATTTTCAAAAAAAGCACATGATATCAAAGAAGGAGAACAAAGATGATTGATTTAAAATTCTTACGGGAAAATCCGGACATCGTAAAAGAGAACATTAAGAAGAAATTCCAGGATCACAAATTGCCACTGGTAGACGAGGTAATTGAGTTAGATGAGCAGGCAAGAAGTGCACAGCAGGAAGCAGATGCATTACGTGCAAACCGTAACAGTATTTCCAAGCAGATTGGTGCATTGATGGGACAGGGCAAGAAAGACGAAGCCATGGCATTAAAAGAGCAGGTAAGCAAAGATGCAGCCCGCCTTGCAGAGTTAGAAGAGCAGGAAAAAGATTTACAGGAAAAGATTACCAGGATTATGATGACAATTCCAAACATCATAGACCCATCCGTTCCGATTGGAAAAGATGATTCCTGTAACGTAGAAATTGAAAAATTTGGTGAGCCGGTTGTTCCGGATTTTGAAATCCCATATCATACCGATATCATGGATCGTTTCCATGGCATTGATTTGGACGCAGCAGGAAAAGTTGCGGGAAATGGATTCTACTATCTGATGGGAGATATTGCAAGAGTACATTCTGCAGTTATTTCTTATGCAAGAGATTTCATGATTGACCGTGGATTCACATACTGTGTACCACCATTTATGATTCGGAGCAATGTTGTAACCGGTGTTATGAGTTTTGATGAAATGGATGCCATGATGTATAAAATCGAAGGCGAGGATTTGTATCTGATTGGTACTTCTGAGCATTCCATGATTGGTAAATTCATTGATACCATCAATGATGAAGAAAAACTTCCATATACCCTGACCAGCTACTCTCCATGTTTCCGTAAAGAAAAAGGAGCACATGGTATTGAAGAACGTGGTGTATATCGTATCCACCAGTTTGAGAAGCAGGAAATGATTGTTGTATGTAAGCCGGAAGAGTCCAAAGAGTGGTATGACAAGCTCTGGAAGAATACCGTAGATTTGTTCCGCAGCTTAGATATTCCGGTACGTACCCTTGAGTGCTGTTCCGGAGACTTAGCAGACTTGAAAGTGAAATCCTGTGACGTAGAAGCATGGTCTCCACGTCAGAAGAAATATTTCGAGGTAGGAAGCTGTTCAAACCTTGGTGATGCACAGGCACGTCGTCTTAAGATCCGTGTAAACGGAAAAGATGGTAAGAAATATCTTGCACATACATTAAATAATACTGTTGTAGCACCGCCTAGAATGTTGATCGCATTCCTGGAGAATAACCTGAATGAAGACGGTTCTGTAAGTATTCCTAAAGCTCTGCAGCCATACATGGGTGGTATGACAAAGATTGAGAAAAAGCACGCTTAATGGAGGGTGAGCTTTTTCAGGGAGGTGTTCTTATGCACAGTTATCTGAGGGCAGTTGGTTTTTCCAGGATCACCAAAAGAAGCAGTATCAGACAGATCATTACGGATGTGGTTGAAACTTATGATGAGAAAACGGTCATAGAGAACTACCCTGATGGTATGTTTGCAGAGTTTTCCAAGAATTATGGATGCGATTGTGGAATTACTGTCTGCGGGCAGTATGATGAAAACAACGTATTTTATCCGGATTATTATTTTCCTTTTTTTCGCGGAACAGGCATTACAACACAGGAGAGTGTTGTGATAGAAAGACATGCAGACAAAGAATCTTTTGCAGGTGCCTGTGACGATCTGAGAATTGGGGTTACTTTAATTTTCTATCTTCAGAATGCTGCTGAGTATCTGCAACAGCGTGAAAAAGGCAACATACTTCCGGGTGGCCAGCCTTTAACCCTTTCCGGGCTGGCCAGGGAAGGAAAAATCCTTTTTCCTGTAGAGAAAGATAAAGAAGCAGTAAAAGCAGAACGTGAACTGACAAAGAACAGAAATCATCTCATTGCAGCCGCCAGAAACGGTGATGAAGATGCAATGGAAAGCCTTACAATGGAGGATATGGATACATATTCCATGATTTCTCAGCGTATAGTTACAGACGATATTTTTTCAATAGTGGATTCCTATTTCATGCCATATGGGATTGAATGTGATCAATATAGTGTCATGGGTGAGATTCTGGATTTTATGACATTCAAGAACATTATAACAGGAGAAGAAATCTGCCAGCTTACATTAGACTGTAATGATATGCAGTTTGATGTTTGTATCAATAAGAATGATTTGCTGGGGGAGCCAAAGATCGGACGTAGATTCAAAGGAATCATATGGCTCCAGGGACAGTTGCACTATTAATTAAAATGATTTATGATGGCATGGACGAATATTTCGCCTATGCCATCTTGTGATTTACAAGAATATGTTTCACGTGAAACATGCTTATAACAATCCGCTTGACGAGGGAGTGTTATAGATATACATTTGTTACTGTTCGTACACCACTATCCTGCGAGGTGTTTTGGCATGAATATGCCAAAATCCCGAGACATACAAGCCAAAATTC
>ERZ1027237.1601-NODE-1601-length-10512-cov-6.458545_pt1 | contig 10512 bp, 4 predicted proteins | sample MGYA00519264_ERZ1027237 | MGnify/ENA primary metagenome ERZ1027237 (study PRJEB26926, sample SAMN06164640) | human gut metagenome | biome: ENVO:00009003; feature: ENVO:2100002; material: ENVO:00002003 | host: Homo sapiens | place: USA | collected 2012 ...
TTCGTGAATAGCGCCGACTCCACCTGTGATGAACATCCGTCTGCCTGCCATATTCTCCCAAAGACGTTTAGCTGTTTCGATGTATTGAGGTGATTGGTTCTCAAGTGCGGCCGCGGTTAGACCGGTTGCCATCAAGGTAGCTCGCACAGCATGCCCTTCAATTGTTTTTTGTTCGAGTACAGGGATCGAATCTTGTGAATACTCTCCCCAACTGGGACGAGAGTGTGTGCCGAATTCAGCTTGGTGATAACAAGCGTCTTTAATCCATTTTTCCGATTTCCGGTATCCCCACGTTCCCCATAATGGAAAGCCACAGTGATGCCCTCTGTTTTCTATCCAAAAAGTGGCCAGATTATAATAATCTGATTCCCGGACCGGTATGGAAAGTTTATCTTTCAGTTCCGGTTCGTTTTTATACAACCAGTATAATGCCATTACGGCTTCCTCGGGGCCGGAATGTGCGGGAACGATATTCATGCGTGGTTCCGGACCCATATAATCTGCCATGTAATTGGCAAAGCGGGTTGCAATTTCAAGCAAACGTGTTTTGCCGGTTGCCTGATAATAATGTACTCCGGCTTCGATCAGCATCCCGGCATTGTATACATCGTGTTGTCCACGAAGGAGTCCCCCATTGTCTCCCCATCTATGGTTGTTTTCCATAAGTTGGGTATGGGTGTTGATGTATCCGGTCGGCTCTGTTTGCTGAGCGGCATAGATGCGGTCTACATATCCGTCGATTCGTTTTTCCAGTTCTTTATTGGGGTGGCTTGCAAGAAAGTCGGCGATACCCCGGATACTTTCATAAACGAGTCCGTCATACCATTCGGGACCATCGTGCTGTTTGATATCTCTCTGCCCTTCAGCTACACGATCGAAATTCCGGAAAGCATTACGCGTGTCGGTCGATCCGGGAAAAGGAGTGTATTTCCCTTCGAATTTGTTTAATACATCATTAGCGGTTATTTTCCTCCAGATATCGAGTTTCGGACTCCAGAAAGCATCTTCTATCCGGACTTCGTTTAGCTCGGGCAAGTGGAGTGTTTGCCGGGTATTGTCTGTGTGAGACTGACACCCCATTTGCATCAGTACGGTTAGTACTGCTGCGACAGATAAATGTTTTGTGGTTTTCATTGTACATTGATTTTATAGATGCATATATGTTTGTAAGTATCTCCGGGTAAGAGGATTGTTGACGGGAATGCCGGTTGGTTAGGACTATCCGGATAGTGCTGGGTTTCCAATGCGAGGGAAGCCCGGTAGTTGTATTTCTTTTCGTGCTTTCCGGTCATTGTACCATCAAAGAAGTTACCGCCATAGAATTGTAGTCCGGGTTCGGTGGTCCATACTTCAAGATATCTTCCTGAGGCGGGTTCATAAACGGTTGCTGCCAGTTCGGGGGGGTTGGAGGTTTTGCGATTCAATACCCAATTATGGTCGTATCCGTTACCATATTTCAATTGTATGAAATCAAAATTGGTAATATCCTGGCCTACGGCTTTGGGAGTAGTAAAATCCATGGGAGTATCTTTTACCGGTACAATTTCTCCGGTAGTCATATAAGTTTGGTCTACAGGAGTGTAATTATCAGCATTGACATATAGTATGTGGTCTGTGGCTGCTTTAGACGGATTGCCGGATAGATTGAAGTAGGAATGGTTGGTCATGTTGATAACTGTTTTTTTATCAGTAGTTGCGCTATATTTGATATCTATGGCGTTATCGTCTGTCAGCTTGAAAAGAACTTTGGCAGTTAAGTTGCCCGGAAAATTTGCGTCTCCGTCTGGAGAGAAGCGGGTCAGCTCCAAAGTGGTTTCATCAATGGGGTTGGCTTCATATACCTGATATTGCCATCCTTTAGGACCACCGTGCAGGCAATGTCCGAAATTGTTCTTTGGTAATTGGATCGTGTCACTATCCAATACCATTTTGCCCTGGTTGATTCTGTTGGCGTAACGTCCGATAGACGCACCGAAATCGCTTGGGACGTTTATGTAGTCGGCTATACTGTCGAAGCCAAGGACAACATCTTTCATTTCCCCGTTTTTGTCAGGTACCATAATAGATACGATACGTCCGCCGAAGTTAGTGATGCATACTTCCATGCCCGCTTTATTCTTTAATGTGTAAAGATCTGTCTGGGCATCGTTCACTACAGTTTGAAATTTTGTCGGGTTAAGGCCGGAAAGAGTAAGTTCCGTTTGATTTTTCTGAGCGCAGGAAGCTAACATTAATGTAGCTATTCCGGCAATAAGAATGTGATTCTTCATGGTGTTATTTAATTTGAAAATTAGATTATTATCTTATTTCGGGTGTAAAAGTAACACTTTTGTTTGGTGTAATATATACACTTTTGTATGTTATGTAACATAAAAGAAAAAAAACAGCTTTGAAATTTGTATATCCCAAAGCTGTTTCAATGTCTGAAAGAATACTTATTTTACTTTTTTACCCCAATATGTCTTATGGTTACTTCCGTAAGCGGCATAGACGATGGTCGGTGTTCTGGGACTGGCTTCCCAGTCAACTTCCCGTTGCAGGTAAAGGTCTGTTCCATTTGCTGTCAGAATTTGCTGTTCTGCATCATAGCTCCATCTGCCGCCTTTCCATGTTCCTTCAGTAATGGTGTGGTCGGCGGCCAGCGTCATGATTGCAGATTCTTTTTGAACCCCATAAGCGTAGGACAAGTCAATATGTTCCCAATTTCCGATGAGTTCTTCTTCGGTAATGGCTACTTGGGGTACGGCTCCGTAGCGTTCGGGCATAACCAAGGGCCAACCGTCTTTAGTCCAACGGATGTTGCGTACATGTCCTAACATAATAGCGTTGTCCACGCTTTTGGGGAGACGTGCTTGCGAAGAGTAATACCAATTACCATTGCCATCGTTGAAGATGGTGCAATGTGAGAAGCCTACCCAGCCATTGCTCTTGCTGAATTTGTACGGGTGTGTCACTACCGGCAACATTTCTGCTCCTTCGGTAACATTGGCGCCATCGATGCCGAGATAAGGACCGGTGATACTTTTAGAACGGCATACGCGTGTATTGTAAGGTATGTCCAATGCATCGTATGCCACGAATAGATAGTAGTAGCCTGTCTCTGTGTTGTAAATGATTTCAGGACCTTCACTGGCTTGCCAACGGTTGTTGATATTACGGGTGGCTATCAACTGCCCGTATTCTGCCAGAGCGTTTCCTTCTGCCCAGGGGATACCTAAGTCTTGTTTCGGCATTCCGGTTTCGGCATTCAATTCCATAGCAACAATGCCGCTATGCCATGAACCGTATATCAGCCAGTGGGTATTTTCAGGAGTAATGATGTAAGAAGGGTCGATAGCATTCCATTTGTAATAGCAATTGGCATATTGGGTGCTGGGGATGTTGAAGTTCAGTCCCTTGTCCGATGCATTGGTCACTACATATCCTTTGTCCACCCAATCGCTGTTGTTGGCAGGATTGCTATTCTCCATTAGGCCGATAAAAGCACGTTCACTCCAGGCGGTCGCTCCGGTTCCGCCGTCCAGATAGCCGGGTACTACGATGGAGTAGTACATGCGATACAGTCCGTTTCTAACTTTCTGCACACTTGGGGCCCAGTAACCGAAGTCGCTTTCTGCGGCAGTGCTTGCTGTCAATCCCATCGCTTTGCGTATCTCATTCAGCTTCGGCATCACCCAGTCGGGAAGCTTCGGCATAGTCCCGCCTAGATATTCCCAATTCACGAGGTCTTTGGAACGTCTGGCGTGGAAGTGTCCGTGTCCTGTATGTGCATTGCCGTAGGAGGCATCTGTCTGATACATATAGTAGTATCCGTCTTCGGCAAGCACAACGCTGGGATCGTGCACGTTTGCCAAGTTCCATTGAGTACGATTGGACCAGCTTGCAATGCCCGCATAATTATCTTCGTATTCCGGAGCCACATAATTCTTTAATTGTTCATTAAGGTCTGTGATTTCTATGGTCGACGTGAATGTTTCCGAGTAAGTGTACCGGCTGTTACCATAAACGTATGCACGTATATAGTAAGGAGTATTGATTTTCAATCCAGAGAGGGTGGCACTGAAATTTTCATCTGCTTCTATCACCTTGTCTTTGATAGTAGGATTTGAGACATTTACACTATAGCAAAATCCTCTCTTGACTACGCTGCTTAGATTGCCGGTGATTGATGATTTAACGTTCAGTGAGGTACCCGTTGCGGTTGCTTCGGGAGTGGTTAAAACTACATCACTGTTTCTGTTGTATTCGATGTTGTCAAGCCCGTCAGAACAAGCAGTGAAAACGAATACAGTCAGTAGGGATAGTAAGAAAAATGTTGTTTTTTTCATTTGGGTAAGTTTTTAAGATCCATATTGTTCCGTTGATAGACAGGAACAATATGGATGATAAAGAATTTAATAGTTATTCTTATTCATTGAAGACGAGGTGGCAACCGTCAACAGACAGTGCAAAGTTTAAGTCGTTTGCATCTATGGTGTTGATGCCCCAATAGTATTGGGTGGAGATTGTACTTGTAGTACCTATCATTACTGCCTGAATGTCGGCGGTACCATTACCGCAATTAGTCACGTAGACTGTAACTTTGGATCCATTCATTCCGGCAAGCCAAGTGCTCCAGTCACCTTGTGTTCCGTTGTGAACGCAGGCATCATATCCATCGCCCCAGCCAAAGTTATCGGCACGGACCACTGCGTAGTGGGTACCATTATTCTTACGGAGAACTACAAGGAAATTGTTCCAATTCCCTGCCAGATTGCTGTAATTAGTAAACGAAATACACTTTGTCTGACCTGAAGGTATATTGAAATTATCTGAGTAGGTCTCGGGGTTAAACCACAGAGTTGAGTTGTCTGTATTTCCTAGCTGTCCGCTTGTATTCTTCACTACAGTAGCTTCGGAGACGGTGACATTTACCGTTGCGGTGATGTTTTCTCCGGCGGTAACGATAACCGGCTGCGAACCAGCCTTTGCAGGAATGGCGGAGAAGCTGAGTTTTGCGTTGTCAATGACTGCCAAACTCCCGTCAGAGTAGGTTCCCATAACTACCATGCCTGTTGGGTCGAAAGGCATCATACAACTCTTGGCTTCTTCCGAGGTGTAGTAATAGGGCTTTGTACGCGAGGGTGCAGTGGTTATTGAAATTGATTGAAGTACTCCCACAACCTTAAAAGATGCGTTAGCCACAATCGGTTTATCACAGTTTTTGCCCTTGAAGGTTTTGTTGTAGACAGCTACAAGAGTCTTATCTCCCGTTTGATTTATATCAGGAATGGCTGAGAATGAGAGTTCGGAAGCTGTTACGGTTTTAGTCACTCCCTCTTCAAAGGTTACAATGGCTGAGATGTTAGTTATGGCCTCTTCAAGTGAAGTACCCAAAGAAATTTGTGTGGGTACATCCTGCAATATCATTGATATCGGATTCTTGTCTGCGGCAGATGTGAGTCCACCGACAGGAACGATGTTGGTTTGCAGAAAGTCTATGTAAGAGCCTTCGGGGACTAAGAAGCAGCGAATGTTGGTGTTGCTTGCATCTGCGTTCAGGTTGGGTTCTTTATTCGGTTGTGCATAGGTCTTAGTAGCCACTCCGTTGGTCATCTTGACAGTGAAAGCATTTTTGCTGGTACGGTCTACGGTGAGCGTTACTTTGCCACCTAACTTTTGTACGTTCTCGTCTTTGTTATCAACGGGATCAAGGAGCAAGGTGCCCGATATGTACTGGAAGTCAATATAATCGCCCCACTGAGAGTTATAAGTTTCAGGGCTATTTGTAACATCAAAGCGGATAGCTCCGTATTCGGTATATTCTTCACTGTCACGATCCACATCATTGGTGATGATAAGGGCAAAGTTCTTGTAATATGTATTATCGGCAGGGTTGATGTTAAGATTGAATACTGCATTCCATTTCTCACCGTCAGGTACCACATAATACTTGGAAAAAGCAGTCCAGAAACCGGAGGTGAAATCCGTATTCCCGATGGTGTATACATCTTCCTGCATACCTTCAAGTATTTCATCTTCCGGTTCTTTCTTGGAGTCTTCTATTTCCTGTATTTTATCAGAAATCCATTCGGGAGCATTTACGTCATAGAGTTCGCCTCCTTCGCAGCTTGCCAGGACCAACATCCACAAGGTTGCTGCACAACAGAAAAATGTTATTTTATAGAAATGTTTCATTTTCTTTATTTTTTAATAGGTAATGGTTTGAAACGTTCCCCGCCTGTTCCGGTTGAACCCGTAGGGCTGAGGGAAGTGTGTTTCTAAGTTTATTTACTTGCTTAACTCTACGACTGGACGTACTTTCCATTTGTTTTCCCGGAAGTAAATGGAATTATCTGTACTGTAATTGGCTGAGTTTCCTGTCAGGTTCGGATTGTTGTTCATCAACTGCTGTACGATAGGCAGAAACTCATGTCCAGGTCTGTAAGTATCGAAAGTGCTCTTCAGTTCGGAGTCGCTTGCTATATCGCTGTACTTCACAGGATCCTTTACTCCATTTATGGAGCGGCGCACTGTGCCATGTTCTTTTAGTTGTTGCAGGCGTCCGTTGTCATAGAAGAATCCCCAGCGGATGAGGTCGAAGCCTCGTCCGAATTCGCATCCGAATTCTTTAGGACGTTCCACGTTGGCTATCTGTTCAAAGAGCTTGTCGGCAGAATTGAAGTCTTCGAGCTTCAGATCTACCAGATTGGCGCGGTTACGCACTTCATTAATCCAGTCGATAGCTTGCTGTGTAGGACCGTTGACTTCGTTCTCGCACTCGGCAGCGCGTAGCAGTACATCGGAGTAGCGCATCAGCCGCAGGTTGATGCCATCGTGCAAGCCCGTAACCACAGTGCTATATAATCCGGTGCGGAGATTCGTGAATTTGGCAATCGGCAGACCTCCGAAAGTGTTGTTGGTTACGATATTATCAGTGGCTTTAAGTATACTTGTATAAGCCACGTTGCCATATTCGAAGTTCTCCCAATCGGTTTCATAAGTCCCAATAGTCCAATAGAGTCTGGGGTCGAGTTTCCCATTGGTGGTACGCTCTTCTTTAAAAAGCTGGTAAAGCCAGGGCGAAGCCGAGATGTCGGCCCATCCGCCGTAGGCACCTGGAGCGAAGTTGCTCTCAACGGCCGAGCCTTGTGTGGCATTGGGGCTTGTGTTTACTGGTGTCCATTCATCGTCGGTGCCTTGCGCTCCATAGTCGAGGAATTGTACTTCGAAGAGGCTCTCTGCGTTGTTCTCGTATGCCGAACCTTCACGGAAGTTATCTCCGTAGTTGTCCATCAGTTTATAAGTGCCATACTTTTTGGCGATGATATCTTTCAATACCGGAAGTGCTTCGCTGTATTTTTGACGCATCATGAGGGCGCGGGCATAATAGCCAGCCGCAGCACCGCAGGTGGCACGTCCACCGCTCCATTCACTGCCTTCATCACGGGAGGGAAGCAATTCCATTGCTTCCAGAAAGTCTTTTTCCACTTGGTCGAGCACTGCATCATAGGTGCTGTTGGCGCCATAAAGTCCGTTTAACGAAGAGTAGGTAGCATAATCCGTAATGAGAGGCGGATTCTGATAATAGCCCACTAAGTTGTAGTAGGATAGAGCGCGAAGGAAAAGCGCCTGTCCTTTGATACGTTTCATTTTTTCGGTAAGTTGGCTGTTATCTTCACCGCAGCGTGAAATGGTGAAATTGCACACATTGATAGTATAGTACCACTCACGCCAGGGCCACCATGTAACGTCTGAAGTGACTTCAGCATTAAGATCATCAAAAGGCAGATACCACACTTGTGAAGAGTTCCAGGCTTCATCGCCACGACATACATCGATGGTGTAGCCTACACGAGCATAAGAACCTTCCATGCGGATGTGGTTGTAGGCGGCAATCACACATTCCTCCAAGTCATCAGGATTAAAGCCGAATGTACTTGAGGTTTGCTGGTTGGGATTCAACAGTTCTAATCTGTCGTTGCAGGAAGTCAACATGCCAAATCCCAAAATGAGAGCAAGTGAATATTTATTTAGTTTCATAAGATCTGTTTTTAATTTAGGTACTAGAAAGGTAAAGATTAGAATGTAAAATGAACACCACACATGAAAGTACGTGCAGTAGGATAAGAACAGAAATTGTATCCCGGAGTGAAAGTTCCTCCTGCATAATCCACATTGTAACCATGATAGCCGGTAAATGTGTGGAGATTCTGTGCCGATATGTAGAAACGTACATCGGATACATATTTGTCGAACCACTTATCCGGGAAGTTGTAGCCCAATTCTACATTGGCTATTTTCCAGTAGGCTGCATTCTGAATCTTGCGTGAACTGAAGAGGTCGTTCCAACCCAAGCTGGCACTGTTGGTAACATAGGTGCGTGGCACGTTGGAAAGGTAAGTGCTGCCGTCTTCGCTAAAGCGGTTGGCATCGAGCATACTCACTTCTTTGTTTCCCCAGCCATAGCAAGAGTTGAGTGAGTTGCAGATGTCGTCGCTAACGTGATAGTTCAGTGCGCCGAACGTTGCGATGCTCAGGTCAAAGCGCTTGTATTCAAAACGGGCATTAAGGCCGAAATTGATTTTTGGCATGCCGCTGCCCAATACCACTTGATCTTCGGAGTCTACTTTACCGTCATTGTTTACGTCTTTATAGAGGCAGTCGCCAATTTGGGCGCCTTCTTGTGTGGCGTGGTTGTCAAGAACTTCTTGCGTGCGGGCGATACCTTCATAAACCCAACCGTAGAACTGACCGATTTCTTCGCCTACTTTAGTGATGTAAGAACCTGAGATATAAGAATCGGTACCGAAACCTAATGAGGTTACGCGGTTGCGTAATGTGCTAAGGTTGGCCGATACTTCATATTTGAAGTCATGGTCGCGGTTACGGTAGGTAGCGGAGAACTCAAAACCGGAGTTGTTCATCGAAGCGGCATTCATCGTTACGGTGGTATTGGACACTCCGGCTTGTTCCGGAACAGGAACAGCATACAGAAGGTCTTCGCTGGTATTCTTGTACCACTCAGCTGTAAACTCCAAACGATTGCGGAACAAAGCAAGATCAATACCCACATTGTAGGTCTTCTTTTTCTCCCATGCAAGGTTATTGTCCACGAAAGTGGAAACGGCAGAACCGGTCACTACGTTACCGTTGAAATTGTAAGTCATATTATTGCGTGACATGACGGCCTGATACATGTACTCACCGATGTTCTCATTACCAAGCTCGCCATAGCTTGCACGAACTTTGAACATGTTCACGACGTCCGGATTGAAAGGGAAGAAGCTTTCTTTGTCGAAGCGCCAGCCCACAGAGACGGAAGGGAAAGTTCCCCAACGGATACTTCTGGTCAGGCGTGAGCTGCCATCCCGGCGTACTGTTGCCGATAATAAATACCTGTCATCGTAGTTGTAATTGATACGACCGATGTAGGACAAGATAGCATGCTTGTATTCGTAACTTTCGGAATATGTGTTGGCGGCATTCTGAAGTTGTAGGAAATAAGGTTCGGTGAAGTTGATTCCCCATCCGGTCAGCAGGTCGGTGTTTTCTTCTTCGTAAGTCTGACCTGCCACTACGTTGATGTGGTGTTTGCCTATCGTACCATCGTAAGTAAGCACATTCTCTATCAAGGCGTCCGAATAAATACGGGAACCCTTGGTCAACCGTTCATTACTCTTGGACAGATAGACGCGGTTACTCTGCACCCATGCCGGAATCCAAGTGAAGTCCTTGCAGAAGGTTTTGCTGTAAGAGAGGTTTATTTTATAGTTGAGTTTGTGGTTTTTGCTGTTGAAGCCGAACATATTGAAGATGTCTACGTCTGCCGAGCCTGTTCCCACGAAACGGTCCACACGTGTGTTGCGTTGCAGCAGGTTGTTTACCAGTAATGGATTGGAAGCGGAGATATCACCATGTATGGTATCGTAGTATACGCCATAGCCGTAAGCATCATAATTGAAGTTGTTGGCAATTCCCACCAAATTGTCGAGCACCCATGTTGAAGAATCGTATGCCTTGATGGTGGGCTGCATCAGTAAGGTTCCGCGCAGAATGTTGGTTACGTCGCCATACAGACCTTGAACGTATTCGGAAGCATTGGACAGGCCCATGTTATCTTGGTCGGAGTGGGAGTAAACAAGGCTGGTCTGGAACTTTATGAACTTGGTGTCCATACTGTTGTTGACACGTGCGGTGTAACGTTCGTAGTTAGGACCGGCACCTTCGAGTGTTCCTTTTTGGTTGAAATAGTCTAATGCTATATTATAGGTGTTGTGAGCACCACCTCCGGAAAGGTTTACATTATGGTTTTGACGGATACCTACTTTGAATACTTCGTCGAACCAGTTGGTATTGGTGTCATCTTGGAAATGGTATTTCCCGGTTTCGCTGTTGAGCTTGTATCCCGATGGCAGTGGAGTGTTGGAGTTTACACAAGCCTGACCAATGTACTGGCTGTATTGGTCGGCATCCATGTTTGCCCTGCATGGGCAACAACTATAGGGTGTAAGTCCCGAACGAGCCTTGATA
>ERZ1027237.1617-NODE-1617-length-10446-cov-5.372053_pt1 | contig 10446 bp, 5 predicted proteins | sample MGYA00519264_ERZ1027237 | MGnify/ENA primary metagenome ERZ1027237 (study PRJEB26926, sample SAMN06164640) | human gut metagenome | biome: ENVO:00009003; feature: ENVO:2100002; material: ENVO:00002003 | host: Homo sapiens | place: USA | collected 2012 ...
GTACTGACGCCAACGGATACACAAAGCTGTGCAAGCTACTCCCTTTTGAACGAAGAATACACGGTTTTCTGCCCGTTGTCAAGACGTGTTTTTGCTAAAAATCGTTAAGATTCTCTCGTGTCTGAACCCACCGAGGAGCCTGCCCTCCCCTTTTCCTTTCGATTCAGCAGCTGCCGTTTTCCCTTTCAAACGCTGTCAGCCCTTCTTTTTGCGTACTTTTGGTGCTGTTGCCTGATAGCTTACATCGAGCAGCATTTTGATTTTGTCATCCGCCACACTGCCATCCAGTGCAACGGTAATCCAGCTGTCCTTCCGCATATGATAGGCTGGAAAAAAGCCGTTCTCCATCAACAGCGAGCCTGCCAGAATGGGACCGCATTTCAAGTTGACAGCGTCTATCCGCTCCTCACCCTGCAGTCCGAGCTTGCTTTTCGGCAGATCCATGACCACCGCAAACCATTTTTGATTGCTGCTGTGGCGGAACACCTCATAATTGGGATATTGGAGCCACGGACGGTCCGCGCTTGCCGGATAGGTTTCCAAGGTGAACGTTTCCAATTTCTTCCGGTCCATGCCTGTATTCTCTATCATTTCACTCATTAGAAGCCTCCATGAATACGTTCTTCCCCGCAAAAGCCAGCTGCTTTCTCTCTGCAATCCTACCTGATTTGAGCCATATTGTCAATTTTTGATAGGTTTCACTGCAAAAAGGCCGTTCGCATCACGGAAGTTGCAGCCGGCTTCTGGTGTGTGATCGATCCAAGTCAAATACCTGCTCGGTAATCACACCGCTGGCGCTGGATCATGGGCGTTTTGCCCGCGTCCTTACAGAACATGCCTGCCCACTGGCAGATTCCCTGCAGGATCGGCACACAGACGCGCCCTTTTCCGTCAGCCTGTTCAGTCAAAGAAAATCAGATGCACGTCTCACGGCGTGCATCTGATTTTTGCTATCTTTTCTTGTAAACGACCAGCTCCGGGTTTTTACCGTTTTCCTCATAGGTGCAGACCAGCAGAAAATCCATATTTGCGGCAATGCCGAAGCAGCGGTCGCCGCCAAACTCACATTCCAGCTGGTTGCCGAGGTAGGTCGCCTGATCGTCAAGGAATTTGACGGTTTTTCCGTTGGGAAGGCGGTATGCAAGGTTGATATACTTGCCTACAAGCGCGTTGAGCTTTTCCACCTTGGGCATCCCGTCAATATGCAGATCGTTGAATTCATCCATCAGTGTCTGCTTATACTGCGCAAAGGCTTCCGCGCCGCCGAGATTTTCATACCGCTTCCAGTAATTGAGCTTTGGCAGCGTATTCTTCAGGTAGGCCCGCGCCTGTTCGGCGGGAAATTCCTCGCTGGCCATGTTCTGCACGCAGACCTCGATCAGATCGTCTAAATCGTGGTACATATACTCGCCGTCAGCATAGCACCACTTGCAGTACTCCTCATTGAAAAAGCCGTCTGTCTCCCTGCTGATGTCCCCGTCTGCAAGGGGCATCCCGCAGCATTGACAGATAAGCTGTCTCGGTGAGCCGAGCAGCGTATTGATGGAGACATCAAAGAGCTTTGAGAGCAGCTTCAGGGTTTCGATATTCGGCGTTGTTTCACCGTTTTCCCAGCGGGAAACCGCCTGACGGGTCACAAATACCTTTTCCGCAAGCTCGTCCTGTGACAGTCCCATCTTTGTCCTGAGTTCCAGAATCATATCCTTTGTATCCATACGATCATCACCTCACGGTCATCATACCCCAAAGTTATCGGTATGACAAGCAACCTGCTGTTGCGGAATGCACGGTGATCGAATACGCTGCCCTTGCGGATAACGCGGCACAGCGGTACATCATGATCGTTTCCCAATTATATGCAAAAGGCTCTCTGGCAATATGCCAGAGAGCCTTTTATGCGGAGAGAGTATGGTAAGAGTAAAAACAGAAAACGGATATGTAACCTCAGTTGTTTTCCTGAGTCGCTGCTGCATTTGAGCTTGTACCCATACAAGACGAGATTACATCAGAAAGCAAGGTTTGCTTTCACACCAATTTCACGTTTCGTGCTGATTCTGACCGACAATTACTGCTCAGCCAGATGCTTGTATTTGGCATAGCGCTGAGCGCAGAACTCCTCGGCCTCGGCAAACAGGACCTTGGCAGTCTCGGGGAAGGTTCTGGTCAGAGAAGCGAAACGGGTCTCGCCCATCATGAAGTCCAGCAGCTGGCCATTGGGCTCCTTGCTGGTCAGGATGAACGGATTCTTACCCTCGGCCTTCAGCTCGGGCACATAGCGCCACAGGGGCCAATAGCCGCACTCGCTGGCCAGCTTCTCCTCCAGCTGAGCCTGGCTCATGCCCTTGGAGATACCGTGGTTGATGCAGGGAGCGTAAGCGATGAGGATGGAGGGACCGTGATGTGCCTCAGCTTCCTTCAGAGCCGTGATGAGGTGCTGCTCGTTGGCACCCATAGCGACCTGAGCAACATAGACATTGCCATAAGTCATGGCGATGGCGCCCAGATCCTTCTTGCCGGTTCTCTTACCGCCATTGGCGAACTGAGCCACGGCACCCAGCTGAGTGGCCTTGGAAGCCTGACCGCCGGTGTTGGAGTACACCTCGGTATCGACAACCAGGACATTCACGTCAGCACCGGAAGCCAGGACATGGTCCAGACCGCCGAAGCCGATATCGTAAGCCCAGCCGTCGCCGCCGTACATCCAGACGCTCTTCTTGGGCAGAGCATCCTTGTTGGCCTTCAGGAAAGCGATATCATCAGAGGTCTCAGCAGTGGCGTTCAGAGCAGCCACAACAGCCTCGGACAGAGCACGGGTCTTGTCGCCGTTATCGCCCTCAGCCAGCCAAGCCTCAAGAGCGCTCTTCAGAGCAGCGTCGGAGGTAGAAGCCACCACAGCCTCAGCGTGAGCAGCCATCTGACGACGCATCTGGTCGATGGACAGCTTCATGCCCAGGGCATACTCGGCGTTATCCTCGAACAGGGAGTTGGAGTTGGCAGGACCATGGCCCTTCTCATTGGCCACATAGGGGAAAGAAGGAGTGGAGGAACCCACAACGTAAGCGCAACCGGTAGCGGAGGTAACGAACATCCGGTCACCGAACAGCTGAGACATAAGCTTCATGTAAGGAGCCTCGCCGCAGCCGGCGCAGGCGCCGCTGAACTCGTACAGAGGACGCTCGAACTGAGAACCGCGGACGGTGAACTTGTCCATGGGGTTGGTCTTGGTGGACAGGGTCAGGGCATGCTCCCAGTTCTCCTGCTCGGGCATCTGGGTATCCAGCAGCTCCATGACCAGAGCCTTCTCCTTGGCGGGGCAGACATTGGCGCAGGCGCCGCAGCCCTGGCAGTCCAGAGGATCGACCTGCATACGGAAGGTCAGGCCCTCGAAGCCCTTGCCCTTGGCCTCCTTGGTGACGAAGGCGGCGGGCTTAGCAGCCTCTTCCTCCGCGTTCAGCAGGAAGGGACGGATAGCAGCATGGGGGCAGACCAGAGCGCACTTGTTGCAGCCAATGCAGTTCTCGGGGATCCACTGAGGCACCTTCACAGCGATGCCGCGCTTCTCATACTTAGAAGTCTCAGAGGGGGTAACACCATCAGCGTAGGGCATGAACTCGCTCACGGGGATGGCATCGCCGGCCTGCTTGTTGACAGGGATCTGGATCTCACGGATGTAGTGAGGCAGGCTTGCATCGGGAGCCTTGGTATCGTCAGCCAGAGTCTTCCAGGACTCGGGAACGTTGATCTTCACAGCAGCGTCAACACCTCTGTCGACGGCGGCGCTGTTCATGTCAACGATCTTCTGGCCCTTCTTGGAGTAGGACTTGATGATAGCGTCCTTCATGTACTTCACGGCGTCCTCGATGGGGATGATGCCGGAGAGCTTGAAGAAGGCAGCCTGCAGCACGGTGTTGGTGCGGTTGCCCAGGCCCAGCTCCATAGCGATAGCGGTAGCGTCGATGGTGTAGAAGTTGATCTCACGCTCGGCGATCTGACGCTTCACGCGGTTGGGCAGGTGCTCCTCCAGCTCAGCGCCGGTCCAGCTGGTGTTCAGCAGGAAGGTGCCGTGAGGCTTGATCTCGGAAACGATATCGAAGTCCTTGATGTAAGAGGTCTTGTGGCAGGCCACAAAGTCAGCCATGGTGACATAGTAGGTGCTGTGGATGGGCTCATGGCCAAAGCGCAGGTGGGACTTGGTAACGCCGCCGGACTTCTTGGAGTCATACTCGAAGTAAGCCTGAGCGTACTGATCGGTGTGGTCACCGATGATCTTGATGGAGTTCTTGTTGGCGCCAACGGTACCGTCAGAGCCCAGACCCCAGAACTTGCAGGAGATGATGGACTTGCCGGCGGTGACGATATTCTCGCCAACGGGCAGGGACAGATGCGTAACGTCATCGTTGATGCCGACGGTGAAGTGGTTCTTCTTCTCACCCTTCATGTTGTCGAACACGGCCTTCATCTGGGCAGGAGTGGTATCCTTGGAACCCAGGCCATAGCGGCCGCACAGAGCCTCGATGTTGGTACGCTTGCCTTCCCACAGGGCGTCGCACACGTCCAGATACAGAGGCTCGCCGGGAGCGCCGGGCTCCTTGGTGCGGTCCAGAACGGTCAGGCACTTGCAGGTAGCGGGGATCTTCTCCAGCAGACGCTCCATGGAGAAGGGACGGAACAGGTGGACCTGAATGAAGCCGACCTTCTCGCCGCGCTCCACCAGATAATCAACAACCTCCAGCAGGGTCTCGCAGACGGAGCCCATAGCCACCACAACGCGCTCAGCATCGGGAGCACCGTAGTAGTTGAACAACTGATAGTTGCGGCCGGTGACCTCGTTGATCTTGCCCATGTACTCCTCGACAATGGCGGGCAGCGCATCATAGGCGCTGTTGCAGGCCTCGCGGGACTGGAAGAAGGTATCGGGATTCTGCAGAGTGTTGCGCAGAGTGGGATGCTCGGTGCTCAGGGCATGATCCTTGAAGCGCTGAACAGCGTCCCAATCCAGCATCTTGCCCAGATCCTCATAGTCCAGAACCTCGATCTTCTGGATCTCGTGAGAGGTCCGGAAGCCATCGAAGAAATGCTGGAAGGGGATAGAGCCCTTGATGGCAGACAGATGGGCAACGGCGCCCAAGTCCATGCTCTCCTGCACGCTGGCGGAAGCCAGCTGTGCCCAACCGGTCTGGCGGCAGGCCATGACGTCGGAGTGGTCGCCGAAGATGGACAGAGAGTGGGTGGCCACGGTACGGGCAGAGACGTGCATAACGCCGGGCAGCTGAGAACCGGCGATACGGTACATGGGCGGGATCATCAGCAGCAGGCCCTGAGAAGCAGTGTAGGTGCTGGTCAGGGAGCCGGTCTCCAGAGAGCCGTGCATTGCGCCGGCCGCGCCGGACTCCGCCTGCATCTCGACCAGCTTTACGGGCTGGCCAAACAGGTTCTTCTTGCCATTGGTAGCCCATGCATCCACATGGTCAGCCATGGGGCTGGAAGGAGTGATGGGGTAAATGGTAGCTACCTCGGTAAACGCATAAGATACGTATGCGGCAGCCTCATTACCGTCCATCGTCTTAAACACTTTGTTTTTTGCCATGAACGTAATTCCTCCTATTATTCTTCCCTGTATTTAACGCGAAGACTCTCCGCCCTTTGAGGTGGCCCCCTAATCGGGCGGATCAGCCTACTGAGCAAGCTGTATCTTAGAAACTGCTCCTCCGTTCCTACTGAGGGGCAGGCCATATTAATACAGCTACGTTCTTGATATGATTATAACTCTACACATTGCAAGTTTGCAAGTCCAAAAATGTTTCAAATGACGTAAGCGCTTTGCCGACAGCAAAGCATTTACGTTATTTTTACTTAGTGCATGCCGCATCCCCTGTCCCGGTCTTCCATCCTGTTCCGGCAAATATACGGCCCTCCTACCGCTGTAAATACTGTAAATACAGTATAATAGGCTGTCGAAGCAAAAAAGTTCCACATAAAGTTCGTCGAATGGCCTATAACTTTTTTCAATAGTTTGCTATGAAATAATGGTATATGCTGTTTTTGCGGTAAAACGCCACAGTCTCTCATGTATCTGCCCACTGCGACACCAACCCCGTGTCAACGGGTGTGCTTTCTTTTGCATACAGGCGAAATGCTCAAACAGCTGTGGCATTTCGGAGCGGCCCGTATAACCTTTCGGTCGCTATAAAGTTGAACCTTGCATTATCGCATTTTCTCCATTGTCTGCCGCATGACTGAATCGTTACCGCCGTCACACTCCATTTAAGATTTCCGCACCGCGCAGGTCATATGCCGCTTTTCAAAGCAGTCCTGATAGCGCAGGCTGTCACCCATAGAGTTTGACCCCTTCCCTGTTCAGCTTGCGGGCAAAGCTCTGGCTATCTGCCGCGCTGCATTCCACTCCTCCGGCGTATACACGTTGAGAAAGTCACCGCACGTTGGTGCTTGACAAAAGCTTCCAAAGCCCATATACTATGGGCATGGTGATCATATGACTGACGGAAGTGGATGTTACCACATGGAGTATGATCGTGAAACCAGCCGACCGTCTGGGCAGAAAAAGCTCAGATCGGTGCGGCTTTTTCTTTTTATACGGATCATTTGATCTGTTGAAAAGGAGGTTTTTCTATTTGATCGAGGGATACATCCATTCCATTGAATCCATGGGCCTTGTGGACGGCCCCGGTATTCGCACGGTGGTGTTCTTTCAGGGCTGCCGCCTGCGCTGCCGCTACTGCCACAACCCCGACACCTGGGCCATGCGCAGCGGAAAAGAGCAGATCTTCACGCCTGAACAGCTGGTGAACAAGCTTCTCCGCTTCAAGCCGTATTTCGGCGATAACGGCGGCGTCACCTTTTCAGGCGGCGAGCCGCTCCTGCAAAAGGACTTTTTATGTGAGGTCCTGCTCCTGTGCAAACACGCGGGCATCCACACCTGCATTGACACCGCAGGCTGCGGCTGCGGCGGCTACGAGGAAATTCTGGCCCATACTGACCTCGTCTTGCTGGACATCAAGCACTTCTCGCTGGACGGCTACCACAGCATCACGGGACAGTCTCCGCAGGAGTTTTTACAATTCCTCTCCGCCGTGCAAAAGGCCGGTACGCCTCTTTGGATCCGTCACGTGGTGGTCCCCGGACTCACGGATTCCGACGCCCATCTGGAAGGGCTGCGCGCGTATCTGCATACGATCCACAACATTCAGCGGGTGGAGCTGCTGCCCTACCACACGCTGGGTGCGAACAAGTATCATGCACTGGGTATCCCGTATTCCTTAGAGGACGTACCCGCCCTTCCGCCGGAAGCCTTGGCTGACTGGCAGCAGCGATTTGACCGTGAATTCCATATTTAAATAAAATAGACAGGAGCGTATAAAACTATGCCTATTGATGTAAACTGCAGCGCCTGGAAGGGCTTTCGTACCGGCGAGTGGCGTCATCTCGTCAACGTGCGTAATTTCATTCAGAAGAACTACACCCCCTACGCCGGTGACGAGAGCTTTCTGGCCCCAACGTCCGAACGCACTCAGAAGGTTTGGGACAAGTCCCACGCCTTGATTTTAGAGGAGCTTCGCAAGGGGATCTTAGATGTGGAAACCGATGCCATCTCCGGTATCAATAACTTCGCTCCCGGCTATATTGACCGGGACAATGAGGTGATCGTCGGCCTGCAGACCGACGCTCCCCTGAAGCGCATCGTAAACCTGTACGGCGGTATGCGCATGGCCGAATCCGCTCTGGAGCAGTACGGCTACAAGCTGAACCCCGAAATCGAAAGACATTTCAGAACCTACCGTAAGACCCACAATGACGGTGTGTTCGATGCCTATCCCCACCGCACCCGGGTGGCCCGTACCGTGGGCCTGCTCACCGGTCTGCCCGACGCTTACGGCCGTGGCCGCATCGTGGGTGACTACCGCCGCGTCCCCCTGTACGGCGCTGATTTTCTGATTGAAGAGAAGAAAAAGGATCTGGACGCTCTGGACGGTGCCATGACCGACGAGCGTATCCGTCTGCGGGAAGAAGTGCAGATGCAGATCCGTGCCTTGCAGGAAATGGCCCTGATGGCCAAGGGCTACGGCTGTGACATCACCAAGCCCGCTGAGACCGCCCATGACGCTGTGCAGAGCCTGTACATGGCCTATCTCGCCGGTGTGAAGGAAAACAACGGCGCTGCCACCAGCCTGGGCCGCACCGCTACCTTCCTGGATATTTACATCCAGCGGGATCTGGACAACGGCACGCTGGACGAAGCCGGCGCGCAGGAGCTGATCGACCAGTTCATCATCAAGCTGCGGCTGGTGCGCCACCTGCGCACCCCGGAGTACAACGAGCTGTTCGGCGGCGATCCCACCTGGATCACTGAATCTCTGGGCGGCATGGGCATCGACGGCCGCACTCTGGTGACCCGCAACACTTTCCGCTATCTCCACACCCTCACCAATCTGGGCACCGCTCCCGAGCCCAACCTGACCGTTCTGTGGAGCCAGAACCTCCCCGACGCCTTCAAGCGCTACTGCGCCAAAATGAGCATTGACACCGACTCCATCCAGTACGAAAATGACGACATTATGCGCCCCATGTACGGCGACGACTACTGCATCGCCTGCTGCGTATCCGCTATGGCGGTAGGCAAGCAGATGCAGTTCTTCGGTGCCCGCGCCAACCTTGCCAAGAGCCTTCTGTACGCCATCAACGGCGGCGTGGACGAGAAGAAGGGCCTGCTGGTCATCCCCGAGATCCAGAAGGATGATGACGAGGTGCTGGACTATCCCAAGGTACTAGCAAACTACAAGAAGATGCTCTCCTACGTTGCCGAGCTGTATGTGGACACCATCAACATCATCCACTTCATGCATGACAAATACGCCTACGAATCCAGCCAGATGGCCCTCCACGATACGCTGGTGGAGCGCTTGGCCGCCTTCGGCGTGGCGGGTCTTTCCATCGCCGCCGACTCTCTCTCCGCCATCAAGTTTGCCAAGGTGAAGCCCGTCCGCAATGAAAACGGCATTGCGGTGGATTTCGTCACCGAGGGTGACTTCCCCAAGTACGGCAATGACGATGACCGGGTGGACGATATCGCCGTGGAGATCGTTTCCTACTTCTCTGCCGAGCTGAAAAAGCACGCGCTGTACCGGGGTGCCATTCACACGCTGTCCGCCCTGACCATCACCAGCAACGTGATGTACGGCAAAAAGACCGGCTCCACCCCTGACGGCCGCAAGGCGGGCGAACCCTTCGCCCCCGGCGCCAACCCCATGCACGGCCGAGATGAAAGCGGCGCGCTGGCCAGCCTGAACTCTGTAGCCAAGATCCCCTACCGGGCCGTGTGCCAGGACGGTGTTTCCAACACCTTCTCCATTGTGCCCAACGCACTGGGCAAGACCGCCGAGGAACGCCGCAGCAATCTGGTACAGATCCTGGACGGCTATTTCGTCCAGGGTGCACATCATCTGAACGTGAACGTGATGAACCGCGAAGTCCTGCTGGACGCTATGGAGCACCCGGAAAAGTATCCTACGCTGACCATCCGCGTGTCCGGCTATGCGGTGAATTTCAACCGCCTGAGCCGCGAGCAGCAGTTGGAGGTGGTCAAGCGCACCTTCCACGAATCCATGTAAGCACCTGCGTATTCCCGAATGTTTACAGCCCGCTGTTTTCAAACAGCGGGCTGTGTTTTATCTTTTTGTTTTATTTGAGTACTACGCAGCTTTTCTGACCTGTTTCTGAAGCAAAACAGTCAGAACCCCCGACGGCTATTGAAACAGCCGCCGGGGTCTCTTTTACGATTGCAGTCTCCTTATTCCACGCCCCGGAATCGGGCCAGGAACTCCTTCGTCTCCTGCTGTTGGGGGGCGCCAAAGACCTGTGCCGGTGTGCCCTGTTCGCAGATCACGCCCTGATGCATGAACACCACCTGCGAGCTGACATCCCGGGCGAAGGCCATCTCGTGAGTCACCACCAGCATGGTCATACCCTCCTGGGCCAGCGCCTGCATGACGTTCAGCACCTCGCCCACCATTTCCGGGTCCAGAGCGGAGGTGGGCTCGTCAAAGAGCATGACTTCCGGCTTCATGGCCATGGCCCGGACGATGGCCAGCCGCTGCTTCTGGCCGCCGGAGAGCTTCCGGGGATACTCATCGGCCTTGTCCCCCAGGCCCACCCGGCGCAGCAGGGCCATGGCCTCTTCTTTGGCCTGGTCCTTGGGGACCTTCTTTTCCAGCACCGGCGCCAGGGTCACGTTTTCCAGCACCGTCAGGTTGGGGAACACGTTGAAATGCTGGAACACCATGCCGATGCTCTGGCGGTATTTGGAGATGTTCAGCTTTTTGTCGGTGATGTCCTGGCCCTTGAAAAGGACCTGGCCGCCGTCCGGCGTTTCCAGCAGGTTCAGGCACCGGAGAAAGGTGGACTTGCCGCCGCCGGAGGGGCCGATGATGG
>ERZ1027237.1628-NODE-1628-length-10400-cov-11.285742_pt1 | contig 10400 bp, 10 predicted proteins | sample MGYA00519264_ERZ1027237 | MGnify/ENA primary metagenome ERZ1027237 (study PRJEB26926, sample SAMN06164640) | human gut metagenome | biome: ENVO:00009003; feature: ENVO:2100002; material: ENVO:00002003 | host: Homo sapiens | place: USA | collected 2012 ...
ACACACCAGACCAGAATGGACGTAATCGGTAATAATATTGCCAACGTCAACACAACAGCTTACAAATCCAGTTCCATGACTTTCAGTGAACTGATGAGCCAGACCACACAGAAGGCCAGCGGTGCCAACGCTACCACCGGTGTCGGCGGTACCAATGCCAAGCAGATCGGTCTGGGCGTTAAGGCAGGAGCTATCAACACTGCCATTACTACACAGGGTTCCGCACAGTCTACCGGCAACCCCTTTGATATCATGATCACCGGAGACAACTTCTTCGTAGTCAGCAACGGCTCCGAGAATTTCTTCACCAGAGACGGCTCTTTCTATGTAGATGGTGCCGGCAACCTGGCAATGACCAGCACCGGTTACAATGTCATGGGTTGGGGCGTGGATGAGACCACAGGCAACATCAAGCAGGATACCGTAACTGCACTGCGTATTATGAGTGCTGCGAATATGACCTATCCCCCTGAGGCTACCACACAGGCAAATATTTCCGGTATTCTGGATGAGAACGATAAGGATGTGACCAGTGCCAACGGTAAGACCGTAAACCTGAACTTCTTCGATGCGAGAGGTTACAGTTATACTGCAAAATTTACCTTTAAACAGTCTGGCGAACCGAACACCAATGTTTATAGTATGGAACTGACGAAACTGCTGGATTCCACCGGAGCAGAGATCGATATTTCCGCACTGGATTTCGGAAACCGTACCCAGCAGAAGATGGAGACTAAGGTGACATTGAATACCGATGCCTACAAGTGGGATGGAACGATGCTGAAAACAAAGGATGGAACCAAAGATATAGCTGACCTGACGAAAATTTTTAATGCTGATGGAAGCCTGATTGATACTTCAAACAATGCTACAGCAGCAAAGGAACAGCAGGAGGCTTTGGATGCCATTGCAGCAGCTTATGGATATGAGGGATCTACCAATGAATTTTTGAATTTGTATATTACCAGCCCTACAGACACAACGCAACAGCTTACCATGCAGCAGCTGCTTGGCAATATGAGATCTGGTACCGGAGATCAGCTGCTTCCGGCAGACGGCAGTGCTATTACCATGGAAGGTCGTTATTTTGAAGGAACTACTGTGGTATTCAATAAAGACACCGCTAAACTGGAAAGTGTCGGCGGTTCTACTACAAACTTGGGCATTAATGCAGCATTTTCACAGTTAGGTGGCAACTTCTCCGATATTACCATCGACCTGTCCGAATGCACCAACTACGATAACAAGGGTACTTCCACCATCGGTGCCACCAGTGGTGACCTGGATGGTCCGGGAACCGGATGCGGACGTCGTCTGGGAGATATGATCGGTGTATCCATCCAGAAGGATGGTATGATTTACGCAAGCTATGACAACGGTATGACCAAACTGTTAGGCCAGATTGCTACCGCAGCATTTGCCAATGCCTCCGGTCTGGAGAAAGAGGGAGACAACCTTTACTCTGCAACCCTGAACTCCGGTGAGTTCGATGGTATCGGCGTAGACATCACCGCAGGCGGTGGATACATGTCCACCGGTCAGCTGGAGATGAGTAATGTAGACCTGTCTTCCGAGTTTACTGAGATGATCACCACTCAGAGAGGTTTCCAGGCCAACAGCCGTATCATTACCGTATCCGATACTTTGTTGGAAGAACTGACCAATCTGAAGCGTTAATATGTAACTATTCAGAGCCATGCAAATGCAAAAAAGGAAGCCTCGCAGAGGCGATTTTGCAAATGGGGTTCTGAATAGTTGTAAAAATAAAATGACTACATAAAGGGATAGGAAAAAACCTGTCCCTTTTGTATATATAAAAGATCAAGGGAAAAAAGTACTATAAGAAAAAATGAGAAAAATGCACAAAACGGATAAAGTGTAGAAAATGTTCGGATAACAGGGAAGGAGAAGACAGCGTGATAGAAGTTACGAAGATTAATGGGGTCAGGGTATTGGTGAATCCAGACCTGATTGAACTGGTGGAAGAGACCCCGGATACGGTGTTGACACTTACCACCGGAAAAAAAATAATTGTAAAAGAAAGTAGACAAGAAATAAAAAATCTTGTAATATTATACAGAAAGGATATTTTTGCAAGATAAAAAAGCAGAATGTCAGGTGATTTAAGTGGATATAGCATCTTTAGCTGGTATTTTATTGGCATTATTCATGTTGGTATTCGGTATCATAAGCTCCGCGGGCGTCGGAGGATTCAGAGAATATCTGGATCCGGCGTCTGCAATTATCACTTTCGGTGGAGCTTTCTCCTGTACCCTCATGTCCATGAGCTTACAGAATTACATAGCGGGTCTGAAGTCCTTTACTCTGATCTTCAAGGCACCGGCACTGAATACTTCCGAGATGATCGGCAAGATCATAGAACTTTCCAATGTGGCACGTAAGGAAGGTCTGCTGTCTCTGGAAGAAGCAGCAACGGATCTGGAGGAACCTTTCCTGAAAAAGGGAATTCTTCTGATCGTCGATGGTACCGATCCCGAACTGGTACGTGCCATCATGGAGACAGAACTGGTAAGTGTAGAGGGAAGACATAAAGAGACGATCGGTTTCTGGGATACACTGGCGGCCATGGGCCCTGCCTGGGGTATGATCGGTACCCTGATCGGTCTGGTAGATATGTTGTATCACATGGACGATCCGTCCACACTGGGACCTGCAATGGCAGTGGCGTTGATTACTACATTGTACGGATCCTTGCTGGCAAACTGGATCTGTACGCCTGTTTCCAATAAATTAAAAGCAGATAATGCTGTGGAAATGCAGCAGAAGGAAGTTATGATTGAGGGGCTTTTATCCATACAGGCTGGTGAAAATCCCCGTGTCATCGAAGAAAAACTGAAGTCATTCCTTCCTCCGAAGGACAGAACAAGTGCAGATGGTGAAGAGGAAGCAGGGGGTGAAGCATAATGGCAAAACGTAAGCCTGAAGATCCACCTGCTGGATCCCCGGCATGGATGACCACATTCAGTGACCTGATGAACTTGCTGCTGTGCTTCTTTGTTATGTTGTTTTCCATGTCTTCGATAGATGCAACCAAGTACAGCGAAATGGCAGCAGCTATGTCGAACAGCACTTTTAGCATTTTCAATGCCGGATCCACGGCAATCGGTGAGGGTATTCTGATCAGCAACGGCGTCAGCCAGTTGAATGATCTGGATGAGTATATCAGTAATGCCGGAAGAAACGCAGACAGTGAGACGGATTCTGATAATTATGAGAAATATGACAACGCAGAAGCTTTGGAAGAGGCACTGAATGAGAAAAATCTGGAGAGCAACGAAGAACTGGCGGAAACAGTACAGGAAGCTCTGGTGGAGGACAGCCTTGCAGATCAGGTCAGTGTGTCATTTACGGCACAATATGTGCAGTTATCTATGAAGGGAGCGCTGTTGTTTGATTCCGGAAGTGACAGCCTGAAGGATCAGGCTAAGGCAGTTCTGGACAAGGTGGGAGTGATCCTGGAACGTTACGGAAGTAATTCCACCATAGAAATCGAAGGACATACAGATAATGTCCCTATTCACAGTGCGAGGTTTGCCGATAATGAAGAATTGAGCAGCGCCAGAGCACTTTCCGTGTTCTATTATCTGACAGAGACTACCTCTCTGGATCCATCTGATCTGAGACACGCAGGGATGGGTGACCGTGTACCGGTAGCTGATAACTCCACAGAAGAGGGGCGCAGCAAGAACCGGCGTGTAGAGATCAGAATCTATAATCCATCCACAACATATTAGTGTGGAGAGGGAAAGGAAGCATAAGACCAATGAAGAAAAATCTGATGACAGTATTGATTCTGGCACTGCTGGTGGTGAACATTGTGTTGACCAGCGTCATGCTTGTGAGCATTGTGGGTACGAATAAGAAGACCGCACAACTGGTAGACAATATTACCACTGCCATGAATCTGGAACTTACCGTTCCGGGGGATGAAGAAACAACGAATGTTGCCCTTACCGATACAGAGGTATATAATATTGCAGACTCCATGACAATTCCTCTGAAGAGCGAAGCAGGAGCAAAACAGGATTACATCATGTTTGATGTATCTTTGTCTATCAACAAGAAGCATAAGGATTATAAGACCTATGGCAGCAGTGACACGCTGGCAAGCTATGAGAACCTGATCAAGGATGCTATCACGGCTACCGTTTCCGCACATACAGAGGATGAGTGCAGAGAGGATATGGAAGGCTTAAAAGAGGAGATTCTGAAGTCTGTTCAGGATCTATTCCAATCCGACTTCATCTATAAGGTCGCAATCAGCGGAGTGAAATTCGGCTGATGAAGCGGGAAAATAAGATGACAGGAGGTGAGGGCCTGTGAGTGATATACTTTCACAAAGTGAAATTGATAATCTTCTGAAACAGTTGTCTGAGGGAGACCTGGATGTAGACCAGATCCAGGGGGAGGACGAGAAGCAGGTCAAAAACTATGACTTCAGCCGCCCTACCAAATTCTCCAAAGAACATTTACGAACCCTGGAGATCATATTCGAGCATTACAGCCGACTGATCTCTACGAACCTTCCGGTATATCTGCGCAAGAACGTGCAGGTATCGGTAGCAAGTTCGGAAACGGTTACTTTCAGTGAGTTCTCCAACGCACTTTCGAATCCGTCGGTGCTTGGAATTGTTAATTTTGCACCACTCAACGGCAATATTATTATAGAAATTGCAACCAATCTATGTTATACCATGCTGGATCGTATGCTGGGAGGCAGCGGCCAGCCATTGGAAAAGAGCAGAGATTTTTCCGATATAGAGCTGACAATCTTACAGAAGCTTTTGGTCATGTTTACGCAGCTGATGCGTGAACCCTGGAAAAACGTTGTTGAGATCTCACCGGTGTTAAGCCGGTTGGAGACGAATCCCCAGTTCGCACAGGTAATTGCTCCCAGCGATATGATCGCTATTGTTACCCTGAATATGAAAATCGGGGATGTCGAAGGAATGGTAAATATCTGTCTTCCTTTCTTTACACTGGAAGATGTGATGGATAAACTGAACACCAAATACTGGTTCTCCACAATGCAGGAGAATCACGATGAACACTACGAGGAGTACATTGAGTCCATGATCCGGAGAGTAGATATTCCGATCAAGGCAGTGCTGGGAAGGAGCACCATTTCGGTGAATGATTTCCTGAATCTGCAGGTGGGCGACTGTATCCGGCTGGATTCCAGAGTCGATACCGACATGAATGTGTATGTGGGCAATATTAAAAAGTTCACGGCACTGCCCGGTACGGATAGAGATTCGTATGCTGTTCAGATCACATCGGTGATCAGAGAGGAGGAGTAACGATGGATGGGATGTTATCTCAGGATGAGATAAATGCCCTGCTGCAAGGTATGGATCTGTCGGATACCGCGGATGGCGGTGATGCGGCAGCAGATCCGGCACCGGAGAACAGTACGGCTGAAAATTATAATAATGAGAATGAAGCTGCGGAGAACGCAGCACCGGTTGTCAGTGACGGAGAGGAACTGACGGATGTAGAGAAGGATGCGATTGGCGAGGTGGCCAATATCAGTATGGGATCCTCTGCCACAACCCTATATTCACTGGTAAACCGCAAAGTAAATATTACAACTCCTGTGGTTACGCTGGCTACATGGAAAAACCTGCTGGACGCCTATGAAAAGCCCTGTGTATTTATTCAGATCAAATATACCCAGGGACTGGACGGTACCAATATTCTGGTATTAAAAGAACATGATGTAAAAGTTATCACTGACCTGATGATGGGCGGTGACGGTACGAATACAGATGGAGAGCTGGGAGAACTGCATCTGAGTGCAATTTCCGAGGCGATGAACCAGATGATGGGCTCCGCAGCGACTTCCCTTTCCACACTGTTGCAGACGGTAATTGATATCAGCCCGCCTGAGTCTTCTCTTTTTGATCTGACAGAGGTAAAGGATGGCAAGGAAATATCTCCGTTTTTAGGAGGAACCTTTGTAAAAATCGCATTCCGTATGCAGATCGATGATCTGGTAGACAGTTCTATCATGCAGTTGTATCCCATCGATTTTGCCCGTAAACTGGTAGAGACCTTTATCAATACCCAGATGGGAAGCCTGGGAGAAAGCAACGATCAGGCAGCAACTCAGCCGGAAAGCATACCTGCTCCCGCAGCAGCTCCGCAGAACAATGCAGGACAGATGAATGCCGGCGCAAACAATATGACTCAGATGAATATGCAGCAACCGGATCCCATGGCTATGAATCAGATGAATGGCATGAACCAGACGGGTGGCATGGGTATGAATCAGATGCCTGGCATGGACATGAATAGCATGAACCAGATGGGGATGAATGGTATGCCTCAGATGGGAATGCAGCAGATGGGGAACATGGGAATGCAACAGATGAATGGCATGGGCATGATGAACCAGATGGGCAATATGGGAATGCCGCAGCAGAGTGTCAATGTGCAGCCTGCACAGTTCCAGAGCTTCTCAAATGACAGCATGGGACTTTCCGGACAGGAAAATATTGGTCTGATCAAAGATGTCCCTTTGGAAGTTACCGTAGAGCTTGGCAGAACGACGAAATCCATTTCCGAGATTCTGGAGTTCTCACCGGGTACGATCATTGAGCTGGATCGTATTGCTGGAGAACCGATCGATGTTCTGGTAAACGGAAAATTTGTAGCCAAGGGTGAAGTTGTTGTAATTGAAGAAAGCTTTGGCGTCCGTATTACGGAAATTATTAAATAAAACAGAGAATAGACCAAACAAATGGAGGAAAATTAAATGGCAAAGAATATTTTGATCTGCGATGATGCAGCGTTCATGAGAATGATGATTAAGGACATTCTGACCAAGAACGGTTACAATGTTGCAGGAGAAGCAGAGAACGGAATGAAGGCAGTGGAGAAGTTCAAGGAAGTGAATCCCGATCTGGTTCTGATGGACATCACCATGCCTGAGATGGACGGCATCCAGGCACTGAAGGAGATCAAGAAGTTAGACGGTGGCGCTAAGGTTATCATGTGTTCTGCAATGGGCCAGCAGGCAATGGTTATCGAGTCTATTCAGGCCGGTGCCAAAGATTTCATTGTAAAACCTTTTCAGGCAGAACGTGTTATTGAAGCTGTGAAAAAGGTAGTGGGTTAATGATCATACTTACCGGAAAAGCAGACAGTTATGCCCAGTTCATTACAGTATTGTTCATCTTTGTGGCAGTACTGGCGGTAACCGCATTGGTAACGAAATGGATCGCAGGATACCAGAAACAACAGGGAGCGGCAGGCAATATTGAAGTGAGAGAGACCGTTCGGATCGCAAATAACAAATACATTCAGCTGGTCCGGATCGGTGAGTCTTATTTTGCCATTGCGGTCTGCAAGGATACCGTAACGGCTCTGGGACAGATTCCTGCAGAACAACTGAAAGGTAAGACTACATTGGAAAGTACTTCCGGGTTCCGGGAATTATTGGAACGTGCGGCGAAGAAAGAGAATGAAGAGAAAGATCATTGATGCAAGTATAAAATTAAAGACGATTATCTATATGGTATGCCTGCTGGTCACGGTAGGCATATTGTGTATTTGTACACCGGTAAAGGTTCAGGCATCGGAGCGTCATCTGACGGGAGATACGGAAGTTTCCACGGTGATCAATCCGGCGGGAACAGCCACGACCCCGGAAGAGGTAGGACAGCTGAATACGGCGAATACTGTCAGCATTACCTACAATAACGGTAACGGACAGATCAACGGTGCGCTTCGGATTCTGATCACTCTGACGCTGATCGCACTGGCACCGACCATTATTATCATGATGACCTCTTTTACGAGGATCATCATCGTGCTGCATTTTACCAGGTCTGCACTGAATACCCAGACGGCACCGCCGAACCAGATCCTGATCGGACTGGCATTGATCCTGACATTTTTCATTATGGAGCCTACGATCACGAGGATCAATGAGGAAGCAATCCAGCCTTTTGAGGAGGGCACGATCGATCAGGATGAGGCTCTGGAAAAAGGCATGGCACCCTTACGGGAATTTATGTATCCACAGACTCAGGTGAAGGATGTGGAACTGTTCATGGATATCGCAGGACAGGAGTGGGACGGAACCCTGGAGGATATTCCGAATTCCGTGCTGGTTCCCAGCTTTATGATCAGCGAACTGCGAACTGCGTTCTGGATCGGCTTTACGATCTATATTCCTTTTATTGTAATTGATATGGTAGTGGCATCCACTCTGATGAGTATGGGTATGATGATGCTGCCGCCGACGACGATCTCCATGCCCTTTAAGATCCTGCTGTTCGTACTGGCAGACGGTTGGGCACTGATCATAGGGCAACTGGTACAGACATTTTATTAGATTCGTAAGATGAGGTTTTGCTATGACGATAGATGCAGTATCGGAAATGACGAATAATGCGTTATATGTGATCATCAAGGTATCCCTGCCGGTGTTGCTGGTATCCCTGGTTGTTGGTCTGGTCATCAGTATTTTCCAGACGGTGACTTCCATTCAGGAGCAGACACTGACCTTTGTACCGAAGATCGTTGCCATCTTTTTATGTCTGATGGTTATCGGACACTGGATGATGAACACGATGGTGGAGTACACGGTGCAATTGTGGTCAAGTTTCAGCCAGTATGTACATAGGTGACGGGAAGAAATATGGTAGATCTTTCTTTTTCAATATATGATCTTGAATATTTTCTGCTGATATTCGTAAGAGTATCCTGCTTTGTATATATAGCACCTTATTTCGGGATGAATGATACCCCGGCCAGAATCCGGATCGGCATCAGCTTTTTTACGGCGTGGCTGCTATATGAGACGCTGACGCCGGTGGATGCGGTAGTGGTTGACACTGTGATGGAATATGCGGTGATCGTCATGAAAGAGGCAATTGCCGGGCTACTGATCGGTTTCGGGGCCAATATCTGTATGGCAGTCGTGAATTTTGCCGGTTCCATTGCTGACATGGAGACAGGCCTGTCCATGGCTACGTTACTGGATCCGGCTACGAAAGAGACCACCAGCATTACCGGTGTCTTGTATCAGTATTCTTTTATGCTGATGCTGATCGCTTCCGGAATGTACCGGTATCTCTTCGGAGCTTTGGCAGATAGTTTTACATTGATCCCGGTGAACGGGGTAGTGTTCCACGCAGACAGTCTGCTGCAGTCCATGACAGAATTTATGAGTGATTATATCCTGATCGGCTTTCGTATTGTATTGCCGATTTTTTGTGTGATATTGCTTCTGAATGCAATCCTGGGAGTGCTGGCCAAGGTATCTCCCCAGATGAATATGTTTGCAGTAGGTATTCAGCTGAAGGTTCTGGCGGGACTGACGGCGATGTTCCTTACCACCGGGATGCTTCCGGGGGCTGCAGATTTTGTCTATCAGGAAATGAAAAAGATGGTAGTATCTTTTATCGGAGGTATGATGTGATCCTGGAATATGATCTGCAATTCTTCGCAGCAGAAGGACAGGGCGGAGAGAAGACAGAGCCTGCTACCGAGAAAAAGCTGTCTGATGCCAGAAAAGAAGGTCAGGTTGCCAAGAGCCGTGAGATTGCCAACGGGCTGGGTCTGCTGACGGTATTTCTGGTATTGAAAATATGGGTGGGACACATGGGGTATCAGTTTATAAATGTGTTCAGCGTCATTTACGGGAGAATTCCCGAGGTGGTGACTTTCTGGCACGGTAACATGCCACAGCAGGATACCGCAGTCGCATTCCGGCAGATGCTTTTACAGGCCATCATCATTATGGCACCGATCCTTTTGCTGGGATTAGTGGTGGCATTTTTGAGCGATGTGGTACAGGTGGGCTGGAAGCCTACGGGAAAACCGCTACAGCCCAAGTTCAGTAAATTGAACCCGCTTTCGGGCTTCAAAAGAATTTTTTCTGTCAATGCGTTGGTGGAACTGATCAAGTCCATTCTGAAGATTGGATTGATCACTTACATATGTTATAATTATCTGAAGGATAAATGGCCTCTGCTGTTTTCACTGTATGATATGGATCTGATGCAGGCGATTGCATTGATTGGTGGAATAGTGACAGATCTGGGGATCCGGGTGTCGCTGGTCTATATGATCATCTCCGCTGCTGACTTTATCTACCAGAAGTATAAATTCAGCAAAGACATGCGAATGACCAAGCAGGAGATCAAGGAAGAGTACAAGCAGCAGGAAGGTGATCCGCAGATCAAGGGGCGTATCCGTCAGAAGATGCAGGAAGCTTCCCGGCGCAGAATGATGCAGAATCTGCCCCAGGCGGATGTGGTCATCACGAACCCCACCCATTATGCTGTAGCGATCAAATACGATCCGGAGGTGGCGGATGCCCCTATTGTGATTGCAAAAGGTGAGGATTATCTGGCAGCGAAGATCAA
>ERZ1027237.1638-NODE-1638-length-10380-cov-5.076513_pt1 | contig 10380 bp, 7 predicted proteins | sample MGYA00519264_ERZ1027237 | MGnify/ENA primary metagenome ERZ1027237 (study PRJEB26926, sample SAMN06164640) | human gut metagenome | biome: ENVO:00009003; feature: ENVO:2100002; material: ENVO:00002003 | host: Homo sapiens | place: USA | collected 2012 ...
CTAGTCGTCGGCAGCGTCAGATGTGTATAAGAGACAGATATTGCCGGGCGCCGTTGTCGGGACGATGCAGCAGGATGAACTCAACCATCACTTCTTCCTTGCTTGTCACAGTCTTGAGTATTGACTCCCATTCGGTGATGCAACGGTAGGGCTCCTGTACACTTCCCAGTACGTATGCCACTGCTTCCCTGCTTAGTGCCATGGAACGCATGCTATTCAGTATATTCGGCAGGTAGTCCCCTTTCAGGTGTACGTTCATGGCGTCTTCTGTCAGCATAATCTCGGATTGCCGCTGACTTAGTTGCCGTAGATATTTATCACCTTGCATGGCAACCATCTTTTCGTTGTATATGGCGGGAGACACCAGAAAGAATTGTTTCATTAGTTGGGCATTGCTGTACATAAATTCGGGCATACCTTCGTGATTGATATACCGATAGGCGAAGGTTTGCATTTCGTCGTACCAAGGCTGGAAGAGACTGAGCAGGTTTGTCCGGTCCAAGTCTATATAATAAGGTATATATAGGCCTAATGTGTGAATCAGGCATGCTTTCATTTTTTGGTAGGTCTGCAAACTCTTTCCGATTTCATTCTGTCGTTCGTAGCAGCGGGCTACCAGCGTGAAGCTGTCGAAGAAATTACGCAGTACATTGAGCCGGTAGAAGTTCATCGAATTCATGGATTTCCGGTATCGCTCATCCGCTTCCTTGCAGAGGGATTGGGCCGTGGCATAATCTTTCTTCATGATGGCGATGCAGGCGCGGCTGCACATTGCATCCTTAAGCCCGGTTATTGTCCGAGTGGGGGTATCTGTTTTTCTGATCCCATCAAGTACTTTTTCCGCTTCTTTGTATTTCCCTTGCTGGATGAGAGCCATAATCCACCGGTTCTTTGCTTCCTCCAATTCATATTCGAGGAATGGCCTTTCACCCAGGCTGACTGCTTTCTTGAAGGATTTGCTTGCGTCGGCATACCGTTTTTCTTCGTAATAATAGTCGCCCAGCAACGTGTGGGCTACAGCGTACATGTAGTCGTTGTCCGCCAGTCGGTATTGACTGAAAGAGGACTTGAATATTTGCTCGGCATAGCCGCGCAGGCAGGCATTATGTTTCATGCCTTCTGCCGTCAGGGTGTATGCCTTTGCCAAGCGGCTGTATGCATTTTCGCTGCTTTTCGCCACATCGTCACTATATTTCATGTCTTCTTCTTTGAAGGAGAAAGATTGTATCAGGGCAGGCAGCAGCAATTTGCTTATAGAGTCGATGTCCTGCGCGTTGAAGGCGGCGGCGAGTGAAGCGAGCAATGCGGCTTCATCATACATACCCCTGTCGAGGCAGTAGATGCCTGTATTGTAAAGCTCCCTTGCGAAAGTAACGTTGTCGGGAGCCTTTTTCAACTTCTCTATCTGGCGTTCACATGCTTTTATTTCCGGTTCCTTGCGTTGTGCCTGTGAGGTGGCGACGCTTACTAAGAGCAGAATTAATATTCCTGTGATGTATCGTGTCATAATGGATAGAGGTTATTTTAGAACAGTTTTTTCTCTTTCAGTTCTTTCAGGATGGCGGTAGCCTCCGCTGTATACGCCCCGTCCTTCCGGATGATAGATTCGGCTGTCACCTTGGCTTTTTCCCGGTCGTTGGTATGCAAATAGGCGCAGAGTAATAGCCATTCGGCTTCCTCACTATACTCCGAATCGAGAATTTCGGGTGTCAGCAAGGCAATGGCATCTTGCGCACGTCCCTGTATCAGGTAGTCCGATGCTGTGCGGAGGATGGTGGCAGTCTCGCCCCCGCCTCTTGACGGCTCGATTACCGGTTTCACATAGTAAGTGCGGAAGATATCTGCCGGGGCATAGCGGTAACTGTTGCCGATCAGGAACAGTATGCCCAGCACTATGGCCGCTACTGCGGCAGTGCTCCAGATTAGCTTCTTGCGTTTCTTTGCGGGATGTGCCGCCAGAGCCCGGAATGCCTGTTTCTCCGCCTCCCGTATTTCGGCTTCTGCCAGGAGCCCGCGCAGTTTCACTTGCTTTTGCAGTTCCTCATCCGTTTCCAGTTCCCGGCAGAAGGCTTTGCGTTCTGCCGGTTCCATTTCGTTGCTGATGAAACGGTCTATCTGTTCATCTCTGTACGTGTCCATCATTTTTTCTCCTTTCTCTTCCAGTGTATATCAGCGTCTTCCAGTCTTTTTTGCAATGCGAATGTCAGGCGGCGGAGGCAAGAGCTTTTTTTGTTCTTGGCCACGTCGGCGTCTTTGTAATTCATCCGTTCGGCTATTTCTGCCATTGACAGGCGTTCCCAGTAGAAGAAGGTGAGTACCCGGCGGCAGATGTCTTCGGTTTCCTGCACCAGCCGCGCGGCTATTTCCTGGGCTTCTTCCCACTCCCGGGATATCTCGTTGGCTGTAATCCATTCGGAGAAGAGGGATTGCTCTTTTTCCATTCTGTTTCTACGTAGCCAGTTGCATGCTTTCCGCTTGCCTATCTCAAAGAGATAAGTTTTCAGGGAGGTGTGCCCTTCCGTATAATTTCCGTTCTGTACATTCTGGCATAGGGTAGAGAAGCTGTCTTGGTATAAGTCGAGTGCCGTCTCTTCGTCTATGCCGTATTGCTTCCGCAGGAAAGAGACGAAGGGCGCCTTATAAAGTTCGTAGAGGCGGTCTACTTCTCTCTCCCGACCGGACTTTCCGCTACGGAATAGTTGTTTAATGATTCCCATGGTCGTATTATTGTTGGTGACCGATACGGAAACTGTCCTGTATGCTTGTGTACTCCAGGTAAGGGGTTTGTTTCCTTTTCTTCTTGTTCGCGGTCAGTATTTGCATCTTCCGCTTTAGCAACTCCGCGAAGTGGCGGACGGTGAGTGGCTTATCTTTGTTTCCCAGTGTCGTTTTACAGAAAGCGAATGTCAGTAGTCCGTAGTAGCGGGATTGGCAGGCGTCGAAGTATTCGAAGTTGGTTTCCTCTGCCAAGCATGCGCTGAAAACCGCTGTCGGAGCCAGGCCGGATTCCTGTTTCAGGCGGAGGCTCAACTCCGGATGTTTGCCTTCGGTGGGTACGTAGTCATCCGGTGCAAAGATGTAGCCGGTACCGCGGATGTAATCGTCGGCTTCTGGCAACCGATTGCCAGTGCCGCTATGGCAGGCATCGAGTACTACGGTGACGCTTCCCCGCTCGCCTGCCTTGCGACGCAGGCGGCGTATCCATTCACCAAGTTCGTCGTCGCGTAGGTGGTTCTGGCCTTCATACTCTCCGGGTGCGTACCAGAACTGGGCATCGTAGGGGATGAGTGCTTCGTCCAGTCCGTCTTCTTCGTCCCCGTTGTCGTCCATCATTTGCTGTCCGTGACAGGAGAAGTGTAGGTATACATAGTCGCCCGTTTGGGTTGCGTTGCACAGACTTTGCAAGGCATGGGCGATGTTGCGTTTCGTGGCTTTCGCGTCGGATAAGGTGGCGATGTTTGTTTCTTCGTATCCACAGGCCGCGAGCAGGGAATGTGTCAGGCGGGTGTCATTGCTGGCATGGATGTTTTCCCAGCCGCTTCCTTCGGGGTAGCGGGATATGCCGACGATTAGCGCCCGGTTGGTTTGGGCGAGGGCGGCACAGATATTCAGCCAGAGGCAGAGGGAAAGGAGGCTGTATCGTAATAGTAGTTTAACTCTTGTCATGGGCCCGATGAAATGATTGCTCTGTACAAAATTAGTCTTTTATCGGATATTTGCGGCAGGTATGAGTGAATATTTGCACAGTGAAAGAAATTTTTTCCCATCGCTGTATATTTTCTTCTTTCCCATCCTCTCCTGTCTTCTTTTTCCTGTTTGCAGGTGCGGCGGGCCTTCATTTCATATCTGCCATGGAACTCCTCACTGCGGCAGATGGCGCTGGAATGGGTGTAAGTTGTTGATATGTAGTGGTGTAAGCTTCGTTTTGCAAGCCGGAACGAGGTGTTTTGCCCATTGAAACGGAGTGTTTCGCCTGTTGAAACAAGGTGTTTCACCTATTGAAACGAAGTGTTTCATTGCTTGAAACAAAGTGTTTCATCTGTTGAAACAGTCAGTTTCACCTGCTGAAACGGGAGACGGAATAGGGCGTCGGGGAGTATATGATTAAAGAGAAATGATGGAATTGGCCGATCAAAAGGAACTGAAATATACCTAATCGGGTATAATGCAGTTCTGAAAAAGAGGGGCTTTTCGGGATAAAAAGGGGTGAACCCTATCGAAAAAGTAGTTTTATCCGCTATTTTCCATCTCTTCTTGTTTGCTTGAATTCCGTCTGTTTGATTCTATTTTGTCTTAATGGAATGCATTTGAATAGTGGAAATGGAATAGTGTATTCGAAGTGAACGCTATTTTTACTGTTTGCTTTCTATTTGAAAAGTGCTGAAAGTATTTCCTTGCATTTCTTTTTATCACCGGACTTGATGTATTATGAACTACTGGTTTCCCGCTGAGTTCTTTCTGTTTCCTATTCAACAGAGTATGACAGGAAAATTTGTGAGATGCAGATAAAAATTTCCGACTGAAGCCGGAAATTATTTATTTCCCCTGTTACCTTTTCCCTGTTTCGGGTATAGAAGATAAGAAATGCTCTTTTACCTTGTTTTTATTCCCTTTCCGGGAAAGCGCTTTTTATTAGTGTCCAAGCTGCATTGTCCGTTGATAGGGGAAAACAAGATAATGTTTTTTGGGGCAAACAACCTTGTTGCAGATGAAGCTGTAAAGGTAATTAACTTAATTTTGGAACTGCAATAATAGATGTAAAATGATGGATGATAAAGCACATATACCCTACCGCACGGCAAAGCGTTTCTTGATAGAACTTATCAAGAATAATGATTTTTCGGGTGATGAGGAAATCATAAGATTATTGCATTCTATTTTGCAGGATAAGTCCTGCCTTAGTTATTTCACTGCCGGAACCATGAGTTGTATTCGCATTGACAAAGAGGCTCGCATCTTTCTTCCCGATTATTCGGATCAGGAAGTGAAAATGCCCTGTCTGCCCAAGACGGTGTTTCTGTTCTTCCTGATTCATCCTGAAGGAGTGAGTTTTAAAGGCATGCGCATCCACTTGCAGGAATTGTATAATATCTATCAGATGGTGATGAAGAAGAATATTGAGGCGGATAAAATAAAGCGGATACTCAGTAATCTGGTCGATCCGATGAGTAACTCCATTTATGAGGTTTGCTCCATAATCCGCAACAGACTACTAAGGGTGGTGGGGCCTTCGCGAATGGAATTTTATGACATTACGGGGAAGCGGAGCGGATACCATCACATTCTGCTGGACCGCAAACTGCTTGTCGTGGAACATGAGAAGTTGAGACAGATGATGGAAAGATGAACAAGTGAATAGTTATTAATATAAAGACAATATTATGAGAATCATGAAAGCAATCCTGATTGGAATCCTCCTCTGCGCAGGAGTGGGGATAAAAGCGCAGGATAAAATTCAAGTGACTTCGTTCAACCGAATGGAGACGGATATTACGGCACGTGTCACTACTCCCCGTAAAGATCAGAACGGAGAAGTATGCGCGCTTATCCGCATAGTCACCACAATTAAGGATCTTATGTTCGAGCCGGATGCACTCGGCATTGCGGCACGCGAAAACAAGACCGGGGAAATCTGGCTCTATGTCCCTCGTGGGGCAAGGCGAATCTCCATTATGCACGATAAGTTCGGGGTGTTGCGTAACTATTTCTATCCGGATATCATCGATAAGGGAACGGTTTATGAGATGGAAATCCGGGTCAACGATGGGTCCGGGCAAGTTGCGGTGGACACCAGTACGCAGCTGCTCGTCATGCGCCCCGAACCAGCCACGGCGGATATCTACATTGACGATGAAAAGGTACCGACAGAGAACGGACTGTTTACGGCTACCATGAAGAAGGGAACTCATACCTACCGGGTGGAGGCTCCCATGTATGCCTTCGATGCGGGCATAATCGACTTGGGAAGCGAGCAGAAGATAATGAGTGTGACTTTGAAGCCCCGTTTCGGTTATTTGGAAGTTTTCACCCTTCCCGAACAGGATGCCAAAGTATATATCGACAGCGTGCTCGTGGGGCAAAGTCCTTATAAGAGTGATCGTATGCCGTTACGATCTTACCACGTCAAGGTAGAGAAAGAATTTTTCTTTCCGCTGGATACTTTGCTCAGTGTTTCGGCAGGTGAAACCACTACCCACACTTTCCGGATGATCTCTACCATTAAACCTAAAGAACCTCGACGCACGCTTGTGATGCTGGAAGCAGGCTACCATCCTTCGCAAACCTCTTTCGGAGGTATGGTAGGATTTGTAGGAGCCAACGGTGCTTACATCCGCTTCCGTAGTGATTTCGGCTCGGCCTCTACCGAACTGGAATGCGATGATACCGGTGAGCTGACCGCCGGCGGAACAGGTATGCCTTATTATAAAGAAGGTGTTACGCAGAAAGCCCGCATGTCCATTACGGCAGGATATATGCGTCGCCTTGCCAAGCCGCTCTATGCCTATGTCGGTGCGGGATACGGTAATCGTACACTGGCCTGGGAAACGGTGGAAGACGAACTGGTGAAGAACACCGATCATTCGGCAACGGGTATTGCCGCCGAGGTGGGAGCCATTGGCAGGCTGGGTAAGTTCGCGGTCTCCGTAGGTTTTCAGACGGTTGGTTTCAAGTATCATGAACTTAGTGCCGGCCTCGGATTTTTCTTCTAATTCATAATTGCTAATTCAAAACGTTCAGAAATGAATAGATTAAAACAAATCATAGGGTGTATTCTGCTGTTATTGCTGGCAGGTTGTGAGAAAGACACCGAACCGACAAATTTTGCCCCGAAGTTGAGTACGGGGGAGGCGTCGGAAATTTATCGCATCGGAGCTACGTTATCTGGAAGTGTACAGAAGTCAGAAGGTATTCTTATTAAAGAGTGCGGTGTCCTCTATTCTACTATACAGAGCATGGCTGAGTATGAGGGGGCGAAAATATCTGTAGAAGAAGCGGCATCCTTTACGGTCTCTTTGCAGAATCTGGTTCCGGGTACCACCTATTATTATTGTACCTATGCCAGTAGCGGCCGTAGTATTGCCAAAGGCGAGGTCAAGACTTTCACTACGATAGCAAATAGTGCTCCTTTATTCAACAATCTGGTTCTTGAGGCAGTAGATGAACAGAGTATCACACTCTCTACCACCATAAAGGATGATGGCGGCAGTGAGATGACTTTGCGGGGTTTTTGCTGGAAGCTTTCTGAAAACGATGATGAAAAGGAGCCTACGATAGCCGATAATATGACCAATGTACCTTTGGAAGAGCTTGTTTTCACTTCTAAGATAAAGGGGCTGGAGCCGTTGAAAACTTATTTGGTGCGGGCTTATGCAGTCAATAGTATAGGTGTGGGATATGGAGAAACTATGACTGTACAGACAAAGGCCGCAACCATTCCGGTAGTTGCCGCCATAACCGAGGCCGGTTCCACTCCTCTTAGCGTTACGGTAGAGTCGTCAGTTATCAGTAACGGGGAGATGCCTATTCAGGAGAAAGGCTTCTGCTGGAGCACCGAAAATAAGGAGCCTACCACAGCGCACATCAAGAAAGTGGTGGAGGGAGACGATGAAACTTTCTCTCTTCTGATTGATGAGTTAAAGCCGGTGACCACTTACTACATTCGTGCCTATGCGACCAATGCATTGGGAACAGGATACAGCGAGACTTTTACTTATGAAACTCCTCTTAATGTTCCGGATTTGGATGCGACTACTATGACGGAAGTGAAACCTACTACAGCAAAAGCCGCTTCAGTGGTAATTTCTGAAAATGGTAGCGAAATCACAGAGAAAGGCTTCTGCCTGAGTAAAACAGAGAAGGAACCCACGATAGAAAATACGAAGGTCGTAGTGAACGGAAGTACGGCTACATACAGTGTTGTATTGTCTAATTTGGAATCTGCTACTACTTATTATATCCGTTCGTATGCAACGAACAGTAAAGGAACCGGTTATGGGGAGGTGGCGGAATTTACTACTGCCGTTGAAATAGGCGAAACTACCGTTAATGGCATAACGGATACCGATGCATCAGTCTCTGCTGAAATACTGACACCGGCCGAGCACCTTGCCATTACAGAGAAAGGTTTTTGTTATAGCTCTGTCAATGCGGTTCCCACTGTAGCCGATACGAAGAAGGTTTCTTCCACACAAGGAAATAGCATTACTGCAAGCCTGACGGGATTGGCGGATCATACGAAATACTACATCTGTGCGTACGTGGTGAATGACAAAGGTACATATTATGGGGCAGTGCATGAGTTTACTACGAAGGAAGGAGTTACTGTCGGCGCTACTTTCATCTCAGATATTACCCAAACATCTGCTGTGGCTTCTTCCGAAATACTCTCTGATGCGGGAAGGGAGGTGCAGGAAAAAGGTTTCTGCTATAGCATAACGACCCCGGAACCTACATCCGCCGATCAGAAAGTTACTTCGGATGCGGAAAGTAGTCTGATTACTGCCGCTATCACCGGATTATCCTCAAATATGAAATGCTACATTCGTGCCTATGTGAAGAATGCCCGTGCCTACCACTATGGCAAGGTGACGAGCTTTACCACTCCTTCGGAGAAGGCTGGCGAACCGGTTGATCTCGGCTTGAGTGTGAAGTGGTCCAATTGGAATGTCGGTGCTTCTTCTGTTGAAGAATATGGAGGGCTATATACTTGGGGAGACCCGACGGGAACACTCGTCAACAGCGCCGGTCCGGGTGTTAACGCGGGAGGTGAAATCAGTGGTACGGAATACGATATTGCCCGTGTCAAATGGGGAGATAGTTGGCGAATGCCTACGAAAGCTGAGATGGAGGAATTGGTAAATAAGTGTACCCGGACTACTGTCACGCGCAATGGCATCTCCGGCGTGGAGTTTACAGGACCTAGCGGAAATTCTATTTTTCTGCCTAATGGCGGGTTGCGTAAGGAAACGACAATAGAAAGTCAAGGAATAAGTTCCTTTTATTGGACCGGGACAGGCTCTTCGTTTTCCTATGGCTTTACTAGTCAAGCTTATTATATGGTAAATGGTGGTATGAGAGATCACTATTGCACTAACGGATTTTCGGTGCGTCCGGTTTCTGATTTTGTAACTGTTGGGGAAACCGCTATAAGTGGTATTTCCGGTACGGGGGCATCAGCCTCTTCCGGCATCGCATCGAATGAAGGACTTACGATTGTAGAAAAAGGCTTCTGCTATAGTTACCTGAAAACTCCCACTACGGATGATGACAAGGTAGTATGCCAGACGGGAGGGAATGGGATTGAGGCCATTCTCAGCGGCTTGGTTCCAAACTCTAAATACTATGTTCGTGCGTATGTGGTAAATAGCAAGGGGGGGACAGTATATGGTTCCAAACTTGAATTTACTACGAAAGATGAATTTCCGGTAGGTGAAGCGGTTGATTTGGGTTTAAGCGTGAAATGGGCGAATATGAATATGGGTGCAAGCAAGCCCGAAGATTATGGAGGGTACTATTACTGGGGAGAGACAGGTATGTGGAATGATTATTATGATAGAGAAGATACCCCTGAGGATATCAGTGGTACCAAGTATGACATAGCCCATGTGAAATGGGGAGGAGACTGGCATCTGCCTACCTCTGAACAAGTTAATGAACTATTATCGAAATGTACGTTGTTCTGGACGAGCCAGAATGGGGTGAACGGGCTTTTGGTTACAGGACCTAATGGAAGTACGATATTCCTTCCCGCTGCCGGGAGTCGAAGTTATAATATTGTATCTCAGAGGACTGAGGGAAAGTATTGGTCAAGTAAGCTTTGGAAGCAGTTTGATGGCAATGCTTATTGCTTAAGTTTTAGTGAAACCGGTGAAGAGACTAAAGTTCAGGCTCGTGCGATAGGATTCTCTGTACGTCCCGTGACAAATTGATTATTCTCTTGTGACAGGACACTCGTTTATAAATAACGGAAGTAAAGCATTTTATGCTCAATATATATGTAAATACAATTAGAAACTATTATGAGAAACTTGATTTATGGATTATTGTCTGTTGGAGCTTTGATATGCTCGGAAGCGCATACGCAAGCCCAGAACATGAATTTAGCCGGTGTGTATGAGGCTAATGAGAAGGCTAATGGTGGAGTCAGACAGCTTTATGCCGTACTTGATTTCAATACGAGTCAGGCGAAGGATTTTACCCAACTTTTTACCGGAAAGACAGCGCAATTCCAGTTGCTGCCGGAAGACTTTATGAATGTAAAGAAACTGAAGAAAAGATTTGCAGGAAACACTTCGGCAGGTTTTGTTAGGTATCGGGAGAAATTCTTATTAGCCTGTCTCTTATACACATCTCCGAGCCCACGAGACTACGCTGCATCTC